>Ga0315322_10001961_pt1 | contig 15959 bp, 14 predicted proteins | sample M110021515metaG_FD_203461 | JGI IMG/M metagenome (GOLD analysis project Ga0315322, IMG submission 203461) | Ammonia-oxidizing marine archaeal communities from Monterey Bay, California, United States - M1 100m 21515 | ecosystem: Environmental > Aquatic > Marine > Intertidal zone | place: USA...
GCCCTTTGCATGTTGAGTGTCCTGATCAATACCCATTTGCTAATGGGGGCAAAGCAATCGGGTGTCGAGAGGTTCTTCTTTGCATCATCGGCCTGCGTTTATAATCATGACAAGCAAACCGATCCTTCTGTTACGGGGTTGAAGGAGGCAGACGCCTATCCTGCAATGCCCGAGGACGGATATGGTTGGGAGAAACTTTTCTCGGAAAGAATGTGCAGGCATTTCAACGAAGATTTCGGGATTACTACTCGGGTTGCTCGTTTCCATAATGTTTACGGGCCCAATGGAACTTTCGACGGCGGGCGCGAGAAGGCCCCTGCCGCCATTTGTCGAAAAGTTATCCAGGCTAAAATGTCGGGTGAAAACGAAATCGAGATCTGGGGCGACGGGAATCAGACTCGTAGTTTCATGTACATCGACGACTGTGTGAAAGGAACGCAAGCCATCATGAATAGTGAGGACGTGGTTTTCCCAATCAATTTGGGGAGCGAGGAAAAGGTTTCGATCAACGAACTTGTCGATGTCGTTGAAAAAATAGGGGGAGTGACACTCAAGAGAAATTATAATCTTTCAGCACCCAAGGGAGTCAATGGCAGGAACTCGGAAAATACTCTTATTCGAGATACTTTGGGTTGGGATCCGTCGATTTCTCTTTTGGCTGGAATGGAAAAAACCTATTCGTGGATTTATGACCAAATGAATTCGTCCACGCCATCCGTCGTAAACATAGCCTGAGTCTGAAAAAATAGAAAAATTTTAATTGCGATGAGTAAATCCGTAGAAAATATATCCGTCGTCGGTCTTGGTAAGCTTGGAGGGACTATGGCCGCCTGTTTCGCCTCCAAAGGCTTTAACGTAATTGGTTCGGATATTAACCAAAATGCCGTAGACGCACTTAACGAGGGTCGTGCTCCTTCTCAGGAAATTGGCTTGGATGATCTTGTGAATGCCAATCGTGATAGGCTTTCGGGAACCATGGACGTGGCCGAAGCAATCAAGAATACTGAAATCACTTTTGTTATTGTGCCTACGCCTAGTGACGAGAGAGGAGCGTTCATTCTGGACTACGCAAAGAAGGCCTTTGTGGAAATCGGAAAAGCCCTTGCAAGCAAAGACGAATATCATGTCATTGTGATGACCAGCACAGTCTTGCCGGGAAGCACGAGGCATGGGCTTTTGCCGATATTGGAGTCTGAATCGGGTAAGAAATGCGGTCCTGATTTCGGTCTTTGCTACAATCCTGAGTTTATTGCATTGGGCTCCGTCATAAAGGATTTCCTTAATCCGGATTTTTATTTGTTGGGGCAGTTTGACGAGCGTTCAGGCGACCTCTTGGAATTAGTCCACAATAAAGTTTCCGAGAGCAGCTCTCCGGTCCAAAAGATGAATTTGGAAAATGCGGAGTTAGCCAAAATCGCCGTGAACAGCTTCGTCACGATGAAGATCTCCTATGCCAATACTTTGGCTGACTTGTGCGAAAAGATACCCGGTGGTGACATTGATGTGGTTTCCGATGCGTTGGGCATGGATTCCAGGATAGGCAGGAAATACTTAACGGGGGGGTTTGGTTTCGGCGGACCCTGTTTTCCCAGGGATAATGTCGCCCTCGCTTTTATTGGTTCGGCCTTGGATTCCGACTGTTCCTTATTGAAAACAAATGATGACTACAATAGGTATCTGTCCTCAAGGCAGGCTGAAAAAATGAGAGGGTTTATTCCTGAGGGATCTTCAATTGCGGTATTGGGTTTGTCGTATAAGCCAAACACTCATGTGATTGAAGAATCGCCTGGAATCTACCTTTGCGAGGAATTGTCCAAACGTGGATACCGTGTTTTTGCCCATGACGACATGGCCGCTGCCGATGCAACTCCCGTTCTCGAGGGTAAGGCCGAAGTAAGTGATTCCATTGAAGAAACGCTTAGGGATGCCAGTGTGGTTATCATAACAAAGGCCGAACCTTCCTATGTCAATTTGGAGGCGGATGAGATTACCAGAGACAGAGAATTTACAATTTTGATAGACTTTTGGAGGTTGCGCAAGGATCTGGCCGATAACCCAAAGATCCAATACCTGCCATCCGGCATTTGCATAGATTCCGAGTTCGGAGAAAAAAAGTTCAATCAACTCTGGAGCTAGGGCGAACAGCCCATTGCAATGAGCGGCTGTTAAAATCAAGTGTCTTACCTAAGGCAGATAATTTACATAGTGGGAGGCGATTCGAAGAGAATCCCTTTTCTCATCGTTATCTTCATCGCTTCTTCGGCACTTGACATAGTTGGCCTAGGAATAGTTTTCCCTTATGTTTCATTGCTTTTGGAACCAAATGGCCAATCGGAAAGCTATGTTTTGGCATTTGCCGATCTGTTTTTCAAAGACTCGAATACTACTGAAATCATTCTGATCGTTGGCGTGCTTCTTGTGGTCGTTTTTGTTTCGAAGATGTTTTTTTCCCTGTTTGTTAATTGGAAAATCCTTAATTTCTCATACGAAAAAGGTGCTAAAATCAGAACAGCCTTGATGGTTCGGTACCAAAATATTCCCTATGGTGAATACTTGAACAGAAACAGTGCCGATTACATTAATTCCATCCAGTTGCTTTCCGCTCAGTTCGCTCAAAACACGATGCAGGCCATTCTTAGGTTCGTAAGTGAAGGGATTATGCTTTTGGCAATCCTTGCTTTTCTGGCATGGACCAACCCAACGGCCCTTTGTATCCTTCTCTCACTTGTTGGAGGAGTCGTCTTTTTATACGACAAGTTATTCAGAAAAAAGATAACTGCGTATGGAAAGTCCACTACTGAGCATCAATCAAAACTTGTCAAAGGAACGAACGAATCAATCGAGGGATTGAAGGAGATTAGAATTCTTGGAATCGAACCCTTTTTTTTGAAGAAAGTAAAGGAGTCTGCCTATACTTACGCCAAGCTGTTTGCAAAATCTCAAGTTTTGGGTCTGGCTCCACGATACATACTGGAATTTTGCCTTATCTTGTTCATTGTCATTTTTGTTTTCATTACAATTCTCGGAGAGTTTGAATTACAAAGTATCGTGCCTACTCTGACTGTTTTTGCAGTTTCTTCATTACGGTTAATTCCTGCTGCCAATTCAATATCGAATGGCATTGCTCAAATGCGTTTCGGTCGGCATGCGACGCAGTTGATTTATGACGACCTCGCCTCGGACCTAGAGAATACCCCCGAATCACTTCATTCCAATGCAACCGACCGATCGAATCCAGTCGAAAGTGAAGTATTCAGCTCTTTGGAGCTTAGTGAGATCAGTTTCTCATACCCATCGTCCGACAAGCCTGTTCTCGATAAAGTTTCACTTTCGATTAATGCCGGCGAAATTATTGGAATCGTTGGGAGTACAGGGTCAGGAAAAACTACCTTGATCAATGTGATGCTTGGATTGCTCAAGTCCTCGTCTGGACAAACTTTGGTGAACGGGAATTCAGTTGCCGACAATCTGCAGGCACTCAGGAGGATCGTTGCGTATTTGCCTCAGCAAATTTTTCTCACTGATGATTCGCTCAGAAACAATATAGCCCTAGGAATTCAGTCAAACAAAATTTCCGACCCAAAAATATGGACCATACTCGACAAAGTCAGGCTTAAGGAGTTTGTCGAGGATTTACCGGAAGGTTTGGACACGATGGTCGGAGAGCATGGAATGAGATTGTCCGGAGGACAGTGCCAGCGAGTTGCATTGGCTAGGTCGCTTTATCACGACCGAAGCATGTTGGTGCTGGACGAGTCGACGAGTTCCTTGGACGGCGAAACCGAAAAACGTATTATCACTGAGCTTAAGGAATTGAGGGGAGAAAAAACTATCGTCATGATTGCTCATCGTTTATCTACATTGAAATATTGTGATCGAATTTATTGTTTGAATGATGACCGTTCTCTCTCACTTGTTCGATACGACCAGCTTATATCTGCTTAAGAGTGGAAAAGCCTCCTCTAAATATATAAATTATTTCATGAGGAATTTAATCTCTTGAAAACTATATTATTAATTGGCGTAGGACAACTTGGTTGTAGACATTTAGAGGGTTTAGTAACTTCATCCACCCCGCTAGTTATACATGCTGTGGATATGTCCCTGGAGTCGATTAATTTGGCAAAATCCAGATGGCAGAGTTTCGGTGAGAAGACTAATAATCATAAAATCTTTTGGAATAATACATTACCCTGTAATTTGGATTTTTTTGATGTTTGTATAATTTCATCTACTTCCACAAAGCGGGCATCTTTAGTTCAACAAATAAGTAAATGTTATTTAGTTAATTATTGGATTCTAGAAAAAGTATTGGCCCAATCGAGTGGTGAGCTTTCTCATATTGAATCCATATTAATGAATGCTAAAGGTGCTTGGGTCAATACACCTTGGCGTTCAATGCTTTTGTACAAATCCCTAAAAAAGGCTATTAATGGTAACTATCCTTTGAAAATATCATTTTCAGGTAGTGATTTAGGTATAGCATGCAATAGTATACATTTTATCGACCTAACTACCTGGATGTCTGGCGAGTCTCTTCTTTTAATAGATACTTCATTAGTCGATAACTCTTGGTTTGAGAGTAAAAGAAAAGGATATTTTGATGTATGTGGTAAACTGACAGCGAAATTTTCAGGAGGTACTCTACTTGAAATAGCAGACTACAATGACAAAGGGAAGTGGTTACTAAAATTCGAACTTGCAGATAAATCCAATTGGGAATTCGATTATTCAAAAAGTCGAGCGGTCTCTTCAAATGGTGATGTTATTTTGGGAAAGGTCGATTTTCAAAGTCAAATGACAGGTCCATTAGTAGAAGAAATCCTGCAGTGTGGTCAGTGTGATTTGCCTTCTTTGAAAGAATCAATCGCAATTCATACCATCTTTGTTGAATCAATGCTTAAACACTGGAACAAATCAAACAATCGTGAAGATTGTTTTGTTCCTATAACCTAGATTGTATTACTATGTCCCTCTGGTTAATAGGTGCGGGAGTTATGGCCCAAGATTATGCTAAGGTACTTCAAGACCTAAATGTTGGTTTTCGGGTTGTTGGTCGAAGTCAAGGAAGTGCTGCTTCTTTCGAAAAAGCTACTGGTAAGTCAGTTGATATTGGTCTTGCGGAATTATTGGAAAAGGAGGCGCCGCCGGCAGATGCCATTGTTGCAGTTAGTATAGAGCAACTAGTTGCAACAACCGAAACTTTGATAAGAGCTGGAACCAAAAGAATTCTAGTTGAAAAACCTGCAGGTCTAAATTTACGAGAAATTGAGAACCTAAATAAAATTGCAATAGATTTTGATGCGAAAGTACTCATAGCTTACAATCGTCGTTTTTATAGTTCAGTTGAAAAAGCAAGAGAGATAATTACGGAAGATGGGGGTCTTCAGAGTTGCATTTTTGAATTCACAGAATGGGCTCATGAAATAATCGCATTGTCGAAAGCAAAAGGAGTTAAAGAACATTGGTTTTTGGGGAATTCCAGCCATGTTATCGATTTAGTTTTTCATTTAATCGGCAAACCTGCGGATTGGAATTTCTGGCATTCAGGTACTATTGATTGGCATCCATCATCATCCAAATTTGTTGGAGCAGGAATTTCCGATCGAAACATTTTGTTTTCATATCATGCAAATTGGCAAGCACCTGGACGATGGGGGATTGAATTACTAACTAACCGAAATCGTTTAATCCTTCGACCTATGGAGCATTTGAAATTAACTAAGTTGGGATCACTCACAGAGGATGTGGTTAATATCGATAACTCGATAGATCTTGATTATAAACCTGGACTATACAAACAGACTGAAAAATTTCTTAATCAGGATTATAAACTCTTCTGTTCCCTGTCGCAACAGGTTGAAAATGTTGAGATTTATTCTCGGATGGCAGGATATGAATCTTGAATCAATTAATAGTTCGAAGCCTTGTAAGAGTATTCTACTTTCTTAGAAAGCATGTCATTTACTTCTATTTCAAGAATTAAACACTCTATATAAAACATTAGAATGTTTATCACATAATTTAATTATGCCATCCAATAACTATTTCTTTAATTTGAAAAAATGTTTTCTGATTGCTGAAATTGGAGTTAACCACAATGGCGATATGGCTCTTGCAAAAGAAATGATTGATGCAGCAAGCGAATCGGGTGCAGACGCAGTGAAGTTTCAGACTTTTAAAGCTGAAAACTTGGTCTCGCAAGGTACACCTAAAGTCAAATACCAAGAAAGTACAACTTCGCCTGAAGAAAGTCATTTTGAAATGATTAAAAGCTTGGAGCTTTCTTATGATAATCATTTTTTGCTAAAAGATTATTGTGTAAAGAAAGATATCAAATTTTTATCCACTCCCTACGATGTTGAATGTGCACAATTTCTTCACGACGAATTAAAGGTTGAAGTATTTAAGACTGCATCCGCCGATTTAGTGGACCTTTCTTTGCATGAATACATTGCTTCTACTGGAAAACCATCAATCGTTTCCGTGGGTATGGCAACACTGGGGGAGATAGAAGAAAATCTGAGTATTTACAAATCCTTTCAACACTCCGACATCATTCTTTTGCATTGTGTGTCGAACTATCCCTGTGCACATGAAAGCTTAAACCTTCGAGTGTTAAAAACATTGAAACGAGCATTTGATTTGCCGGTGGGATATTCAGACCATTCTGTTGGCACAGAAGCGGCTGTTTTATCTATTGCATTAGGTTCAAAAATTATAGAAAAACATTTCACTCTTGATAAAAATCTTCCTGGTCCTGATCACCTTGCATCATCTTCACCTGATGAATTTAAATTACTTTCTATGTCAGTAAGAAATGCTGAGAAAATGTTAGGTTCATCAGTGAAAAACTGTCAATACGAGGAAAAGCAAATGGCTACAGTATCGAGGAAAAGTATTTTTTTGAAAAATGATTTACAGAAAGGAGATATAATAAAAGGAAAAGACCTTATTGCTTTGAGACCAGGTACTGGTATATCTCCCTTGCAGATTAACAAGATTAAGGATAGTAAACTTAATCAAGACCTTCATGAGGGAGCTATGCTGCACTGGTTCCATATCGAGGAAAAAGACTGACTAAAGTAGCTAATATTTTGGGTACGGGCGGACAAGCTCGAGTGGTCATCTCGCTTTTGCGGAGTAGAAAATTCTATAACAAAATTAATATATTTGAATTAGGGGCGTTAAGAACCGGTGAGCAAATTATGGACCTTGATGTATATCCGTTTGCTGAGGTCAGAGACTTTACTGGTAAATTTCAATATGATGATTTTTTCATAGCGATTGGTTGCAATGAAAAAAGAAAATATTACTGGGAATTCCTAAATGATAATAATTTGAATACACCGAATTTGATATCTCCTTATTCACTAGTTGATCCCAGTGCCGTTTTGGGCAAAGGAAATATTATCTGTGCCCAAGCTTTTATTGGTCCCCGTTCAAAAATCGATCATAACAATATCATAAATACATCTGCAGTTGTTGAACATGAAAGTAAAATAGGAAGTCATTGTCATATGGCACCAAAATCAATTTTAGCTGGTAGAAGTGTTTTGGGAGATTGTTGTTTTATTGGATTAGGTGCAAAAATAATTGACAAATTGAAATTAGCTAACGGTTCAATATTAGGTGCAGGATGTTGCCTAATAGAAAGCATCGAATGTGAAGGTCAAACTTATGTTGGCGTACCAGCTAAAGCATTAATCAAAAAAAATTGATTTATCTTTCTACGGGTGGTTTTAATTTTCTAACTGGTAGTAAGACTGCGAGCTTGTTTTTGGAAAATGAAATCTCTAGCATCGAACTTTCAGGCGGAAAGTATGATGAAAATGCACTCGATGATTTGCTTGCACTTAGTTCTTACTGTGATCTACAAATTCATAATTATTTTCCTCCACCAAAAGACGCTTTTGTCTTTAATTTAGCGAGTACCAACGAAGTAATATCAGAGAAAAGCCTAAATCATTCATTTCAATCAGTTGATCTTGCTGCAAAATTAGGATGTGAAGTTTATAGCTTCCACGCAGGTTTCCTTTTAGATCCAAATGTTTGTGATCTTGGAAAAAAAATTAGTCTTCAGAATTTACAGGAGAGAGATTCTGGAATTAGACTTTTTATAGATCGTGTTAATGAAATTTCTAACTATGCAAAGCAAAAAGAAATAAAGATTCTCTTGGAAAATAATGTCATCTCAAACTCAAACATGAAGCATTTTGGGACTAATCCGTTCCTTATGACAAATCATTTTGAAACTATTGAAATAATGAAAGCCACTGATGATAATGTGGGACTTCTTGTTGATGTGGCACATCTGAAAGTATCCTCAACTTCTGAAGGCTTTTGTAGAAATGAATACTTGGAATCTACAGCTGACTTCACTTGTGCTTACCATTTAAGCGATAATGATGGTTTGTCTGATTCCAATGGGCCAATAACATCAGATTCTTGGTTTTGGCCTTATATTCGAAAAGATCTCAATTATTATTCTTTAGAAGTTTACAATCAAGATATAGAAACCCTCAAAAAACAAGTTGAGCTTGTAGATATGAAGTTATCTCATTGATGAATAAATATCCCACCATTTTTTCTCATCAATCGGTGAGAGAGTGCATGTCAATCATTGATGAATATGCTAAAAGAATTTCGTTTGTTTTGGAAAATGAAATTCTTGTTGGTGTTGTTACGGATGGTGATATTAGAAGAGCTTTGCTCAATGGCGCTAAATTGGAGGCCCCTGTTGAATCTATTATGAATAAAGAGTTTGTATCTTTTCCAGTGGGTACAGATAGCAGGGTTATTCGAGAAAGATTTAGCAAGCGTATTAGGCATATCCCATTGGTTAATGACAACGGTTATTTAGTTGATGTTGCTGATCCTCGAGGGAATTTTAGAATTTCTGTACTCGAGCCATCAATGCAGGGTAACGAACTAAACTATGTCTCCGAATGTATTAAAACAAACTGGATATCATCACAGGGTAAATTTGTGACTGAATTTGAGAAGATTTTTGAAGATTTTCATCCAAAAACAAATGCGTTGTCAGTTTCCAATGGCACAGTTGCCTTACACCTTGCAATCATTGCTCTGGGAATCGAAAACGGAGACGAAGTAATTGTTCCAGATTTGACATTTGCTGCTTCAGCAAATGCAGTTATTCACGCAGGAGCCACCCCGGTTTTTTGCGAAGTGGACCCGGAAACTTGGTGTATTGATCCCAGGGAAGTTGAGAAACTAATAGGCACCAAGACAAAGGCAATAATGCCTGTGCACTTATATGGCAATCCATGCGATATACAAAAACTTCAATCTATTTGTGAGAAATATAAAATATTAATGATTGAGGACTGTGCTGAAGCACTTGGAAGCGAGTGGAATAGCCAAAAAGTTGGAACTTTCGGTCATGCTGCAACTTTCAGTTTTTTTGGAAATAAAACTATTTCAACTGGAGAGGGCGGGATGATACTTTTTAAGGATTCTGAGGTAGCAGAAAAAGCCCGTATTATGAGAGACCATGGGATGTCCAAGGATAAGCGCTATTGGCATGATGTGATTGGTTATAATTATCGACTTACTAATCTTCAAGCTGCTGTCGGAGTAGCCCAAATGGAAAAATTCAAGATAATTCTGGAGAAGAAATTAAGAATATCTAATTTTTACGATTCTTTCTTAGACGGAACTGATGGTATCGTTAAAATACCTTTTAAACCAAAAGGTTCATTACATTCGAACTGGTTGTACGGAATTATATTGGAAGAAAAAATAAATAGAGAAAAGATTAGTTCTGAGTTACTAGCATTAGGCATTGAAACAAGACCATTCTTCTTCCCATTACACACCATGCCACCATACATGGAGTATAGAAAATCAGAATCCCTGCTAAACTCTACTTGTTTGTCTAGTCAAGGATTGTCCTTACCAACTTCTACAGATTTGTCCGAAGGTGAATTGCATTCTATCTCGCAAAGCGTTGTCCAAGTATTAAAGAGGCATATTGAGTAAGGCTAAAGTACTTGGTTTAATACCTGCCCGTGGTGGGTCGAAGGGTGTTTTTCGTAAAAATATTCGTTCATTGTGCGGAAAGCCATTAATCTATTGGACAATAAAAGCCGCTAAGAGTGCTGAATATATAGATAGGGTTGCTGTCAGTACAGAGGATGAAGAAATTGCTGAAATATCAAGAAATTATGGAGCAGAGGTTCCTTTTATAAGACCTCCAGAACTTGCCCTAGATCATTCATTGAGAAACGAAGTTATTTCTCATGCTCTTAAACAGTTACCGGGTTTTGATTTTGTAATTCTACTTCAACCGACTTCACCTCTCCGAACAAACTCTCATATAGATGAAGCATTTGAGATTTTCTTGCGATCAAAGGCAAAATCATGTGTCTCGGTGGTAGAACAACATCCCTCCCCTGAGTGGATATTTAGTATGAATAGCAATAATAGACTTGAACGGATTAAGGAATCTACAAAGTCAACAAATCGTCAAGCATTACCCAAATATTACTCGCTTGACGGATCTATCTATATAACGAGTGTCCAAAACTTTTTTGATTCTCCCTCAATCGATCCATTTACTGATGATGATGTGGTTCCTTATATTATGCCTAAGAAATATTCAGTTGATATAGACGATGAAGAAGATTTTAAACTAGTTGAATTAAAATTTAGAAAACCAATCATTTAAAGAAAATTTTTAAGATTATGGTAGTCTGGTTAGTAGGTATGTCGGGGTCGGGGAAAACAACTTTGGGCCGGATTGTTTATGATGATCTTAAGGGCCGTCAGCCAAATACGGTTTTTGTGGATGGCGATGAAATTCGCACGTTGTTCAAGCACGACGACTTGAAAAAAGATTATTCGGTTGAGCAAAGAAGGAGGAACGCCGAACGCATTTATGAAATTTGCCTTTGGTTGGACCGACAGGGAATTAATGTGGTTTGCTGTATATTATGCATTTTTCCGGATATTCTGGAGCAAAACAAATCAGCCTTTTCCCGCTACAGGGAAATCTACCTTAAGGCCAACTTGCCGGAACTCATTTCCAGAGATAAGAAGGGCGTATACGTTGACTCTGATGATGACCGACCCTCAAATGTCGTAGGCATGGATATTCCTTTTCCTGAGCCGGTTAAGCCAGATCTAATACTGAATACGACCGATAACTCAGGTTCTCCTGAAGAGCTCGCCGCCCAAGCAATTGCAATTCTTGAAACGCCCTGACAGTTCTTTGAGTAGTTCAACTCAATACCCTTACTCCGAAGGAGACAAACTGGAGAGTAAGAATACTTATTTTTATACCACTTACTCAGGGAAACCCTTTCTTGATGCTTGGAAGTCTGATCGTAGCAAGGCAATTGCCGGCATTGAGCCCGTTCTTGTGATTCCTGCACCCGAACCTGTCCCGGAAAATGATTTTTCCGGTTATGGAGTGCTGGAACGAATTCTGAAACAAATCGAAAGTTCCGAAGAGTCACGGATGCTTCTGCTTTTGCTCAAGAGGTTTGAGGTTACAAAGCGAATATACCTTCGCTATAAGCCAGATTTGCGGCCTGTTGATTCCAGTGAATTCCGAGATCTTTCCCTTTATCTTCGATGGGCAGAAATACTTGGTTTGGCTTACGAAAAGTTCGGTCACCTGTTTTACCTGAATGCATTCATCAAGGTACTTGACACGCTAATATCGGTAAAGGAAGACATTTTGTCGGAAGGTCATGGTCGGTTTGTCCGTTGCATAATGCTGGAAGTGGAAGTTGTTGAAAATTTGATGAACAAAGTCACTCGATGAACAAACCGGTCGATGTGCTTTTTCTGGCTGCCGACTCTTCAAGGTCGAAGGCATACGCTCAGGTAATGCAGCACTCGGGATTATCTGTTTCCCGGACACTGCTTTTAAGGAAACAAAAGGCCCAAGGGACCAATTCGACACCATTCGTAAAACCGAGCTCCCCTGACTTCAAAATCGTATTGCCTGATTTGGAAATCCCTTTGGTCGAAACCGTTGAGCAAATTTCCGACAAGTTTGACATAGTCGAAAATTACGGTGGCATAAAGAGGAGCGGAATAATCGAGTACCTTTCGACCCATAGACCAAAATTGGTTATATATTCGGGTTATGGAGGGGAATTGGTTCCCGAAGAAATGCTTGGCTTGGGGATTCCATTTCTTCATCTCCATTCAGGTTGGTTGCCTGAGTATCGCGGTAGTACTACCGTTTACTACAGTTTGCTCAATGATGGCAACTGTGGTGTAACTGCTATTTTGCTCAAACCGGAGATAGATAACGGCGATATAGTGGCAAGGAAAAAGTACCCTGCTCCACCTTCTGGCGTCGACATCGATCATCTATACGACAACGCAATCCGAGCTGATTTACTTTCCGAGGTTCTTGCTGGATGGATGAAAAATCACGAGTTCGAGGGGTTTGTTGAGCAAGATGAATCCGAAAGCCAAACTTACTATGTGATTCATCCGGTTCTCAAGCACTTGGCAATCTTATCAACAAGTTGAAGGGACTCCTATTTCCCGCAACTCAGGAATCAACCCGATGAGAATTACATACAGAAGTAAAAACAACAAAGAATATTGGCAAAAAAGGTGGGATGACGTTGAAGTCGATGAAAAAATGGAAAACGCCGATGTTTATCCTTTGAAATATGCCCAGATTGCAATCGATGACAAAGAGGGACGAATACTGGAAGCGGGTTGTGGGGCAGGGCGAATTCTCAGATACTACCATGATCTAGGTTACGACATTACTGGCATTGATTTCATTGAGTCGGTCATTACCAAACTCAAAATTACCGATTCCTCTCTGAAAGTTGCGCCCGGTGATATCACGAACTTGGATTTTTCAGATGAGTATTTTAATTATGTTCTAGCTTTTGGTCTCTATCATAACTTGGAAAAAGGTCTTGATAAGGCACTCGTCGAAACTTCAAGAGTTCTCGTTTCAGGTGGCGTTTTATGTGCTTCCTTCAGGGCCGATAACCTCCAAACTTTATTGGTTGATTACCTTGCTGAAAAGAATGTGAAGCACAAGGAATCAGAGGCCAAGATTTTTCATAAGGCGAATTTTACGCGAAACGAAATTAACAAATATCTTTCTGGCGCCGGTTTAACGCCTGTTTCAATCTATCCCGTCGTCAATATGCCGATACTTTACAAGTTCGGCATCTTTAGGCAAAGAGCTCACAAAGATTTTAATGAAAACTTGGGCCGGAAAGAGGGATACAAATTAAATGCTATTGGGAATTTGATACAAAAATTTCTTTTCAAGTTTTTCAGATATCAATTTTGTAACCTTTTTGTTGTTATCGCCAAAAAAGATTAAAGCTAAAAACATTCAAGTGAAATTCGAATCCAAGGCAGATACTTTAAAATTACTCGAGGACAAGCTTGGCACCGCAAAGGTGCTCCCTCAGTTTTCTTTCTCTTACAATGCGTGGGAAGATGCCTCGTCAGATATTGAAGCGATCGGAACAGTCCCCGACTGGATGGATTTTAGTGAACCGTTGATTGTTCGAAGCAGCGGTCAAAGCGAAGATTCTCTGGAGCATTCCCTCGCTGGTCATTTCGAGAGTGTTCTTGGGGTTAGTAAAAAGTGCGAGCTAATCGATGCAGTGAATACAGTTTTCAAGTCATTTGGTTCTCCGAAACCAGACGATCAGGTATTCATCCAACCTATGCTCAAGGATGTCCTGAGGAGTGGCGTTGCCTTTACCCGAGATCCTAGCAATGGGGGGCATTATCATGTCATTAACTATGACGACCAGAGTGGGTCCACCTCATCGGTTACGGATGGTTCTTCGGGGCAATTGAAAACAATTTATCATTTCAAAAGTAGAAAAATCGAAGATGGTACGTGGATGAATCGAGTGATCGATTTGTCTCAAGAGCTGCAAGCCTTGTTCGATCATGACTCACTGGACCTTGAGTTCGGTTTTGATTCCAAGGATGAACTTTTTTTGCTTCAGGTTCGCCCTCTCATTCTAAACGATCTTAGCTCTTCGGTTTCCATTTCGAGGCAAGAACAGGTTCTTGCTCAAATTGAGGAGAAAGTAAATTCGCTTTCCAAACCTCATCCATATCTTTTGGGGAAGCGATCGGTTTTTGGGGTAATGCCTGACTGGAACCCCGCTGAGATCATAGGAATTAGACCGAAACCCCTTGCACTCTCATTATACAAGGAATTGATAACGGACAGCATCTGGGCATACCAAAGAGACAACTACGGTTACCGAAACCTAAGAAGCTTTCCTTTGCTGGTTAGCTTTTCGGGAGTTCCATTCATCGATGTCCGGGTAAGTTTCAATTCCTTCATCCCAAGTTCTTTGAATGATGAAGTGGCGGAGAAACTCGTAGACTCCTATGTAGAAAACTTGGTGGAAAATCCAAATAAGCATGACAAAGTCGAATTCGAAATAGTTCATTCCTGTTACACGCTTGATTTGCCTGCAAGGCTTGAGGAACAAAAGGCACAAGGCTTTACGGAAGCCGAATGCTCGGACATAGCGGAAAGTCTTAGGGTTCTGACCAATAACATAATCAATGATCAAAACGGTCTCTGGAAAAAAGATTATGAGAGAATCGAGGAATTAAGAGCAAGGCATACTCTGATTCAGGAAAGCAATTTAACAAAAATAGAAAAAATTTATTGGCTCATTGAGGATTGCAAGAGATACGGCACATTGCCTTTTGCCGGCTTGGCTCGAGCAGGTTTTATTGCCGTTCAAATGATTGGTTCGTTAGTTCGGACGGGTATTTTGTCCGAAGTTCAATATCACGGATTCATGTCTTCATTGAATACCGTAAGTTCAAGAATGGCTTCCGATCTTTCCCAAAACGACTTTGATAGCTTTTTGCAAACATATGGTCATTTGCGGCCAGGGACTTATGATATTTTGTCTCCTAGGTACGATGAGACTCCCGAACTCTATTTCAGTGTCGATTCGGATTCAGGGACGGCAGATTCCCCTAAGGAATCAGCCTTCTCTTTGGGCTTGGACGACATGAATCGGTTAAGCGAAATCCTCATGGAGCATAAGTTGGATCACAATGTGATAAGCCTGCTGAATTTCTTTAGATCGGCGATAGAGGGTAGGGAGTATGCAAAGTATATTTTTACCCGTAGCTTGAGTGACGTCTTGAAGCTAATTTCGGAATTAGGCTCAGACATGAGTATTTCAAAGGAAGAACTTTCATATTTAAACATTAATGACCTTCGTAAGCTTTACGCGTCTTCGGAAAACCCGGAGAATTCCCTTAAGAGGAGCATTGAGCACGGCAAGCAAGATCATGAAGACACTTGTTCTTTGAACTTGCCGTCCCTGATTACCTCCTCCTCTTCGGTTTGGTCTTACGAGCCTGCGATTAACGAACCTAATTTCATTACCCTTAAATCCATTCGAGGGAGCGTTGTCTTAAAGGACGAGGACATTTCTCGGTTTTCGGGCAACATCCTTATGGTTGAGAGTGCGGATCCTGGTTATGATTGGATTTTTTCTCACGGCATAGGTGGTTTCATCACCAAGTACGGAGGAGCGAACTCTCATATGGCCATAAGGGCAGGGGAGCTTGGCATTCCTGCAGTTATCGGCGCAGGTGAAGCCCTCTATGGGCAATGGGAAAAAGGCGAGGTTCTCGAGCTCGACTGCATGAATAAGAAGGTCCTCGTGATAAAATGAAGAAAATTGCGGTTACCCAGAGAGTCTCTGAAGAAAGTTCCTACCGGGAAAGAAGGGATGCCCTTGATCAAAGATGGATTGATTTTCTTTTGTCAGTTGGCCTTTTTCCCGTACTGATCCCGAACCACTTGGCTTTCGTTGAAGCCATGATTGAGGAAAGTGGCGTTCAAGGAATTCTTCTTACGGGAGGGAATTCTCTTTGTAAATATGGTGGCCAAGCAAAAGAAAGAGACCAGGTCGAGAAATATTTACTCGAATGGTCGATGAAGA
>Ga0315322_10001965_pt1 | contig 15940 bp, 11 predicted proteins | sample M110021515metaG_FD_203461 | JGI IMG/M metagenome (GOLD analysis project Ga0315322, IMG submission 203461) | Ammonia-oxidizing marine archaeal communities from Monterey Bay, California, United States - M1 100m 21515 | ecosystem: Environmental > Aquatic > Marine > Intertidal zone | place: USA...
GGTGGAGCGATCGTAGGCATCTATCGAGAGTTGAAACTCCCCATTCACTTTGTAGGCCTTGGGGAATCTCCTGATGACCTGCAGCCTTTTTCCGTCGATCATTACGTGGATTCCATTCTTCCTTTGGAGCTCGAAAAAGTCGAAGATTAGAGTTTCTTTCTTCCTTCGGTTCATGTTTGTCATTTCCATTTTTTTTCCCATGATTCGTTGGAGTAGATGGTTATGCAAGAAAAGGTGGACCAACCATTGCGCGTTGGGCTGGGTGAACGTTCTTACGAAATTTTCGTTGGGCGTAATCTCTCCGGTGACATACGGCGCATGGTCGAATCCCTCCGCGAAAGCAACCGACAGGTTGCTGTTTTGGCGGACGAGCAATTAGCAATTCTTCAGCCTACTTTTCTTGCCGATGCGTTTGGCGATTGTCCAAAGCTTGAGCTGCCATCCGGCGAAACCACGAAGTCTCTAGAACAATTCGGATCAGTCTTGGATTTCCTTGCCGATGCAAAACTGGATCGTTCGGCTTGCGTTTTCGTAGTTGGCGGAGGGGTGACCGGAGACCTTGGCGGTTTTGCCGCAGCTTCCTTTCTTCGCGGCATCGATTTCATTCAAGTTCCTTCCACCTTGCTGGCAATGGTCGACAGTTCCGTGGGAGGGAAAACTGGAATCAACCTCTTGGCGGGCAAGAATCTCGTGGGTGCTTTTCATCAACCGCGAGCAGTTTTTGCCGATGTGGATCTTCTTGCCTCATTGCCAACTCGAGAATTTGCGGCGGGCATGGCCGAAGTTATCAAGTACGGTCTCCTAGGCGATCGAGAATTGTACCAACGTCTACTCCGAGCGGAGACCTTGAATGCTACTAGTCCTGATATCGGAGACGTCATTAAGCGTTGTTGTGAGAACAAAGCCCGAGTGGTTGAGGGAGATGAGCGGGAAACCGATTCCGGGACCGGCGGTCGGGCACTGCTTAATCTCGGTCACACATTCGCTCACGCCATAGAAGCTGCCGCTGGCTATGGGGATTATTTACATGGCGAAGCCGTTGCAATCGGGATGGTTTGCGCCCTTCGTCTTTCAGAAAAACTCGAATTTCTCGATTTCGGGCATATTCCAGATTTGGAGGCTTTGCTAAGTCGGCAAGGTTTACCTACGGTTTTGCGAGCTCCTTTGGCGTTGAAATCGCTTTTGAATGCGATGCACTCGGACAAAAAGGTAAAGGGTGGTAGGCTTCGTTTTGTTGTTATGGATGCCGTTGGCTTGTCCCGCGTGGCGGAAAACATACCACTTTCACTGGTGGAAGACACTTGGCGAACGGTTGGCGCCTTATAGGCAATGTACGATGGGGTGTTTCGAGGAAGAGGTGGTCCGAGCTTATTTCGAGGAGAATGGTTTTCTTGTGCGTTCGGCCGGGCATCCTCCCGAGTCTGGCAAAAAGAGGGCTAGTGCCTTGCCCACCTTGGCTGTCTTGAATCCGGAGGTGAAGGAAAACGCTACTAATTTTAGTTTTCGTCTCTTTACCACTGACATTGGTAGAATTCGTTCCGCTATCGTTACCATTTTGAGCTGGGATTCAATCGGTTTTTCGGCAAACTTACTTTCGAGCGATGCTGGTTTGCTGAAGTTCATTAAGGCTGAGGTTACGACCAAGCGCTTGAAATCCGGTCTTTCTCTTCCAGTCAATTTGCCAGAGGCTCGCATGGGCGATTGCTTGCGGTTACTTGTGTTGCCTTCCTTGCCTCGCTCTGAAGAAAAGATCAGAGAAGCTTTGGAAGTCATGCGAGAAGCCGGAGTTCAAGGAGTCTACACTTTTCGCGTAATGCTGGAAAATTTATTAGGTCGAGTTAAACCTAACAGCGATTATTCTAGATCAGAGGCGTTGCAAGCCCTTCGTATGATCAAGGCCTATGGTCTTGCGAAGGAACCACAGTTAGAGATGTTTGGTGATTAATGTTATGACTGCCGCTATTCACGCAACCGCGATATTGGGAGCAGGGGCGAAACTGGGTTCCCACGTCAGTATCGGCCCTTACGCGATTGTAGAGGATGAGGTCGAATTGGGCTCCGGTTGTTTTGTTGAGGCTCATGCCATCGTTAAAAATGGAACAGTGCTTGGAGATGGATGTCGGGTAGGGCATTTCGCTGTAGTTGGTGGTGAACCTCAATATCTCGCTTTTGACCCAGCGACATCTTCAGGAGTCAAGGTGGGGATGGGTACTCGGATCGGCGAGGGAGTTACCATTCACCGATCCATTCAGGAAAAAGAGGTTACTTGCGTGGGCGATAATGTTTACCTCATGGGATATTCTCATGTGGCACATGATTGCGTGCTGGGAGATCAAGTGGTGGTTGCAAATGGAGCATTGCTGGGGGGACATGTCGAATTGGGGACAAACTGCTTTGTCGGTGGAGGTGCGGCTTTTCACCAGTTCGTCAGGGTCGGGGAAGGGGCTATGGTAGGTGGTATGGCCGAGGTTTCCGCTGATGTCCCGCCCTTTGTTACCGTAGCCCGCCGCAATCTCGCCTGTGGTCTCAATCTCGTCGGTTTGCGTCGTCGTCAGCTTCCCCGGAAAGTGATTGCAGACCTTAAGGAATGCTACCGGGCAGTCTATTTTCACGAGGGGAACCCACAGAGGCGCGCTGAGAAGGCCTTGGCGTCCGGCGAACTGCCATCCACCTTGCAAGGGAGAGCATTCTTGGAGTTCTTTCTATCCGGAGAACGAGGCTTTGTCCGAAGCCGAAAAGTGCGAGATTCCGAGAATGACTCTTGAGTTCATTCTGACCAAACATTATTTTTGAAGTTTATTTTTGATGGTCTTAACGCAAAATAGTGATAGCCATGCCGATCTCGTTCGTAACGGTAATGAACGCTTGGTCCGCCTTACCCAATCTGCTGGCAGCAAAGTTCATAAACTTATTGATCGTGAAAAAACAGGTCATTTTTTACGTATTCGAATCACGGGTGGCGGATGCAATGGACTTTCTTACAATATGAAATTCGTCCCGTCGGGCAAGAAAGGTGATATTCTAGTTGAAAGCGCAGGTGTCCGCGTTCTCGTCGACTCTAAGACGGCGCTCTACTTACGGGGTACGACGCTTGAGTTTTCCGACAAATTGGTTGGAGGTGGATTCAAATTTCAAAACCCAAACGCAAAAGCCAGTTGCAGCTGTGGCGAAAGCTTCAACCTATAATTTTTTTTCTTATCTTTGCGAAATCCTTTTGTTTAAGCTTGCCTCACCTCACTTAGGAAGCAATTCTTTCCTTTTAAAGTTAATTTCCTTCCCTATTCATGGTATTTCCTCAACCCCCTATAAGTCACCGTCCTTCGGTGTGAGTCAACTACATGGGCAAAAAGCCTAGCGGCAAAGGTAAACGCCGGTTTCAACACAACCGGAATTTCATACGCAAAAACCAACGCATTCGTGTACCTGAAGTTCGTGTAATTGGACCGAAGGGTGAAATGCTTGGTGTCATGGCTCCCGAAGATGCCTTGGTCATTGCCAAAAAACATCGACTGGATCTTGTCGAGGTGGCACCTACTGCACGACCACCCGTCTGCCGTATTCTTGAATTTGGTAAATACAAGTACGATCTAAGCAAGAACAAGAAGAACAAGGATAATAGCGGTGGCAAACGCGTTAAGGAAGCAAAGTTTCGTCCGCGCATAGATACCCACGATTACGAAACTAAGCTCAGGCGAGCTGAGAAGTTTTTACACCAAGGTTTCAAGCTAAAGCTTACAATGATGATGCGGGGTCGCGAAATGGAGCACATGGACATAGGGTTCGGTCGCCTGAGGCAGGCTGTAGTTGACTTGTCGGGGGTCGGTCGTGCTGACGACGAACCTAAGCGTGCCGGTCGATTCATCATCGTGAATCTTTCTCCACTTCCCAAGAACCAACATGTTTTAAAGTATAATTCCGTAGCCGAGGCATCGGTGGAAGATCCCGATGAGCAAGACGAAGAGGAAGAAGTCGATGACGATGTAGAATCCGAAGAAGATGATTCGGAGACCGAGGATCCTGCCCCTTCGAAAGAGGATTCTGACTCGGAAGATTAATCTTCCTTCATTTGCCGCTGCGGAACCTGCAGATGGAATGGAAGCATTTGTTTTTTGTTGCCGCAGGCGGTGCTCTGGGGTCCGTTTTACGGACATGGTTATGGCATATTCTGCGTGGAGGATTCCCATGGTCTACGATTGTGGTTAACATTGCGGGATCATTTCTCATAGGGGTTTTGTTTCATACTTTGGGGAATGAAGAAGAAAATTTGAATCTACGCTACTTTTTAATTGCCGGGTGCTGTGGAGGCTTCACTACTTTTTCTACTTTCAGCCTAGATGTTCTAAAGCTTTTTCGCGATGGCCACTCTTGGCTCGCCTTGGGGAACGTCGCGCTTTCTCTCTTTTGTTGCCTAGTCGCTGTTTTCCTGGGTTGGCGGTTGGCGGTCGCAAGCTAAGTGTCTTCCAAAAGTTCGCTTGCGACAGATTTATTCGTGTGCGAACCTTAAAAGAGCATGCGCTTACCTCTTTTTCTTAGTTTTACCGCGACTTTTTTATCCGTTCCCATTGAAGGTGCGGTAGCCCCGTCTCCATTTCTTCCGCCCGGATATAATTCCCGTCCCACGGGACAACCAATCCAATCTCCGAGAAATCCGAAACCTCAAACACCGAAGGTCCAAATATCAAAAGAAATTGAATTAGGCGGATTTTTCTCTCTTGGAACCGGGGAGAGCAGGAAACTTTACTTTTCTCTTTTCAACAAAAAAGTGAACCACGCGCAATGGATCACCATCGGGGAAAAAACGGATGAGGATTTTCTCGCCGAATCCTTTGATTTCGATACAGAAACCCTGACGGTACGTTTTGGGGACTCTTCGCAAGACCTATCCCTGCGGATGTCTAAAGATACTTCCCTCGGCAAGCGTGGGTCGTCGAATACTCGCAATATTGCATCGACCACCGCGTCGACCTCAAGCAAACCTCGCATCATGCCGCCCCGACCGAAGACCACTCCAACCTTGCCGCCATGGCTTGCGAATCGATCGGCGTCAGGTTCCTCTCGTGCGGGTGGTGGTCATGCCGGTTCTTCTCCTTCCAAAGTCGGAACGAGCGGTCTAAGTTCAGGGAGTGCCCCGCAGGCAACGCAAACTTTTTCAGGCAACCGTTTAGGCGGTTATGTTCCACGACCTATAAATAGAGTCAATTCTCCCATTTTGCCGTCTCCTTCTACGAGAGTCGCCTCACCTTCGAGAAATCCTTCGTATACTGGCTCGACATCTGCCCCTAATGACAGCGGCATAGGAACTCCTTCAACTAATACTTCTCCTTCATCCAGTAATCTAATTTCTGATTCCGTGTCAATTGACTCCGGAGTAGGGGAATCTGGTTCGCAGATCGACCTAAACAACCTGCCACCCCCTCCACCACCTCCCGACATTCTGCCTCCCGGACCTCCTCCGAACATAGTTCCTTCTCGTGAAGATTAGCTATGTGGCGGTTCTTGTACCGACGCTTCTTCTATTATCTTTTGTAGCTGGGCAGAATCAACGGCGTATTGGAACTAGATACGATGTCTCGCTTGAGGTTCATCGTCAAATGGGTAACAACCTAGGTTCCTTTTCATCGGGCGACCATTTCCCCGATCTTTCCCCGGTCGGTCTTGTTCAATCCCATAAAGGTTTTATTGGAACAGGTACTTTAATCTCTCCAACCATAGTGGTGACCGCTGGACATGTATTGCGTGGTAGTTTTAAAGCAAAAGCGCCGGTTGCATCCGAATGGACTTTTTCACTGGGACCGGACTCACTGCAACCAAATGGAGTTTACTCCGTTTCCGAAATTATTCTACACCCAGGTTGGACTGCTCGACTGAGTCATGCAGGTGGCATTGGAGATGGCGACGTACTTGGTCTCGACCTTGCCTTGTTGAGGCTTGCTTCACCTGTAACTGGGGTGACTCCTGCTCGTTTTAATGCGGAAGATTCGGAACTCATTGGCTCCCGAGTAATTCTTGCGGGTTACGGAAGCATTGCCGATGGGAAAAGAGGTGTCAATTCGGTTGATAATTTTGATCGATTGGCTGGCGAAAATACACTTGATCGAGTCGTCGAAACCGTGAATGCGACTAATGTTCTTCAAAAGTATAGGGGAGGGGTGCTTGGCATTGATTTTGATAGCCCCGACGAATTTTTCAATTCTCTTGGCTCTTCATCTTCCCCCATCGATTATTTAGGTTCTGGTTCGAGTGCCTCCACTCCCTTGCCTTACGAAGCGACAACGGCAGAGGGCGATAGTGGTGGTCCGGTCTTTGTGAGAATGAGCGATATATGGAAGGTCGTTGGTACCGTATCCTATGGAACCGATAGTTCAGTTTACGGGGATGTCACGGTGTACACGAGAATAGCTTCGCAATCGGTTTGGCTCAGCTATTACCTCGAACGCTGGGCACCTGCTCGACGGACTGGCTACGGGGAGTGGTTGAATCTTGATTGGTTTGGAAACTTTTCAACTTATCGAGGGGATTGGGCTTTTCATGAAAAACTTGGTTGGTTTTATTCTCCTAGCAATAATGCTGATAAGTTTTCTCCAAAGAATGAAGCCGATGAATTTTGGGCATGGCAAACTGGAATCGGATGGTGGTGGACTAGCATCAAAGCTTATCCTTATTTTTATGCTCATGAACGTTTACGCTGGCTCTATTTCTCCGACAAAGACTCAACCCCCTCCCGCTGTCGCTTCTACGATTATGAGATCAAGGAATGGGAAACCCTTAAACACTAGGCTTTAAGGGCTCTCGTGTTATCTCCCATTTCGAAAAAGAAAAAATATTCATTTAAGCATGGAACCAATTATTAGCCTCTTTCGTCGTCACGAGCTTTTTTTGCAGTTCCTTTCACGTAACGTTAAAGCTCGTCATCGCGGCAGTATTCTTGGTGGTATATGGCTTGTCGCTAATCCTCTTCTGATGCTAGGTCTTTATGTTTTTGCATTCGGTGTGGTTTTCGGAGGTCGTTTCACCCAATCCACCGATGAATCAACACTCGACTACGCTCTCGGGGTTTTTCTCGGTCTGAATGTATTGGGTTTGATTTCTGGCGTCATTGGCGGTGCTCCCGGAGTGATCGTGGGACAACCGAATTTCGTTAAAAAGGTCGTTTTCCCTCTCGAAATACTGCCCGCCGCAATGGCTGGGGCACTTGGCTACGACCTTCTTATCGGCTTAGGACTCTGCCTCATAGGCATTTCTTCTCTCGGGCCGGGGCTGTCCCTTTCCGCTTGCTGGATTCCCATTATCGTCGCACCTGTTTTTTTCATTGCCTTGGGTTTGGCGTGGTTTTTTTCCGCTCTCGGCGTTTTTATTCGCGACGTTGGTCAACTCGGGGGATTCCTCGGGTTAGGCTTGTTATATGCCAGTGGTGTTTTCTATTCCGCTGACAAGGTTCGAGAAGCCGCTCCAGGCATATGGGTCTTCTTGAAATGGAATCCTTTGATTCACATCATCGATTCTCTTCGTCAAGTTTGCCTATGGGGCGGCGATCCCTCGTTTCTCGCTTTGGCCTATGTTTGGCTATTCAGCGTTATGATTTTGCTCCTCGGGGCTTCGTTCTTTCATCGCCTTCGTCCCGCTTTTGCAGATGTTTTGTGAGGGTGAGAGAGTTTTGAAATCACCCACTCTTGTACTAATAATTATTTGTTTGAGCCTGCTTCCTTGAATGGGCGAATACTTCGATTTTTCAGTCAGACTATTTGTGGCATCGTCCGCACCCACCCCTTCAGTTTTGTTTTCACGAATCTCTCTTTTTTTAATAAAACCTCATTGCGAACGAAGCCCAATCTTAGTCCTTGAATTGAGAGGCTTGTGATATTGTCGTCTTGGGAAAGCTCGTTCAATCCCTTGCTTGAAATTAGTTAGGCGTAAAGAGATTTTAGTTTTTAGCTTAGGTTAACTGGCTAAGAGTTGTTTCATATGCCAATTAATAAGAATCACGAATCGGCTACCAGTGAATGAATTCAGCGGTCATTATTCACTTTAAATTAGAAAATTAAAGCTCGCTGATTTCCTTATGCCCATAATTCTCATTTCGCTTATCAGTTCTTTTTCCTTAAGCTTCTCCGTATAGAGTCTTGGCTGTCTCTCTCCAAGTGAAGCCTTTCGCTCGTTCTCGGGCTTTTTGGCCGAGGCGGTTCCTCAGCTTATCGTCACGAATCAGGCTTTCTAGAGATCGCGTTAGATCGCTCGAATCATTGGGGTCGGCCAGCAAACCCGTTTCGTTATGGACTACGGCGTCTTCTACGCCTCCTGTTCGGTTGGCAAGGGCAGGTAGGCCATGAGCGGCGGCTTCAAGATATACGAACCCGAACCCTTCAACGCTGCGCGAGTGGGGGACACTCGTGAGAGCGAATAGATCGGAGCTTTCGTATGCGATGCGGACATCGTGATCCTGTAAGTCACCTAGAAAGTGGACGGGTATGCCTGCCGCATCGGCTTGCTGGCGTAGTCCTCGGGCGTAGTGAGGCCGTACCTCGGGGCCAATTACATAATACTCCAAAGCCGACTTTAACTCGTTTGGCATTTGCCTAATGGCTTCAAGAATACGGTCTTGTCCCTTCCGGGGATGAAGTCTTCCAACGGTAAGCAGTCGAAGTTTTCCTTCGGTTTTGCTGTCTATTTCAGTGTTGTTTTTTGGTAATAAAAGCCGCCGTGCGGCTCCCGGAGCGAGTACGATTTTTGAAGCCAATTCAGGGAAGCGAGCAAGAAGCGCTTTTTTGTTGAAGTGTGAAAGAAGGTGAATTTGATCCGCTTTCCTGAGGAGCTTTCGAAAGAAGAGTTTCTCAAGAGGTGATCTGCTGAATAGTGGAATTTCGGAACCATGAAGAGTAATGATTAGCCTTTTTGGCCAAAATCCGGCGAACGAACCGAATCGAACGAAAGTCCGCAGGGATCCAGGTTCCGCAAGATGTAGTACGCTGCCTCCGAATTCGTTCGCTTTTCTCCGAACTTCTCTGATGAGACACAAGGAACAACGCCAATCCTGAGAACCTCGAAGGGGAAGCGAACTAATGGAATAGGGGAGGGAATCGTTGCTTTCAGTATCGAGCTTTTCAGGTGCCCAAACCCTTACCTCGTGGCCGAGCGACGTTGCCGCGTAAGCCATTTCCTCGCAGTAGACTCCCGCCCCGCCCCGTCTCGGCGGGAATTCGTGTGTGAGAAGATTTATCTTGTGCCTCGCCATATCAAGAAAGTTTCACTATTGTTAACTAACAACTACATGGAGAAAAGTCGAATTTTCCTCATATGAAAAAACTTGGAGACATTTACAGTACGGCTTTGATCACTGGAGGCACTTCCGGCCTGGGGTTGGCATTTTCAAGAATGTTGGCGGAAGAAGGCGTAAAAGTAATCTCTGTTTCTCGAAATCCTGATCTCTTACCAAAGGTCGAAGGGTTAACCGGTATGTCTCTTGATTTGGCGAACGTAATTTCTGTTCGCGACTTTGCCGAGGAATACCTTCTAATTACTGGTGTGCCTGACCTTTTGGTAAATAATGCCGGTTACGGTGTCTTTTCCGAGTGGGGTAAGTTTTCCGAAGAGGAGATCGCCCGGCAAATTGACGTTTTGTTGGCCGCGCCCATTTCCCTATGTCGGGCCTTTGCTCCGAAAATGGTGGATCGTGGAAGCGGCGGAATCGTGAACGTAAGTTCGATCGCAGGAATGTTTCCTCTTCCCTATATGCCCCTCTATAATACAACGAAAGCCGGTCTTTCTGCTTTTTCTGCTAGCTTGGCTTTAGAATATGGGGACGTCCCTTTTGTCACCGACTTTCGTTTGGGAGATTTTCGAACAAATTTTAACGAAGCCGTAAAAAAGGAATTCGTTCCGAACAATGATTCCCGGCAAAGTAAAGCCTGGTCTCAAATCGAGAAACAGTTGGATTCATCTCCCGACCCTATCGTTGCTGCTCGAGCTTTGCATCGTATTTTACTTCGTAGGGAAGGTGGCGTAGCATATTCTGGAGGTTTTTTTCAAGCCCGTCTTGCTCCTCTTCTTTTCAGACTGGCACCCTCTAGCTTTCTGCGAACTGTCCTTCGGTATTGGTATAAGCTGTAGGGTCTGTTCCGCGAAGGATTCAATGGCCAAAAAGAAGAAACCCCCGCCAAATAATTAGCGAGGGTTTCCGTATGCAAGTTGAAATACCTAAGCTCTTTACTCGGTGAAGTCGGTACCGTCTGCGTTTATCCACTTGGTGTCGGAATACCGATAAAACTTTCTCTTTCCGTTGATGGTCGTGAAGTAGAGCCAACCTGCGTGTGTCGCGGAATATATATACTCAGCTTGTGAGGTTGAAGACTCATCGTAATACGTAGAACCTGTCCAGAACCATCCTAACTCCGCACCGTAGAACCAGAAATTTCCGGAACCAGCTTCGGCAGAGAATAGCCAACCGTGAGTTTCATGATAAACCCAACCCTTGGAGGCATCGTAGAAGTTCCCAAGCCATGATAGATTGTACCAATCACCGCTCGCTCCTGAAGAGTCAATCTTAGCTAATCCGTTAGCCAATGCAGAAACCGAAGTGTTGGAAACTGTGGCTATGTTTGTGAAGTGATCAGTCGTGGCATATATTACACTAGCATTCGAATCGTAGGTGCTGGACTTTAGTGAATCCCAACTGTTTGTGGTCGTCGAATAAAATTTTGCTGCCATGTTGTCGGGCTCGAGTCCCTTTGCGAGGGTGGCATTCTTATCAACGGGAATCTTGAGAATAACGTCTTTCTTGAAGTTGCCTTCGACTTTTTTACCGTTCGAGTCAAACAACTCAATCGAATATGCGTAACTAGTCGGTTGGTCTTTTGCAGTCTTGGTCAACCCCTTGATTGTTGGAGTAACTACAGCCCGAACTGAAGTTTCAGTCGATGGGACGTTCGAGGCGCCTCCGGGGATCGTTACTTCAGTACCGTCGGGAAGTTTGGTTACGAAATCCTTGGCAGGATCGAAAGTGCCGTTAGTCCCTTCCGGAACCTTGATGTCAGGTTTAGCAAGTATGAGATTAAGGTTGGATTGGCTGTCTGCATCTCTTAGGTCTGCGTCCAACTCGTTCTTTGCTAGATATATTGTCTCGGATCCATTACCGTCAGTCTCGCCGTAATCGGCCCCTATGTGCCAAACAGTGCCTCTCGGTACTTTTAACTCATAAGATCCGTTCTCGTCGGTTTGACCTTCTATTACCCGTCCATCATCAGACCAAGCATACACATAGGCTCCGTCGAGTGTGGAGTTGTCGTCACCTCGAATCGTACCTTTGACGAAATTGTTTTCGACAATCTTGCCAAGCGATAGAGACAGGCTGGAGATATTTGCGGATAAGTCCAGAGTCTTGACCTTTGGCTCAAGGAAACCACTAGCTCTAAGATCGTCTGGCAGATTTGCGCCAATCTTATATTTACCCCCCGGGAGCACGGGTATGGAGAAAGTGCCGTTGGCATCGCTTTCCACTTGTTTCCAGAATTCGTCGAGAGTTCCCGTACCTTCTCGATGAACCCATACGAAAACCGTGCCCGAGGTGATGGACGCATTGTTTTCGTCTCGAATGGATCCGGATATGCTGGCTGATGCGCTGCGGAGAGAAAAATCCTTTGATACGCTTTCACCCTTCAACGCGATTACTTCGATAGGTCCCGGTGGATGTTGAGGCAAGTTTCTGTCGAGTTCATCGGATTCGATGAAGTACCCAAGTGTCCAGCGACCAGGCGACAAAGTCATTGAAAACGTCCCGTTGTCTTCAATTGGAGTTGTTTGCCAACCTCCGCCATCACCCTTTGCCGCATGAACCTCTCCGCTTAAACCAGTTGCACCAGAACCATTCAATTTCAAGGTTCCTGAAACGACTGCATCATTTGCCTCAAGATTGAAGGTTATCTCTGATAAAGCCGTCCCATTGACATCCCGAAGTGTCCCGTTCTGGTCAATTTTAAGGTACTTTTCTGCGGGTGTGACATAGCTGGAGCCAGGGGGCATCCAGAGACCGACAAGATAATCTCCAGGCAGACCGGGGAAGTCGAATTTACCTCGGGAATCAACAGGGACTTCGGCTAAGATATGATCGAATTCTTCTTCGGTGTTCGCATCTCGAGCATAGGCCCAAGCATCTACATCCGTAGCTGCCTTGCCTTTTACATAAATGACTCCTTTAATCGTTGCTCCCGCTTCTTTGGCGGTGAAGTTTATTGATGCAGTTTGGTTATTGGTTATCTTTACTCTTTTCGGTGGGGCAGGCAGGTAGGGTGGGGTACTGCCATCCTCAGTTGGTAAAAGCTCGAAACCTACCTCCCATTGACCTGGCGATACGGTAAGGTTGTAGGCGCCTTTGAGATTGGTGACGTCGGATACCCAGCCTCCTTTTTCGCTCCATGCCCATACCTCTATGTTGGGCAAAGCGGTTCCCCCATCGGTTTTTACCAATCCCTCGATCTTTGAATTGCGGGACTCAAGGCTGAAGTCTTCTAAGCTAACGGGAGTCTTGCCTACCCTGGCGAACTTGGTTTCGCTGCTCCCAAAGCCCTTTAACTCAGAAGACACCCACAAGGTGATTTCGTAATTACCGGGTTGTAGGGGTATCTCGAAACTGCCGTTGGAATCTAGGTCTAGATCCGTCCAGTTGCCCCGGCCTTCGCGGTCAAAGGCGTCAACAGAAACATACTGATATATGTCTGCCCAGGTCTTGCCTGCGGGAGCTGCAATACGTCCGGTTACTTTTCCGCCTTCTGCTTTCTTCACTGAGAAGTTTACTGTCTTACTTTCCTTTGTTGAATCTTTCTTGAAGCCTAGTCTTTTAGGCTCTTGATCGTAAATCCAGTCGACCTTAACATCATGCGGACGATAGACGGTCACTTCCCATTTTCCCGGCCCAGCAACGAGTTCAAAGCTGCCGTCCGTGGCAGAGAGAATCGAACTCCACCCCTCACCTTCTTCTCGCCAAGCTACTATCTCCGCGCCGGAAATGGTATTGTTGGAGTCATCGAACACGTAACCTGTAATTGTTTTCTTGGGTGGCGCCAAAAATATGATCGGGTTGGAAACCTTTACGCTTGATTCGTCGAGAGTGATACTGCCCTTGCTCGTTTCGGCTTTAACTTGATACTTATAGGCGTAACTTGGCTTCACCGAAATATCAACGAACGAGGTGATCTTGCCGGTGGGTTTGTCTTCATCGGTGCCGAATATACTTCTGAAGGAAGATTCGGTGGAAGCTTTGCGTTCTATATCGAATGAAGTGACCTTGACGTTGCTTTTCCATTCCAAACGAATCGCGTTCCCAAGATTCAGCTCCCGATCCGGATTGCGTACGTTAAATGAAATCGGTTCTGGGTGCAGGGCTGAGAGTTTACCTGGAAGATCAATTTGCAAGGCATATTGACCTGCCTCTTGAAGATTAAACGAGAAAATGCCTTTCTCATCGGTTTCGCCAAATGCCTCGATGAAAGTACTAGGTGCTTGAGGATTTCCTGTGGCATCGGCGAAGTCAATGTCGGGTTCTCCATCGCCATCATTATCTTGGAACGCCCATACGTGAGCGTGGGCTAAGGGGGTGTTTCGGGTCTTGCCAGTTGCCGGATCTTTGATGGGGAATAGGATTTTTCCGTAAACATTCGAGGACTGCAGGACTAGATCGACGGTTTTGTTTGAATCGATCAAGTCGACGTTAGTCGGAACTGATTCCCTGAATCCGCGGAATGTCTCGGAGTCCAAGGGAGGTTCGGCGAACACTACCCAATCATTACGAGCCGGGAGATTCTTAAGTTCGAAACTACCGTCGGCTCGAGTATTTACATGATCAAGCCACAACAAATAGTCCCCAGTGTGGGCTACGATTCGGGCCTTTGGCACAGCTGTCCCGTCTTTGGTCTTCACTGTGCCGATTATCTTTGCGCCGACAGGAGGCGAACCGACTTCGGGACCATCTTCCTCGTCGTGCACCAACCAGGCTAATCCGAACCGTTCGGCCTCGGTTTTCTCAAAGGCTTTAAGGGTGGCGCTGACAAGAGTCGTTGTATTGCCGTCCGTCAAGGTCAATGGAGCTCCCTTTTCCCAAGTGCTGTTGAGCCATCCTCCCGTGCCCGAATCGTTCACAATGCGGAATGCCGGTTCGTATCCATCGGCTTCTACTTGTATCTTGTAGGTTCCACCGGGGACTTTCAATACATACGATCCATTGAAGTCGGAATTAACCGGCTCAGGGTGGAATTGTCCTACGGAGCTAACCTCTGGAAATACTACTTCTCCTTCTTGGCTTTCCGAATCATGGAAAAGAAACCATGCATATTTAACCGGAGCAGACGTATTTACGTCTACGACTTGAACATGAACAGTGGCGGTCGGTCGAGGCTCTAACCGGATGTTTATTCCGGAGACGCCGGCAGTAGTCACTTCGACAATCTCGGCAGTCGTGAAACTTTCGGCATTCCCTTCACCGCTCGTATAAAACGCTGGAAGCAGAGCTCCATCGAAACGTTTAGCCAATACCTTGTAGGAACCTGCAGGTATCTCAGCAGTGAAATGTCCAGTGGGTAAACCTGTTGTTTGATTATGTTCAACTTGGAATTGTCTAGGCCAAGTTATTTCTTCTTCTTCGTCTTGGTCGACAAACAGAACCTCTGCCCAAATTCCGTTGCCTTCGGCATCCGTAATGCGTCCGTTAACAGTCGAAACCGCCCTTTTGGTTAGTGCGATTTCAGGTAATTCAAGCAATTGACCGGCAACTAGGTTAATGGATACGTTTTGATCGTTGTAAGCATTGTCCCACGATACGACCTCTCCTCGAAAGCTCCCCGCCGGTGCGTTTGATTTGATTTTTCCGCCATGCTCTACAAATAGCATGTGAACGGGGTGGTCCGTAAGATCAGCGCCGTTTTCATCGATGGGGAACATTTCAATGGCAAGACCTTCTACCGGTTGTCCATCGAAGGTGACGGATCCCGTCACTTCACTCATTTCGTGCGATACTCTGAACTCGGCTTCCAAGCTGAAATCTTGGATCAAAGTAGTGTTTGCATCTTGAATTGAAAAGGCGCGAGGGTTTTCGCGACCACCAGCCATAACAGGTTTGTATGGTGTATTCGTGGAGGGGTTGTAGGCACTTGCTTCAACATAATATGTGCCCTTTGGAAGCCTAGCGACGAAAGTACCGTTGGTTTCATTGATTTCCAAGTCGAAGAATACTGGTTTTCCACCATAAATGTCTCCACCTTGAGTTTCGTTTGCATCAATGATCCATATCCCGAAGTCACTCAATGGAGTTGGTGATCCATTAATGCTCGTTGACACCGATCCGCTGATCGAACCGAAGTCGTCCACATTGATACTGGCAAACGGATCTAGCCATGGATCACCAATTTGAATCTCACCTGGCCAAAAAGCGTTATTCAAGGAAATACCCAACATGGAATCGACGAAACCATCGCCATCAAAATCGATAAATGAATTTTCGACGTCGTCATGGTCACTACCGACATTACCAATCGGCCCCGCTTGAGTCCCTTCAAGGGCTAGACCTTCTCCGTGTTGATCCAGACCAAAGTGCGTTTCGTCGAGTTTGAATTCATTTTGTGAATCAGCATCGAAACCATCTGGTTCATACCCCTCGTATGGCGTGCGGAGAAAATCAACGAAACTTAGTGTTCCGTCTCCACGCGATATCGCAGCTTTTAGGTCGTTTCGATCCCATATTCCAAACTTGTGTTGTACTAGTTGCTTCGGTAAATAGGCTTTAACTGCTGCATTTTCATCGGATAATCCATTAAGGCGAAAACCTGTTACGGGATCCCATGGTGATGAAAGATCGGGACCCTTGAGGTCCAGTGCTATGACGTTTGCCACGAAAATGGCACCATCGTGAAAGCGTTCTCCCCCCATTTCTACCAAGATACCGAATGTGGATAATACCGAA
>Ga0315322_10001970_pt1 | contig 15919 bp, 12 predicted proteins | sample M110021515metaG_FD_203461 | JGI IMG/M metagenome (GOLD analysis project Ga0315322, IMG submission 203461) | Ammonia-oxidizing marine archaeal communities from Monterey Bay, California, United States - M1 100m 21515 | ecosystem: Environmental > Aquatic > Marine > Intertidal zone | place: USA...
TGAGGGGTATGTCTTCAACCCATCGTAGAGCCTAATTTCAATTTTGGTTGTCAAGCCATTGCTGACCATAGTGACTCCATTGCTCCATAGTCCAACCTTCTGGAAGGCCTGCTGCGGGCACAGGAGGACCAGATATCGCCTCTGGTTCAGACACCATCTGCGGCGATTCTACTATCTCCGGAACCGGTTTTTGAATTTCTGGGGCGCCGATTGTTGGTGCAGCCGCAACTGCACCGTATGTTGCTGTCAAGTTGTCTTCATAACCATCCTCTGACCAATCTTGCTCCTCTTCCTCTTCGGTCCCATTCAGAACCATTAGTAATACTCCAATTAGTGAAATTATGAGTGCGCCACCAACAATCCATATGCCAAGTCCAACCCAATCAAAAGAAGACTCTTCTCCTGAAGCAGCAGAATCGCCACTGGCTGATGTTTTCTTCAGAGTGACTGGAAGTTCTAAGGATGCGGCATCCTCTACTGAATTTGAAATTGCCCAAATTGTAACTTGTGTTTCAATGAAATCATCATCTAGATTTTTCAAACTTGAACTCTGAACTTCGAAGACAATAGTTACTTCTCTCTCACCTTCTAATTCAAGCCAGAAATCTCTATCACTGGATTTGATTGAAGCACTGTACCATCGGTTAGTACCTTGCTGATCCATCGACATTGAAACGGATTGGCCCTCTGTATATTGGTTCCTTACACGGACTGTAACTTCATACTCACCAGCCTCATCTATGATTGTTGCTTCTGTTGAAATTATTCTCAGCCAATTTTGTGACCCTACCCTGTAAGTACACTTACCGTAACTTGAAATTGTATCATCGTTTACACTGGTTGCTATTACCTTGAGTATTAATTGACCATTTGTACCATCTGCGAATGTGAATGTTACTGTAACATTGTAAGATTCTCCCGGTTCAAGTAGCGGAGTAAGATCTCCTTCAACCAACTGTCCAAAGCTAGTATTCATTCCCTCTGGTACATCCATCGTCATAGTGAATCTGTCTGCCTCATTACCATTGTTGCGAACTTCGAAACGCATTGATTGAGCAACATCTCCGGGGATGTAAGATTGGTCTGCATCTTCATCGGAGACCCACACTGCAGCTGTGTCTGTAACATCGACATTGATGGTTATCTGTTCCTTTGCCATTGGATCATCAACACTAGTTGCGGTGATTCTAGCCGTGTAAAGCCCAGGTGCCAAACCAACTGGCATTGGTAAGTTCAAAGCAATACTAGTCTCGCCATCCCATGCATCTAGAACTGGTGTTTCATCAGCAGAAAGATAGGCTTCTAGTTTCCAATTGGATTGGACTAAGTCTAGAGAGTATACTTCATCATCGTTACCAAGGTTCAGTAAATCAATATACACGACCCTCGAATTCCCATTTGCTGCTGCTTCAATTTCCATTTCTTCAGCAATCATTGTAAATTCTCTTAGGACTGGAACATCTATCTTCTTTGAAATGACATCATTTCCAAAGAGTGATTGGCCACATGATGGACAAACCGCTCGAAGTGAGAAAGGTATTTCGCCGGGTGTTGCTGTATCTGGAGCGGTTACGTTGAGTAATAATTCAATCACTTCACCCCTAGCCAGAGGCATTGGCATCTGGACAATACTATGATTCAAATCCGTGACATAGGAAATCCAATCATCACCTTGGAAGTTAGAGGTCACTGTATAACCTGCTTCTCTGTTCCCGGCATTCTGTAATTTGAATGGGATATCTGTAGAGGAACCTGGAGTCAAAGAAGCCGCGAGAAGCGGCGCTGTAGAGGACAAGTGAACACCATACTGTTCAGTGATTCCAATATCTGCAGAAATACGACCCATTTCTCCTAACTGAGTTCCGCCAGCATCTGCCCACCAGACTTGCCAAACTTGTTGCTGTACATCAGCACCAGCAGGAATTGATAGATTAATCCACATTTCAGAGGTATTGCCAGCAGGAATTGCTGGTAGGATAATACTGGTTCCGTGTTGAGTAGGATGCTCACTGTCTATGCGGATCATTGGAAGACTCGGGTTCATCCAAGATGCATTAGATACGTTTGATTCGATGCGAACCTGTGCGGACATATACCCATTATTCTGAACTGTACAAAACATTGGAACGATTGTATTTGGAGGTGTTGTGTAACCTCCAGTAGGATCATCACAGGTGATATTTAGAGTGAATTCACTTACTTTCTCTATTCCAAACATAACGAAATCATCAACATGCATTCCACTCGCTGCCCCAGAACCATCTGATTGGAATAAGATTCCGTAGGACCAAGAGTGGCCCCCTAAATCTTCGGTTGGATCCCATGAAATATTGCTCCAGGAGCCGGCGGTTGTGCTTGGAGCATCTTCAACGAAATTGTGTGAGATTGTACTTTCTGGAGCACCATTTCCTCTCCATAATTCGAGAGCTACAAAGTCACCAGCACCCATTTGACCCCATGTTTGAACATGCATTTGAGCCGAAACCAGACCTGCAGAATTTAATTGCATTTTACACATCCATTGGATATATTGTTGAGATAATCCTCCATCAAGGGATGCTCCATATCCACAGTTACTATCTGCGCCACGGAAAGCAAATACCAAGCGACTGCGTGATGCAGATGGATAATCTGAACCAGAATTAGCATGGCGCCAATTCGCTGTACCTACTGCGGAAGCCGAGCCATCTTCTTGCCAAATCCCGATACCATTGGAGTCACTTCCATCTATCGGGAATTCCCCCCCATAGAAAGTCGGAATTGAAGCGGTAGGTAGTGCTTGGTCACGCGGGTCTCCTTCGGCGTCCATGTCATCTTGAGAAATTGCTACTGGAATGGTATGTTCCAATATATCGTTATCATTTCGATCATCGGCAGAGTTGTAAACCGTTGCACGAACAATTATTCCTCCAGACAATTCATTGGTTGCAACATCAAGATATGAATGAGCTACAAATGCTTCCCAAGAGAAAGAATCGGTATATGACTGCCCACCAAGCATAGGAACTGTTTCCCATGATGTTGTGTTCATCACAAAACCAATTGGATGTACCATTTCAACAGTGACTAAAGCGGCAGAACCTTGTAATGCATTTCCGCCTCTCTTCACTTCAACTGAAATATCCGCCATATCCCCTTTTGCGATGTAGACTACTACGCTACCATCTGGTTGAATCCAATGATTAGATTCGGTAGAATTGATACTTATTTCCGTGACTAAGAAATCATCAGATGAACCTCCGCGGCCCGATGTAGCTTCTACATTATCAACCGTCAAAGTAAGAATTGATTGCATTAGAAGAATGGTCACCAATAGGAATGGTATCGACTTGCGCATATTCATCAACACCTATGCGACATTGATTGGGCATATGAATGTCCCCGTCCCATGTCCCCGTAGGGGACAGGGGGTGTGGCGGAATCTAACCACCGTTTTAATCGCCCTGAAAGATGGCGATGGAGCGCAACCTTTGACATAGTGAAGAGGCGGGATACTGCCGTGAGTGAGTACGCGGACAAAGGGCCGTTAGCGGCTAGGCTATGGTTAACAGGCCTTGTATTCTGTCAAATATTCCTCACTCCAATGGCTGCATTTTCAATTACCTACTTGATAGATTTTGAATTTGCATCAGAAAATTTCACCATGTCATTCCGATCTGAGATGATTCCTTGGATTGTTGCAGCATCTCTTGCATACGGGATGCTAGCATTGTTATTGGCACTTTTATTTGGAGGATTCACACCCCTCTCTGTTGTTGAGAAAGGTGGCTGGAGGGCAACTTTGGGATTGACTAGATCGAAAAGAGATGCTGCTGTATTACGTAATTCCAGAAGAAGTCATGCAAGATCACCACATGCAAGATTAACAGTGATGGTCAGTGACAGAATAAACAAACGGCATTCTTTACTTTCAACCCATGGTGGCTTAGTATTACTAGCAATTCCATTCCAGTTATTGTTAGTTATTATTCCACTTGGATTCGTAATATTCGTTCCAGAGGGATGGCTTCGAGAGAATCGGAGACTAGAGGTTGCGATGGCTTGTTACCTAATCGTATTGATAATGGTCATGCGGGTCTTTCCAAAATTTGCCCGCAAGCATATCACAATAGCTGCTTTCACTAGACGTTGGTTGATTTCGATGACAAAGTTATCTTGGCTAGCACCAGTCCTAGTCCTATGGATGATGGGGCGAATTGCAAGTGTCATTGTACTATCATGGGTAGGGGCAGATGTATCTCACAATTTGCATCTCGAGCAATCTTTCATGGAAGATTTCCTTCGAATCGGAAGTGTACCAGATACATCATTCCTTGATCTTCTAACTGCACTCGCGGTAATGCCGCTTGCTGCATTCACAACTTTAGCATGCCTCGGAGGGGGATCAGGAACCCCTCCTGAATGGATGCGATTAGGAGATGAGAGCGAAATCAAATCACCTGAACAAGAGGGTGACGGAGGAGCACTAGTCTCAACAGGAAGAATTGTTGGAGCTGCTGCGGGTGCTGCTGTCGGCGTAGGTATTGGTATCGCTGCAACTACCATCTCAGGTGTGGCTTCAAAAGCACAAGCCGCAGGTTCTACTACACTCGCCGCTGCTAATTCGGCACCACAATCCCTCGGAAGTAGCATGGATGCAGCATCCGCCACTTCGGATACATTCTCATTCGTAGATAATGCTGAAATCGTAGAGGATGTTTCTGCAAATATGGAACCGATTTCCACAAATGATGAACAATCTGAATTTGAAGGACTAGGTTCGATGTTTGATTAATTACTCTTCACTAGCAACAATAGGCCTACCATCTGTAAGCATTAGTCGAATGAATCCTCTAATCTTACCATCTTTACGTGGACGACCTAAATCTGGCCTTGGAACATTGAGTAGATTTTTCCCACAGGTAGTGCAGCGAACGGCGCTTACTTCCCAAACCGGGAATGAAAAAGGACAGCATTGATTTTCTGATTCCGATTCGTTTTTGACTAATTGTAAACGCATTGCAAGTTGCTTAGTCCATGGATGCTCTTCACCTGAAATAACAGCGGTTAAACGAGAGAGTAGAAGCCAACCTGAAACGGTCCACATCCCAAAACCAATCGGTGCTGAGCCATGTGCAAGACTAAGCCATCCGAAAACCAATGGAATAAGTGCAAATACCATTCCGAGCCAGTAGAATGCCCTCATGTGTAGGACTCGTTGGATCAGATGGCTGTCGATATAGATGTGCTCGGGGTGGGGTGAAAATTGTACATTCCATGCACGCAATCTAGGAAATGTCAAGAAAGGTACTCGGGAAATCAAATGTGCAACAACAGCACCCAGCAAAAATTCAAAAAATATTGCCCACATGTCACTCGCCACGTAATTTCTTGAGTACTGCCTCTGTTTTGTCCATACCTCTAGAAATATTTTCACGTGAGATGGTATATGCAAATCTCAAATGACCCTCACCGGATTGCCCAAATGCACTCCCTGGTGAACAAAGAACTCCTCCTTTAAGCAACTCCATTGCAACTTCTTCACTTGACATACCCGGAACTTCAACCTTAGGAAATACATAGAATGCGCCTTCTGGGACATGGCATTGAACCCCTGGCATAGAATTTAATCTAGAGCAAATCAAATCTCTACGCGCCTTAAATTCAGCACACATCTCATCAGGGTAATCATTAGCATGCTCAAAAGCAGCTAATACTGCGTATTGCATTGCATCATTGGAACATGCTGTAATGTAATACTGAAGTTTTGTCATTTGTGACATCGCTTCCTTATTTGCCGACATAATATATCCAATTCGCCAACCAGTCATGGCGAATGTCTTAGAAAATGAATTAATCAAAATTACTCTTTCGTCATCACTTCCAACAAATGAGACATGTTCTCCATCGAATACAATTCGGTCATACACTTCATCGCTAATTATCCACAGATCGTGTTTTTGGGCAAAGGCAAGTAATTCATCACGTTGAGAATTAGTAATTGTAGCGCCTGTCGGGTTTGATGGGAAATTATACAATATCGCAACAGTATCATCATCAACTAAACTTTCTAGATGTTCAATCGTCGGAACAAATTCATTTTCAAATAAGCATTCATAAAAACGAGATTCACCACCCCACAACTCTACATCAGGACCATATAATGGGAAGTATGGTTCTGGAAGTAATACATTTTTTCCAGGGTCAACTAATGATGCAAATATGTTCAGTAGAGCATTTGTACCACTCATTGTCATACATACATTACTTTCATCAAGTCCCGGGCACAATTCATTCCAAGATTGTGCTATTTTGAGCCTCAGTGCAGGAAGACCTGCAGTTGTAGTGTACTTGTTATGACCATCTTTCATTGCTTGATACATAGCCTCTATTGCAATTTCAGGAGGTTGGAAATCAGGTTCACCTAGACCGAAAGATATGACGTCATCTCCCGCCATATCAAACATCTTGCGGACGCCAGTTGGTTGTATGTCCAAAGTTCTCTTAGAGAAGCCACGCATAACTACTCGACAACGGACTCACATTTCAAGATGAGGTGCTTTCTGGCACATCATCTATCAGTGTAGCCTCTAAAGGCCCATCGTCAACCGGTGGTGGTAAACTTTCAACATCACTTGCTATAACAGATAATTCAAGAGGGTCGTCAGTCTTTTGCTGTACAACAACCCAAGCCCCAAATACGAGGATCGATAAGGCAAATATTGCAATGAAAATAATTCTGCCAAGTGATTCAGCACTTGCATAGGTTTCGACGTTTCCTCCACCGATTACTGAATCCCATGAGATCATTGAGGAAGCTCCTGTTTCGTCTATTCCTCTAACAATTATCATGTTGTATCCCTCTGGCAATACATCTGTATCTACAATAAATTGGAATTGGAATGACTCATAAGCAGTCATAGAACCGTTTACAGACTCATACATTACTTCGGTCCAAGTCTCCCCACCATCGACAGAATATTCGATTTTATCCATTACAGCACCTCGGCTCCATGCTTGCCCAGTGTATGTATTCACTGTACCCTCGGAAGAGATGTTTTCAATATGTACTTGAAGATCAAGATTCATTGTTGAAGTATTGATTCCAGTATCATTTAGATAACGTGCAGTCCAAACTGCATCATGAGCATCAACCATACCCCAACCAAAATGACGGTTCCAGTGAGGGTCAATATCTGGATAAGTAGCCCATGGGCCTTCTTCTACTCCTTCGCCATCTGCCGCTGATAGAATATCTCTTCTTTCAGCGGTTGAACGTAATATTTCCCTAATCACCAATGGATTGATTTCAGGATTTACTTCCATCATCAATGCGATTACCCCACTGACAGCAGGTGTTGCATAAGAGGTTCCTGAACCACGGCCTGTGTAGCCATTTTCTGATGCATCACCATTAACGGAATTGATACAGGAACCTGTGGTTACACATGCCTCTGCCTGAATTATATTCGAACCAGGTGCAGTAACATCTGGTTTCATTTCATTGATTGGGTTTGAGTCGCCATTGTCTCTACGAGGACCACGACTAGAATAACCTGCGATTGTATCGTCATCTCTTTGGATTGTATTCATGTCATCTGTGGCTCCAACAGTTATCGATAGAGAAGAAGAACCCATGCCAGATAGACCATCATTTCCTGAACCATCGTTTCCAGCGGCTACACTTACAGCAATTCCTGCAAGGGTTGCTTCGTTAAGAATACGTGAGTGCATGTCTTCACCATCACTTCCACCGCCTTCGTGGCTTGTAATTCCCCAAGATAGCGAGATAATGTCAATTCCGTAGAACCTTTCATCCACTCCTTCCCATTCAGTATCTTTGTTATCTATTATCCATTCAATACCGTTAACTGCAGATTCATAGATACTTTGCTCGAGAGCATAATTTTCAAAGGGACCTGCGCCAGCATCAGTGCCAATTCTAACATCGATTAAACTTGCATTTGGGGCACTGCCCTCAAATCCAGTTTGTTCTCCGCTTGCGTCAAGTCCAGTTGCACTGGCCATTCCCATACAGGCTGTTCCGTGTTGATTTCCGTCATCTGGATCGAAGGAACCATCTGTTTCTCTATTTCCTAAATCGGAATTTGCTAAACAAGTCAAAAGAGTTGTGTGAAGATAGCACACTGCATCATATCCCGCTACAAATTTACCTTCAAGAACAGGATGAGAATTTAGACCGGGATGTTCGTTATCGACACCTGTATCGACCATTGCAATATTGATCCCCATACCACCCATTGGTGAGTGGTTCCATGCGGCGTGAGGATAATCCTCTGATGGTTCGGATTTAATATTTGGAGTTTGAACATCTCCCCAAAAAACCACTTTCCCATATCTCTCAACCATTACTACGCCATCGAGTTGTGAAAGAGTCCAAACATCTGAAGAATCGATTACTCCGAGAAGAATCGCATCTACAGATTCGATAACATCTGTGATTTCGTATCCCATCGATTCTAGCAATGCTACATCTGAATCGGTTACATCTCGACCATAGGAAAGTCCGACTCCTACTGGACCTTCGAGTGTTTCAAGTGAGTCAAAGATTCCATTTCGGTTGGAATCCATGGTAGTTCTCTCCCACCAATCTATATCTTCATGAATTACTGGAGTCATCTGTGGAATTACAGTACCCCATTGAGAATCTAAAGAATCATCATTACCCAGTGAACCAGTCAGTGGCGCCAAGAATAGTATCAAACAAAGGAGTGAGAATCCGCGACGCATTTGCTTCCCCAATTCAGTTCAGGAGTACATCCAACATCAATATATTGGTTAGACGATTAATCAATTCACAATGTATTATGGTGGGAGCACAGGGATTTGAACCCCGACCGGCTGGTATCTTCTGATCCGCCACTAAGTGTTTTTTGTGTACGGCTGGTGCGGGAAAGAGTTCGTCTTCAATGACTTTTACATCAGTATCAGACATTACTACTTTTGATCCGTGCATTTGGAGCCAGCAATACTACCAGGTTATACTATACTCCCCTGTTCATTTACCGTTCAGCTTCATTGCTTAGCCTGTCGGCGAGCACGCTTACGACGGCGTAGCTTCTTCTTGCGCCACTTCCATCGCTGATTACCAGTCTTCTTCCACGCTCTGGAACCTCGCTTCATGGTGAACAGTCCGCCGACTGACCTTTGCTATATGAGGACTTCCCAAAGGTAGACTGGTTCTTTCAAGCTAAGATTCCGTTCTGATAGTCTTCAATGGCCTGAATAATCTCTTCACGGGTATTCATTACGAATGGACCATATCGGGCAATCGGTTCCCCTATTTCTGGACCTGCAAGAATTAGAAACTCTGATTCTTGAGTGGCGTTGACTTGGACTGCTGTGCCATTGGATAATAGTGCTAAGGAGCCATCAGAAATTGATTTCCCTTCAACTTCAATTTCACCCTTGAAAACATACAGCATACTATTCAGGTCTAGATCTAATGCTTTGTTTAGAGTACTACCTTGTTCCATTTTAACATGAACATAGGTTATGGGAATGACTGTATCAATGGATGATTCAACGCCTAAGCATTCTCCAGCAACAACTCTTGCCCAAACTCCATTTCCTTCAGCAATAGGTGATTCTGCTGCAGAAATATCTTGGTACCTTGGATTCATCATCTTATCTTTGGCAGGCAAATTCACCCATATTTGGAATCCATGCATCACCCCACCTTCGAGCATCATTTTTGAGGTTGGCATTTCAGAATGGATTATGCCTTTACCTGCAGTCATCCATTGTACATCACCTGGCGTCAAGGTACCTTTCGAACCAGAACTATCCTCATGCTCCATTTCTCCTTCCAATAGATAGGTAACTGTCTCAAATCCGCGATGTGGATGCCAAGGTGCCCCCATTGCTTTTCCAGGAGCATAGTCAACTGGCCCCATCTCATCTAGTAACAAAAATGGACTCATTAACGACCCCATAGCGGCTGGTCTACGAACTTGAAATCCGCCACCCTCCATTACGGTGTGTGTAGGAACGATTGATTTGACTGAACGTGACTCTTCCATACCTGCTCGAAATTGTCTAATGATATAGAGCATTTAGTACCATGTTTGAGATTACTTACCCAATCGTACTAAAGTTCTAAAATTCAATTACTAGTATCTCGAAAATAAATGAGCGGGCGTACGGGGATTTGAACCCCGGTATTCGGCTTAGAAGGCCAAGATGATATCCAAACTACATCATACGCCCGAACCACCGGCGTCGAATCTCCTCTATCATCCTTACAGTTGCCGGGCACACTTGTGACAACGGTGTGGCTTACGCACAGTAGAGCGTTTCCACTCATATCCGCAATTGGAACAGGTCCAAGATTTAACTCGCGCCGAACCGAGAAACTCGTCGCGTTTTTCTTGTAGCATTGGAGAGTCAGAAATTGAGACTCCTGGAGCGATATTGTCAACAGCATCGTGAAGATCTTGAGAGTGGGTTAGAGTTCCAGATGCATGAATCAATTCATGAGCTAGAGTGTGCCGTAGCAATTCCGGTTCTTCGACTAATCTTGGATGCAAGCCAATTGTGATATTACCTGGGTCAAGAGAAAGTCTCCTCCTCCTAACTAATTCGGCAGGCCCTTCTTCGAAACGAGTCATTCCTAGACGGTCATCATCTAATTCTAGCCATGTCAAGGAAATGCGGTTCTGCAGCCATTTTGTGAATACATTTTTTGGAACTTTTGGGAGAAGTTCGGCCAGTACTTCCTCCACGTCCATGCTAACCCGAGAGGGGTCTAATTGAGAAGCCTTATGATGCAAGCATAGGTGGGCAGGCTGCCTTAGGCAAAACGTTGGGCGCTTAGATCAGTTGGAAGATCGCTTGAGTGGCACTCAAGAGGCCGGGGGTTCAAATCCCCCAGCGTCCACTTACAATTCGGTACGTGCTAGATTTGATTAAGTATAATTCAAAACCATCACATTTTGCAATTATAGATTTCATCAATATTTATTAACTTTCAAAGCGACGGTATGCTCATGGAAACTGCAAAGCAACAGTACATTCCAATTAGCCGGTCCCGAGTCAAGAAAACACTATACAAAAACTGGGATATTAGTGAAGATGAATCCGGAAAGTTACGAAGTTTTTCTACAATGCTAGAAGCCATCTGGCACCATGACTGCCACCATGTTTTGGAAAATTTAAAAGCCCTGTATGAAGAAATGGATCCTGATACTGAAGAAGATTATGATATGTCTGTTAAAGAGGAATTTCTAGAGTTTTTCCAACAAGCATTACTAGATGGTAATTGGGAGGAAATATCTCAACAAGAAATTGATGAGGCTCTTGATGGTGAAGATGTTTTACCAATCAGTTTAGATGTTAGGTTTGATGAATTAGCAGAGATGAAATTGTACAAATTAGGTGAGGCCGATGTTCATGATGTTCGGACTTCAATGTGGGGTTTGAAGAAACAAGATGTAACACTTTCAACATTCAGTCAGGTAATTCAAGTAATCGAATTTAAGAATAAAGACTGGTTCATGTCAGATCGTAAAAGAAAGAAGTACTACCCCGGAGATGGTGATATTGACGGGTTGCATATTAGACTATTCAAAACAGTACCGAAATTAGATTTGGAAACAATTTTCCCTAATACATCTCCATTAATGAGAAATTTAGACAAGATTAAGATTGCAGCCCCATTAATCGGTGGAGTTTTTGGTATTTCTATGAAATACGGCCCACTATTATTTGGAGATCAGGCCGGAGAAACTGGTTTGTCTGTACTTGGAGCAATCTTATCTGGACTAGGTACATACATTTTGAAAACATATCTATCTTACCAAAAAACTCGTGAAAAATTCCAAACACAGGTTTCCAAAGACATGTACTTCAACGGACAAGCAAATAATTCAGCTGTTCTAAACGTAATTGTAGACCTTGGTGAAGAGCAAGAAGTAAAAGAGGCTCTTCTGGCTTACTGTTTCTTGTACTTTGAATCTGAAAAACAGTATAATGAAGAGTCTTTAGATGAAAGGATTGAACAGTGGCTACTAGAACAGTTTGGAGTTGACATTGATTTTGAAGTTGATGATGCATTGGACAAATTGCAAAAAATGAATCTATTAAGACAAACTGATGAAGGAATTCTTTCAGTAGTAAATTTAGATGAAGGTCTTACTATTCTAGATGAATATTGGGACGCAATATACGACTTCTGAAACCGATGCATTGTGAAATGAATTCAATTTTAGAAGTAACTAGAATTGCTCTAATCAAATTAGAAGCAATCTCATCTCTTCAACCGATCTTAGTTCTGTAAGATATATCTGCTCGATACTATCGTACAATTCTCTATCCCCAATCGTTTCAATAAGTTGCATCAATTCACCATATGCTTCTGAAGCTAATACTTCAGTCTGAAGTGCTTGCTCAAGCATTTCTGTCGTATTTACTGTATGAAGAATCGGTTTTGAATTACGTTCAGTAACACATTCACCATCGTGTTTTACAATCGCATTCCTAACTGTAGCTGCGTGCATCATTGATTCACTTGCTTCTCTTTGGAATAGAGGTTCTAATTGTAGGCGGTTTAGTCCCGTGACATATGCAGCATAATGAGCATACATATTCATTGCACGTAATTCTAAACCGAGGGCTTGGTTCATCTTTTCAATTAGTTCTGACATTTTATCACCTTTAGGCTAGACGAAATATTTCAATACTCCATCTATCAATTAATCAGAGAGGATTAACATACAAAAACACTTGCTTTGATTAGATATTGTCATCAATGTCAGTATTGATGAATTTCATCGGCTTCCTGTGACCCAAAAAATCGCTTCTAAATGACCACTCGGACTTTAGATCACTTGCAGAATGTATTGCATCTGCAATCAATTTGTAGGAATATTGCCGGTAATCGCGAAATGTATTGAAAATGAATTTATTACAGCACCGTCTAGCAAAGTGACTATCAATTCAGCATATTTAGGTTCAAAGCCGTGACAAAAGATATAGCCATGTATAAAACAAAAATAATCAGGGATGAAGATGCTTTGGCTTACCAGTAAGTATACCAAAGCCGTTTTGGCAATCCTGATTATCTCATTGCCCGCATTTTTGATAACTGGAAATTATATCGTATCCGATTCTCCAAATCCAACAGATGAAACTGCCGTTGAAGAAAATCCCTTTCCTGATGAACCACTTACAGAAGGGTTACTTTTCGTAGTCCTAGATGGAGGACGCAGGGGTGAGATGAGTAATCCCGAATACATGCCTAATCTAAACAGAAGGGTTGCAAATGGGGCATATATGGAGATGTTATCCAACCCAATTACAATGACTGCAACATGTGTTAAAGAAATGGCAACTGGTGTACCATCGAGACCAAATGAAGGATTGAATAATTTCCATCCAGTACACCCTGGAACTCCGGATGGGTGGAACTTAGCTAGCACACATGATGGAGATGGAGATGGTAAATATGACCACACGGTTGGAATTCTTGGTGATTATGTTTGGAAAGACCTTTATCCAGATAGAGAGATAATTCCATTTGCAAAGCACAGATATGGTCATGGTGATTACTATCAAGGTGACGAAGAAGGCTTTGTCACACTGAAATCTTGGATTGAAGGTAAAGCACCAACAGGTTATGAAAAGGCTCCAAATATCATTATTGCACATCTGGCTGGTTTAGATAGTGTAGGGCACAGATATGGAATTGGAGACACATATCATGAAAAATTGACAATGCTTGATGACTCACTTGAAGAAATTTTCAAGGTTGTACCAGATAGTTGGACAGTTGTAGTAACCGCTGACCACGGCCTTACAGACTCGGGGCAACATGGATCTCCAGATATGATTATACGCGAGACTGCGGCTTTTATGTGGGGTCCAAATATCAAGGAAGGAGCAGTAATAGAGAACTTAATTCAAAGAGATTTAGCAACACTTCCCTCTATTCTTTTCTCACTACCCTTCCCCCATGCAGTACATGCTCAAATTCCACTAGAGGCTTTTGATCTGAGTCCAGAAAAAATCGATGCATATGAACAATGGAACTGGGATGCCGCATTAGCAAGAAACTCTTGGATGGAAGAAAATGGACACAATTATGTTGAAGGCCTAAGTTCCGATGTAATTGAATGGGATGAATTACCAGGCGATGAAATTGGTATAAGGAGTATTGACATATGGATTTCAGCAGTATCAATAGTTGTACTTAGCATAGTACTTTATAGAATATTAAGAAAGGATGAAGATAATACAAAAAGAGTGATTGTTAATCTAATAAACCTACAATTACTATTCACATATTCAATAGTATTAGCTTACAAGAGAGAAGATATAACTGGCATCTACTATACCCTAGGTTTATTCATTCCTATTGCATTATTTGCGATTTCGTATTATGCTGCTAAATCAGATGAAATAAATGATAATCATTTCAAGAAGTTTGCATATATTTATGTCGCACTTGCAATAACTTTGATTTTCTATGAATACAGATTAGCATTACTTTCTGCTGCATTATTAGGAATTGCATATTATTTGACGAAATCAGATTACTTAGATGAGAGGAAAAGAAAGGCATCGCAAACCTGTATTGTAACAATGATGGCGTTTATGCTAATCTATGTTGAAACGAGATTCACAGTTATTTCATTCGCCATATTGATGCTATTATTACTGGATAAGAAAACATACACTCTGGACAAAGAAAATCAAATGACTAGTAAATTTATGTTATATCCATTCTTAGCAGTATTATTCACCACTATATTTTATTCTGATTATCGTATACACGGGTTTGCAGCAAATCGTAAGATGATATTCTGGACTCTATCTTACGAACCTGAATATGTCATATTAGCTGCAATAGTTGCATTCGTTGCAACATTTATTTATTCGACCAGAAACAAAGATTTGCCACTCACGCACGTATTGTCAATTTCAGCAACTATGGCAACTATTCCAGTTTTAGTTAGCCAAGATAGCAATACTGTTGACTGGTTCATGCTTACTATATTGTGTATAGCAGTATTGATGGCTATTTACAATTATTTTTCCAACAAGAAAACAGCATTGATGATTTTCTACTATTGTACATTTGCCTGGCTAACCATGAGTTGGGGAGCATGGGCCGGTGCAACAACTATGATTATTTTCGGTGCCACTGAATCATTAATTAACAAAGAGTGGAGTTTCCTCAAGACGAAGAATGAGAACAAATACTCCGATTTGAGTAGAATTGCTATGCTTGCGATAATACCAATTGGAATGTGGTATGCATGGTGGGCGACACTTGGACAAACAGATGGACTATTCCATCCAAGAGATATTGACCCCGGGAACTTGATACTTAGAGGAGGATACATCGGCGATCGTATTTCACCAAGCAATGAATGGGTAGGATTCATGGGCGCAGGGCCTGTAGTTTTAGCAGGTGTCTTATTTTTGAATGTATTTAGGACCAATGGTTGGACCATTAAATTTGCATTCATGGCTTTAATTATTAGAGCTGCATTCTTAGCAATGCAACTCTCAATCTCTCCTGATTTCCCAAGAATTGTTTTCAAAATTGCATGGGATATATTGTTCTGTTTACTAATATGTGGAACAATGTTATGTTACATTCTTTACGATAAATGGTTAAACAAAAATTCTATTCAAACTGCTGATGGAATGTGAACCAAAATGAATGAGTCATGGATTCAGAGATTACTTTCTAGTAATGTCTTCAAGTCATTCCTTCTATTCGCTATATTCCGTGCATTCTATGGGGCAGGAATACTCATTGTAACTTGGTTCCTTGCAACAGAATCAGAAGGCCCATGGTGGCTTTCTATCATCTTCTTAGCATGTTCAATGGTTTTCTCAAGAATCCTATTCAAGTGGATTAAGAGTCTGAAAAAAGAAGATGGTGAAGAAAACTCATCTAATTTTTAACGCT
>Ga0315322_10001971_pt1 | contig 15910 bp, 13 predicted proteins | sample M110021515metaG_FD_203461 | JGI IMG/M metagenome (GOLD analysis project Ga0315322, IMG submission 203461) | Ammonia-oxidizing marine archaeal communities from Monterey Bay, California, United States - M1 100m 21515 | ecosystem: Environmental > Aquatic > Marine > Intertidal zone | place: USA...
AAGTCAGGCTCCCCAAAAAGGGGATGACGGGTAATCCGCCAACATGTCCACAGGATCCGGCAGCGCCATTTGCAAGAGACACGACATCACAGCGACGAGCCGCAAGGCTCTGGTTTGCTGGGACGCGTGGCAATGTGTAAGCAAATGAGCATAGTCGTTCCACGTGAACCTATTATCTGTTGTTCACGATTTGTTCACACACCGGGTTCCCGCTTGACAGGAACGCAACGCGCGTAACGATTTCGTGACGTAATGGTATATTAATTATCACTATAAATTATAACAATATTAATTCGCGATAAAGCAGAGCGAAAGGAGAGGAGATTTATAATGCCTCCGCACCGGTCTCTCCGGTGCGGATGCGGATGGCGCTTTCCACGGTGGTCACAAATATTTTGCCGTCCCCAATCTTTCCGGTGGTGGCCGCGGCCTGGATCGCTTTCACAGCGTCCCCGGCCTGTTCTTCGGTCACCACCAGCTCCAACTTGAGCTTAGGCAAAAAATCCACAGTGTACTCACTGCCGCGATAAATCTCCGTATGACCTTTCTGCCGGCCGAAGCCCTTCACTTCGATCACGGTCATGCCCACGATGCCCAGCTCCGTCAACGCCGCTTTCACGTCGTCGAGTTTAAAGGGTTGGATAATGGCATCAATGCGCTTCATTCGCGTAACAGGTTCGTGGGTCATGTTAACAACATGCGAAAATGTGTCCACCGAGAATCGGATTTTTTAAAAAATATATTTTCAAGTTTCTGTTAGATTTCGTTTTTCAATGATTCAGGAATGTGCACTCGACACTCGCCCCAATGCCCCGCTAAATCAACACGCCCATGGGCTGGATCTATCGTAACTGCCTGCAACCGCTGCTTTTCCTGCAGGAATCCGAAGCCGCGCACAACCGCGTTATCGGCAGCCTGTCCTGGGCCGGACGCTTGCCGCTGATGCCCATGCTTGCCGATGCCGTGTACGGTGCGCCCGATCTACCGGTGACTTTAGGCGGCCTGCGCTTCCCTAATCCCATTGGGCTCGCTGCCGGGATGGACAAGCACGCGGCCGCTGTGCCCATGTGGGAACGGCTAGGATTCGGCTTTGCCGAACTGGGCGGCGTCACCCAGCACGCGCAACCGGGCAATGACGCACCGCGCATGTTTCGCGCCGTGAACGAGGGCGCGTTGGTCAACCGTATGGGATTCAACAACCCCGGTGCCGAGGCCATCGCGCAGGCGCTGCAACAATGGCGCGCGCGTGATCAGTGGCCCACTCATCCCATTGGCATCAATCTCGGCAAATCAAAAGTCACGCCGCTGGAGGAAGCCGCTGAGGATTACGCCTTCTCCTTTCGCACACTACAGGGTCTGGCCGATTTCTTTGTCGTCAATGTCAGTTCACCCAACACGCCCAACCTGCGTCAACTGCAGGACAAGAGCGCCTTGGACGACATTCTGAAAGCTCTGCGTGCGGTGAACTCCAAGGTGCCGCTGCTCATCAAGATCGCGCCTGACCTCACTTATGAAGCGATCGACGATGTGCTCGAGCTGGCCACGGTCCATTCGCTCGCCGGCATTGTGGCCACCAACACCACCATCGAACGCCCCGAGTCCGGCGACGCGCAATGCCGCGCTACCTATGAGCAAACCGGCGGCCTCAGTGGCGCGCCGTTGCGCGCGCGCAGCACGGAAGTCATCGCGCATATTTATCAGCACACCGAAGGCCGACTGCCGATCATCGGCGTGGGCGGTATTTTCACGGCCAACGATGCTTGGGAAAAAATCACCGCCGGCGCCAGTCTGTTGCAGGTCTACACCGGTCTGGTCTACGAAGGCCCCGCCATTGCAGGCGGCCTTGTCCGCGGTCTCAAAGCGCGGATGGAAAAAGAAGGCGTCCGCTCGCTGGCGGATGTGATTGGCCGAAGCTAGCTGCCCTGCACCAGCGCAATGATCCGGCCACTAGTTTCTTCGGGGGACTCGCCGGAGTTGTTGATGACCGTGGCGCCTTTCACCACTTTCAGCGGGGCAGCCTTGCGAGTGCTGTCGCGTTGATCGCGGGCCGCAAGATTTTCCTCCACGCCATCGGCATCGCGCCGCGCCTGTCGCACTGCGGCCGAGGCATCGAGATAAAATTTATGCGGCGTGTCCGGAAAAATGTTCGAGGTAATGTCGCGACCTTCCATCACTAGATTCCCGAATTGCACGCAGGACCGTTGGTGTTCCTTCATCCATTCGCGCACAAACGGCACCTGCGCCACATGACTTACCACGGCGCTGACCTCCGCGGAGCGAATTTCCTGTTCCGGAAAATAACCGTCCACTTCCAGGCAAATACTGTCGCCGCGCCGCACCAGTTCCGCCGGCCAATCGCGGCACAACGCTTCCACCGCCACCGCATCGGTCACTTCCGTGCCCGTCTGTAGCGCGTGCCAGCCCAGCGTGCGGTACATTGCGCCAGTGTCCACGTACACATACCCAAGCCGGGCAGCGATAATCTTGGAATTCGTGCTCTTGCCACTGGCACTAGGGCCGTCGATGGCGATAACGATGGGGTCTGGGTCACTCATGCAGCAAATAAATCTTCACCGTCTAATCCGCGCCCGGTGGCATCGCGTATTTCCGCGCCCAACCCGGCGGGTGGAGCAGCGGCCAGTTTCTGGAAAAAATTGGGGAACGTTTTCTTCACGCAATCCGGATCGCGCAGGCGCATGCCCGGCACCTTGAGGCCGAGCAGGGCAAAACACATGGCCATACGGTGGTCATTATAAGTCTCGATCTCCGCCCCGCATAAATCCGGCGAGGGCTCGACGCACAGCGTGTCGCCTGTCTCTGTAATCCGCGCGCCGCACTTGGCCAGCTCTGTGCGCAGCGCCTGCACGCGTTCGCATTCCTGCACGCGTAATCGACCGAGATCCGTGAAGCTCGTAGGCCGGTCCTGCAAGGGCGCCAGCGTGATGGCGGTCATGATGCTGTCGCCCAAATCCGTTTGCCGCGATACCTCGCGTGGAGGGGAGAGGAACCGCGTGAACTGCGCATCAATCTGCCAACCGGTCATCGGCCAATGCGCCACCTCTACGCCTTCAGCAAAGGTGTTTACGCCCCAAAAATAACTGCCGCTCGAGGCATCCGGTTCAATGGAAAACCTGCCACCACCCTTGGGGAATTCCGCGATCAGTTCCTGCGTCATCTGCACATAGGGCGCCTCATCAAGCTTTGCTTCGCCCAAGCCGACCTGCCAACCGCCGACGCCCGCGGCCAGCAGCAGGGCACTGGCGAATTGCGAACTCTCCTGCAGACTCACTGTGCACGCCGCAGCGTGCGGGCCGGTTCCGTGAATGGTGGCGGGCAGCTTGTTGTCCGGCGCATCCACCGTGTACCCCAGCGCGCGCAGCGCCTGAAACAATTCGCCCTGCGGCCGTTCGTGCATGCGATCGATGCCGTGCAATTTCACCGGGCCCTCCCCAAGACAGACCAGTGCCGCTAGAAACCGCGCAACCGTGCCCGCATTGCCCACAAAGAGATCCTCCGGAGTCTTGGGAATCCGACCGCCCTGGCCCTGCACGGTGATGGTGCGATTACCGGACTCCGCCAGATCCTCGGCCACCGTCACGCCGAAGCCCATCGTCCGCAGCGCGCCTACCATGATTTGCGTGTCCTCACTCCACAGCGCGCCGGTCAGCGTCGTGTCTCCCTCGGCCAACGCCGCGAGAATAAGTGCGCGATTGGTAATGCTCTTGGAGCCGGGCACGGTGATGTGCGCATGGACGGGCCCGGGCAGGGGCACAATCTCGATAAGGTCGGGCAAGGCCATTACTTGCGCTCCCCATCCTCCAGACCGGCAATCCATTGCTGGCGAAATTCCTGGCCTTTGGCAAAAAACGTTTCCAACGCCGACGCCTCACGGGCGTTCAACGCGGTCTTCAACGTCGCCAGTTCGGCCTGCAGATCATCAATGGCCTGCTCAATGGCCGGCGCGTTATCCATTGCGATGTCGCGCCACATGGCGGGCGAACCGGACGCCAGACGCGTGGTATCGTGAAAGCCCGTGCCCAGAAAAGCCGCCTCGCCTTCGCGTGGTCGGCCGAGCACGGCGTTGACCAGTGCGCTTGCCAGCACATGCGGCAGGTGACTGGTGCGGGCGACGATCGTATCGTGCTCGGCGGCGGGCAGCGAAATCACGTGACTGCCAAGCGCCGTCCAAAATTCGTTCACGCGCGCGACACACGCCGCATCGCTTTGGTCCGTAGGCGTCACCGCGCACACAGCGTTCTCGAACAAATCCGCGCGCGCATTGGCCACGCCGGTTTGCTCGGAACCTGCCATCGGATGACTACCCACAAACCGCGGCAACACCGGCTCCACCTCTGCCTCCACCGAAGCCTTCACGCTGCCGACATCCGTCACCACAGCGTCTGGCGCCAAGTGCGGTTTAATGGCTTCGGCCATTGCTTTCATGCCACCCACCGGCGTGCATAAAATCACCAGCTCGGCTCCGGCCACCGCTTCGGCCAAATCCAGTGTGGCGTCATCCACTGCGCCGGCAGCCCTGCATTCCTCCACACTCTCGGGCCGGCGAACCAGGCCGGTGACCTGCCCAGCAACGCCGCGTTGGCGGGCCGCCAGACCAATGGAACCGCCCAGCAGTCCGACGCCGATGAGAGTGATTTTCGGAATTTCCACGGGGCGGTGATCATGCGGCGGAGCGCGCCGTTCTCAAAGCGGAAAGTTATGCCGCCGCCTCGCGGACGCGTTCAAGGATCACCTCCGGCAAATGTGGCTCGCTGCCAATGGCTTCGGTGTACCAGACGAGTTTTCCTTTCCGTTCGGTAGGATTTCGCCATGTGACTTGATTTGCCTCCAAGCGTTGTTTGACCTGTTTTTCGGTCTCTCCAAGCAATACTGGGATATCCTCTACGGTATGCAGCCCATCAGCAATAAAGAATGGAACCATTACAATGTGGCGAGCTCCAGCGTTCTCGTAACAGTCTGCAATAAGCGGCGTCTCTTCCATAAAAGCTGACTGCACGTCTGCGTACTCGTCGAGTTCCTTTATTGCTTGAACCTGCGCTTCAATCGCTTTGCGGGATTTTAAATTTCTTTTTGTGCCATGACCGGCAATGATCAAACAGATTTCCTCTGGTTTTGGCGGCTTAGGGAATGGGTATTTTTGGACGATCTCCTTGGCTCTCCCAAGAAGCACATCTGTCATGGTGTTATGCGTTCCAACAGGTCGACAGTAAACAATATCTTTGCCATTTACCTCAGCATGGCTTGGATAGTTACATTCTCCCACCGGACAGTCACACTGACCTTTGGTACACAAACCCAAATGGAATGGGATTATTTCCTCAGTAAATTGACCTTCACTTATAGTGATCGGAGCAGCAAAAACGCGTTTTGAACTCAACTCTTTAAGTGCATCAGAAATATGAGGCTCTTCTAATTTGAATGCGCAGGCAACCTCAGCGAAGAGCTTTCTTGAGTTCAATTCCTCCGTCAGACGTCGAGTTGGCTCGCTAGACTGGGAATTCACAGTGCTCCCATGGGCAATCAAAAGGAGCGCATCATCGGAGAAATCTGTTTTCATCAGATTAAGTCTATCACACGTGAGTTAGGAACCAAAAGCCCTACTGTAAAGATCTTTAAAATCTGAGGCGGTTATATCTCGCGGGTTGAAGCTTGCCGTCCATTGGGCGGCCGCTTCCTCAGAAAGCAAATCGATCTTGGTGGCATCTACGCCGCAATCCGTCAAATCTCGAGGCATACCGGCAGCATCCATAAAGTCTTCCAGTAAGCTGGCCAGCGATTCATGAGCCGGAACTCCGTTAATCGAAGCAGCAGCCGTCCCCGTCACCAATTCAGCATACGCCCTGGCGATTACTTCGTCCTCTCCATTAAAGCGAACCACATGCGGCAACATCAATCCGACTGCCTGCCCATGGATCACATCGAAATGTGCGGTTAGTGGATTGGCCGCCGAATGCGCCGCACCAAGCATACTATGCTCAATGGCCGTACCGGCAAAGGCCGCACCCAACAGCATCAAGCCGCGAGCCTCCACGTCGTTAGGCTTAGTCAAAACCGTTGGCAAACTTTGGCTTAGCAAGCTGAACGCCACCCGCGAATATTGCTGGGAGGTCTCATTGCGTTTGCGTGTGACGGCGGATTCCACAGCGTGCGCCACGGCATCAATGCCCGTGCAAGCCGTAACACGCGGCGGCTTGGAAAGCGTCAGTTCCGGATCCAAAATCGCTACCTTGGCCATCGCCTTGGGATCGCCGCAGGCCATCTTGGCGTGCGTGACCGCATCGGAAATCAGCGCAAAACTCTGGCACTCGCTGCCCGTGCCGGCGGTGGTGGGAATCGCAATGATCGGCAGCATCGGTTTGGAAGCCTTACCCACACCCCAGTAGTCCTTCATCTCGCCGCCATTGGTGAGCAGGAAATTGCACCCCTTGGCGGTGTCCATCGAACTACCGCCGCCGAGGCCAACAATGAAATCAATGCCCTTGCGCCGGGCCATCTCCACGCATTCGGCCACGCATTCGGTGGTGGGGTTTTCTTTGGCCTGATCGTAAATGACCACGGGCAACTCCGCCGCGGCCAAGCTAGCCTGCGCACGGTCCACATGGCCCACCGCGCGAATGCCAGGATCGGTAACCAGCAACACCTTGCCAGCACCGTGTTCCCGGGCCAGTTCCCCAAGCCGATCGAGTGTACCATTGCCAAATACCAGCCGCAGATGCAGTTGGGCATCGAAACTGGCCTGTTCGGCGAGTTCGGCAGGGTGGTGGCTCATGGCTGAATCGGACGCCGAAAATTAGGGCATTGTTCAATTAGGCCGCTAAACCAATGGAGCGACGTTTGTAGAGGAATTCAAACATATTTCCTTCGTGCGGCTGATCCCATGAAATTTTCATAGTGGAAATGGGTCCAAGATTCAGGCGGTCGATCAATGGGGAAGCCAGCAATTCAGCGTGGAAATCCTCGTCCTTGGTGATAGCGGTGACCACAAGCGATTCGCCCATTTGATTAAGCATCTCCGCCTGCGGCGCTTCAACCACGCTAGCGTAAGGGCAAAGAAACTCGCGGTTGGCCAAAGGGTGCTCGAAGGATTCGCAATACACAATGGTCGGCCGAAGATAGGTGCCGCCGTCGGTCACCACTTTGCGATCGCCTTCACGATACTTGGAGGTCATCTCCTCGCAACCTGCCTCCTCGAGATCGGCATCAATCGCGCCATCAATCCACTCCCCCATCTTAGGATTAGCAAAGCCCGAAAGCTTGGCCTCGGGATCATCCACGGTGGTGGGTTTCACCGGACCTAGCTTCTGGGCAAGTGCATCGGCAATCTCACGGCCGTACTTTGATACGACCACTGCGGAAGCGTTCACGCATGAACGCCCACCATTATCGGCAATGGAACCGGCGATGAGGTCAATGTGATCACGCCAGTTCTCAATTTCATCATCACCAATCAGAACCTTGCTCCAGCCGGGGCCGTGGATTTGGATGGCGGGATTATTGGCATACTGATCCGTGGTGCTCTTATCGCCAAAAATCAACGCACGACCGCAACGGTTTAAAATATCCGCTGCTCCCTCGTAATCGGTCGGATAGAAGCCAAACGCCTCCTTGGGACAACCGGCTTGGATAAAGGACTGGATCAATCTGATCGGTGTCCAGGGTTCGTCGCGGCCCGGCTTCATTACAATGGGCGTTTTTAGCGCGATGGCCGGTAACCACAGCGAATTTACCGCAGGCGAGTTACTGGGCATTACCAAACCCAGCGCCTTAGATGTCGGATAAAAACAAACCTGAGTCCCAAATTGTTCACCAAAGCCCGCATCAAGAATCGCAGGATCAATGCCTCGTGTGAGACCGTTGAGCACTACATCCATGTGCGTGAGGGCATAATGGATTTTATCCATGTTGCGTTTCACCATGACGTGCGGCAGGCCGCTGGTGGAGGACAAGGTCTCGATGTATTGCCCCGGCGACTGGGTTTCTCCATCGACCCCGATTTGCACTTCGCCATTGAGAAATATCTCACCGGCCTTCGCTCCGATAGCAACGAGCTCGGCCGTGGAGAATTTACAGAGGGCAGCACGGGCTTCATCCATGCGTTCAAGATCGCGCCGAATCACGCCGGCATTGACTTGGCTCACGGTGGCTTTCACCGCCCCATCACGATAATCGGTAACTTCAATCTGATTGAGGCTCACGTACGGATCGCCGAGACGCAGGCAGGGGATGTGCGGGGTGGCCATTTTAGTAAACTCCCTCCACTATGGTCTTCTCCATGGCGCCAAACGGCCGCACCTCGGCCACACCGTCCCACGGATCGTTGTCCCACGGGGCGCGCCGGATGGCTTCGTCGCGTTCCAGGAACCGCGGCATAAAGAATTCTTTGGTCAAGGTGGTCAACTCCACTCGGCCCCAGGTATCGTAATCCACGAGGTTTTCGGTCTGTTTTGGATCCACCACACGCAAAACCGCGCGTGGTTGCGGCGCGTGGTAGGTGATAGAGTAATCGTTATCAGCGCCAAACGGCCGATGCCGCGCCAGCCCCATCAGCGTATTGCCGTAGGTGGGCACAAAGCCGATTTGGTTTTCGCAAATCTCCTCCACTAGAAAGCGTGTGTATTGCTTGTCCATCGTGGTGCCTCCGCAGAACACGCCCTTGATACCGGCCTTGACGAGATCCTTCCGTTCGGCCATCGCTTCGAGCAGCTTGGGCGTGGTGAAGAGCGCGCTCACGCTGCGATTCTTGAGAATGGTGGTGGCCTGATCAATCACATGATCCATGTACGCCCGCGCCTGATCGAATTGCTTGGAGGCAATGAGGCGCTTCACCCAGCGCGGATCTAAGTCCACAAAATAACAGGAACAACCTCGTACATTGGCCAGGTGCTCAATGGCCAGACGCAAACGCCGAGGGCCGGTGGGGCCCACCATCATCCAGTAATGATTGCGTGGGAAATGCTCGTCACTAAGCGTCTCTGAAAAGGCACTATAATCGATCTTGTAATCCTCCCAGCCAATACGCTGTTTAGGCATGCCGGTGGTACCGCCCGTTTCAAAGATGCTGAAGGGCTTGCCGTCATAAGCCTTTGGCCGCCAGATTTCATTGGGCAGATCGCGCAGCCATTCATCTTGGAAATGCGGGAACTTCGCCACGATATCCTGAAAGCACGTGATCTCTTCCGCCGGATTCCAACCGGCTTCTTTAGCCCAATCAACCCAGAAGGGGCTGCCGGTCTCGGGCGAGAAATGCCATTTCACAATTTCCACGGCATGCGCATCCAACTGTGCCTTTGCCTCCTGCACTTTTTGATTTAAGTCTGACATAAATATTCTGGTCTGGGCGAAGATGAACCTCGCCTATGGGTTCTTACCCGTCAAACGGCGTGCCACTTTAGCGCGCTTTGTTCGGGAAAAATTTGTTAATCTGCCGTTCCTCTGGCGCCCGGCTGACCAGCGAACCGATGATCAGGGCCAGCGCGGAGGCGATCGTCAACGGTGCCATGGGCAGCATGCCCAGCACGGTAAAGTCCTTGTTCGCGCCATAACCTGATTCCTGAAACCACAAAACCCAAAGCACCGCGGTCACCGCAATGCAGGCATACGCGCCCAATGCGGTGGCCCGCTTCCAATACAAGGCGGCAAACACAATCGGGAACAGGGCGGAAAAGCCGGTGAAGCACCACATCCCCAAGTTGAACACGCTCACCGTTTTCATCAGCGCCAAGGACAGCAGGTACGCCACGATCACCACGCCAACAACAAAGTAGCGTGCGATTTTCACAATCTCACCGTCACTGAAGTAGTCCTTTCCTTTCCACGGCAGAATAATGTCATTGGTGAACATGGTGCCGAGACAGGCGAATTGAGAATCCAAACTGCTCATGATCGCCGCCAGTACCCCGATCATTAATAAACCCGTTAACCATGGATTTTTCACCAACTCACCCACCACCGCCCCAAGTACGGCGCTGGGGTTCGGGTTTTCCCCCAGTACGCTCAAATGCCCAGCCTCATACAATCCAGCCGCCCAAGTGCCGATAATCACGCACGGCAGCCACACCACAGCAATACAGATGGGATGCGCCACGATGGCCAGCCGGAAGGTCTTCGCCGATTTGGCTGTCAGCCAGTGCTGGAACACGTGCGGGAACATGCCGATGCTCAATGGAATAAACAGGTAAGTGATCCATAACAGGCGCGACATGGAGGGTTTCAGTTGCGGCTCTTTCACCTCTGCCGGTTTCTCCATCACCGTGGCGGCGGTCTCCGCGCCCATGTCGTTCACCAAGGCTTCCCACGTGTCTTTCTCCGTGAGGTATTCTTCATACTTGGCCTGAGCCGCTTCATGGTTCTCCCGGGCTGCCGGATGAACACCGCGCACCAGACGCTCAGGCTTTACCTGTTCCACCAGTTCGGTGGACCGTTTCACATTTTCCAGAAATGTACCTGAGCCCGCTTCAGTCTTGGCGGCTACGGCCTTGGCGATCATGGCAAAGGCCACGATCCCGGTGAGCATGAAGACCAGGGTTTGAAAGGTATTCGCCCAAGCCGCGCTGCGGACGCCTCCCAGAAAAACGTAGGTGAGCACCACGCTACAGATCACCAAACCTGTTTTCCACGGCGTAATATCCGCGGTCCCCTCCATGAATTTTCCAGCGCTGATAATCCCAATCAACAGATAGGGGATAATGAATAACACAAGCAGGACAAAGAGCACCGTGCCGAGGGTGTGCGACTGGAAACGTTCGCGAAAGAACTGGACCTGCGTCACATACCCGAGACGTTTTCCGATGGCCCAAAGGCGGGTGCCAATGATGAAAAATACCGAGGAATGAATGATCCCGCTCCACACCGCCACGGCGCCGAATGTGGCCACGCCGGTCATAAAAGCTTTGCCGGTGGACCCGACCAGCGCGAAACCTGTCATGGTGGTGCCGAACACGCTCATCAACAGCATGAACGGGCCGATGGATCGGCTGGCGACAAAGTAGTCCTTACTCGTGCCGCGGAACAGCGTACTGCTGAAGATGCCCAAGCCAAGCAGGACGACCAGATATGCGCCCACCATCCAAAGCGGCAGGCTGGATTCAGAGGCAGCAGCTAAAAGATTCATTCTTCGCCCTTCGGTTGAGATTGCGAGTTCCCCTCGCCATTGCCTCCGCGGCCCCGGCCCCCACGACGACGGCGGCGGCGCGGTCGGTCTGAGGAATCGTCGCTCTCCTTCGATTGCGGACGTGAGGAGTCGTCTTGGCCCGGCTTTCGACCAGCCGATCGTTCGGTTCGCTCAGTTGAACGGCCGGAGTTTCTGCCGCCTTCCCCGCGCGGACGATTGCGTCCCCCGCGGTTGCGGCCGTCCCGTTCCCGGTTGCGTTCCCGGTTGCGATCACGGTTGCGATCACGGTTGCGATCACGGTCCCCACGATTGCCCCTGCCGGCTTCGGCCCAGCGTTCCAGTTCAGTGGGCCATGCTTTCCAGACGGCGAGCAATGCCACGGCCGCCGTTGCGAACGAGAGAAACAGCTGGAAGCCTACGTTGGCTGGGATACCAAACTTCACCTCGTGTTCCTCGGCTACCAGCCAAGACAGGAAGTTATTCTGGTCATTCAACTCGGCCAACAGTGGCCAAACAAACCAGTCTTGGTGGAGCCACGCAAGGGACACCAAAAAGGCGACGATTAAATACCGCATCACAGGGAACGTCCGGGTTGGACGCGATTACTTGCCGGCCTTTTCTTCGATGGCGTAGAGGTGGGTTTGGGTACCCACGTACAGCGTGCCATTGGCCACGACGGGCGTGGAGTAGATCGGCACGAGCATGTTGGTCTCGAAGATGGGATCGTCGTTCTTGGGATCGAAATCCGCCTTAAGCGGCAGCACGACCAGATCGCCATCCTCATCGCCGATGTATACTTTGCCGTCGGCCACAAACGGGCTGGACCACATATGCGCCTTGGTGTCGTAAACCCAATGTTCTTTCCCCGTTTTTGAATCGAGGCAATAAACGTAACCGGTGTAGTCCGAAGCAATTAAAAGCCCACTTTCCGGGTCAATTGCGCAGGTGGAGATTGTTCTTTGGATCTTGCGATAGTCCCAAACCTTTTTACCGGTATCAGCATCAAGACATACGAGGTTGCCAAGTCCTTCTCCGTGCTCAGGATCCTGCCCAATGGCAACGTATACGTGGCCATTGTAGAAGGTGGGAGTCGCAATCAGTTCACTTGGGCCCTCCGCGGCCGGATATTTGATTTCATTCCCTTCCTCATCCTTCTTATATTCCTCTGGATTGCAGTCATATTTCCAAAGTGCCTTAAATAGATCATACCCGTCTTCATCCTTCTCGAACTTGGTATCGAAGGCGTAAAGCACTCCATCACCCCCAGCAAAAAACACCGCGTCTTTGCCATTTACTTTGCCTGTTGAAGGGCTAGACCAGTTGCAGTGCATAATCTTCTGACCAATTCCCTCTGCTTCCTCACCCGCTAGAGTGCCGTCCTTTTTGTTCAGAGCCACAACACAAGGAGCTTGCGGAGCAGGAATATTGAGGTGGCTCCAGTCCTGACCGTTTGAAGTGGTACAGAAGAGGAGGTCTCCAAGAATCAGTACGGAGGAGCTAGCGATATTATGCGGGAACACCCCAAGTTCTTCGCGCAGGTCAAAGCGCCAAATGACATCAGCATCCTGATCAGTGGGTTCCAGCGGTTCCTTGCCCTTATCGACCATGAACGTAGCTTCGCCCTGAAAACCTTGGTTTCCGTTCTTCATACCTTCAGTGTCCAAACAAAGAATTTCGCTGCGGTTAGCCACCACGTAAACGCGGTTACCTTCCACAGCAGGGCTAGAGCAAATACCCAAATATTCCCAGTCGCTCACTTTGCCGGCACCCAGTTTGGGCACCACTAGCTGCCATTCAAGTTCGCCCGTCTTCTCGTCGAGGCAGTAAACAATTCCCCTATCACCAATGTGCCGATCATCTCGTGGGCTCTCGTTATTGGTACCCACATATACCTTTCCATTCGAAACAGTTGTATTGCCGTATGCCTGCGAGCCAAGCTTGGCAACCCACTTCACGTTGGTGGTTGTGGACAGGTCAACCTCCTCGGTCCCTTTTTTGAATTTACCGGGATCAAAACTGCCGGCAATTCCTTTCTCGGGCGAATAAAGATTACCATCGCCGTTGCCCGACCACACGGGCCAATCCTGGCCGTCCGGTGTCGTCACCTCAACGGTTGACGTGGCGGACGTGGTTTCGGTGGTTTTCTCAGAAGGCTGCTCAGTCGAAGGAACCTCGGCGTTCGCCTCAATACTAGGCGATTGCCCGCAGTTGGTCTGCGTCATGATAATGCCGGAGGCCGCCAAAAGGCTGAAGCCGCCCATCAGGAAGAACGAATTGCTTTTCATGGTTTAAAATACTTGGTTTCGGATTTTTATTTAGTTCCGGTTAATCTTGATGTTGTCTATATAAACGGGCTTCAGGCTCTGCGGAGAAAAGCCGATAATGCCGGGGGCGCCCAGTTTGTGGGCGTTCTTATGGTTGACCTCAATGGTCCATTCCTTGGGCTCGGGCGCGCCTTTAGGCCAGGCCTTGGCGCGCACAACGCCGGAGCCGTCCTTCGCCACATCCACACGACTCTTGAGCGTATACCATTGATTGGGGGCCCACTTGAAAGGGACGCTCTCTTTCACGCGTTCGTGGTTGGAGCTGACTTCAAGAATCTGCTGGTTGCCGATCAGCGTAATGTAGTAGCGCTGATTGATCACGCCGACGTTGCCTTTGATGCGGCGGTTACCGTCGGTCATCACATCGGCCTGCACCGTGTAATTGCTGGAGGTGGGATCGCCGAAGATGGTGATCGCACGCTGGAAGAGCACGCGGTCAAGTGTCTTACGAAACACCTTATTGCCATCCAGATCGCGCACCTCCCACTTGAGGCGAGCGCCGGTCCAAGCCAAGGGCGGAAAGGCGTACTTCACGCCATCTCCCGGATGATCGACCGTGAGATCGTACCCTTCGAAATCCTGCTCGTAGGGAATCTTCGGCAGAATCCGACCGCGCAACAGGCCGGTGAGACCGTCGGTGCTGGTGGCCTTGAAGGCACCGGCACTTGAAACATTACCGGCATCAGCAGTAATAGTGTTATCGACCACATTCGCATTCATCTGCGTTTTTACCTTAGCCGTCGGCGGGATGTATTTAGCAAAACCAGCCTTTACATTGGCTTCCACCAAATTTCCGTACTGGTCGATTTTATTAACAGAGAGCTCCAACTTTTCGCCAGGTTTCAAAAGAATATCACCGGGCACGATTTGTAAGGCCACGGCCTTAGAATCCGATGGCTTGGGAGCAGCAGTAGGCAGAGCAGCGGAAGGTTTCTCGCCAGTAGCTTTGCCGAACACATAGAGCTTGCTCATAGTGTGAATGTAAACCTTTCCGTTCCATGCAATTGGCGAACCGAGGATACCCCCTTCCAATTCCACCTCGCTAAGAATATCCACACCATCATCCTTGGGCTTTACCACGAGGAAACGGCCATTCGGAAACCCAATGTACAACTTACCATCTGAATATAGTGGGGAAGAGTGAATTTGTTCATTATTTAGTTTTTCGGTAAACAGCAGCTTACCAGTCTTAGCCTCCACACACACTAGCACCCCGGTTTTAGTCACCTGATAGACCCGGCCATTTGCCAGCACGGGACTGCTAGTAAACATAGCGAAAGAGTGCCGCCACAATTCCCACGTTTTCCCGTCAGCCAACTTGAGATTCTTATCTTTAAGAATCGCCTGCGGTTCACCGTGCGCGGGTAATTCGGTGGGCAGCTTAATACCGATCATGCGACCTTCCTCGGCAGCATCAATATTTTCCTTCCCATGAATGGTCACCAACACGCCATCATGTATCACCACGCTGGAATTCACGCCACCTTGTGAAGTCTGAAAACGCCAAAGGGCCTGCCCTGTGCGCACATCGACACAAACGACATTACCATCACCCGTGCCGACATAAAACACACGGCGTCCGCCCAAATTAGCAAGAACGGGAGTGGAAAAGGAACTATCCTTCGGGGCCACGCCGGGTGTGCTAGCCCAAACGGCGGCACCTGTAGTTTTATTAAAGGCATAAAAACGATCTCGAGCTGGCCCCTGCTTACCCCAATAACTGGTGACACCACGCACGATCACCAAATCGCCATCAATCACAGGCGCACCGGTACGACCGTTGGGGAATGTCAAACGGCCGAAGCGCTCCATCAGTGAATACTCCCACTGCATCTTCCCATCGGGGCTAAAGCATTTCACTCCACCATTAGTGGTCATCAGGTAAACCCAACCTGTTGCGGTATCCACTGTGGGCGAGCCTACAGTATACCGACTATAAACCGTGTCACTAAGGTAGTCGTTGTAGGCATGCTCCCATTGTAGTTTACCATTCGCCTCGTTCAAGCAGAGTAGGACTTCCTGCAAATCTGGTCCTTTACCGCGATAACCCCAAGCGTACACCTTATCGTTTGCGACAACAGGCGTGCCGCGACCGGCGATATCGTAGCTCCACAGAAGATTTTTGGCCGGATCGATCTGATCGGGCAATCCCTTCTCATCAGTAACTCCGTTCTGATGCGGCCCGCGCCAGTTAGTCCAGCCGTTTACAGCTGCTTCAGTAGAAAATGAGGAAAGGGTAAATACACCCAGCACCGCCAATGCGGTAAATTTATTCAGCTTCATGATGTTTCAACAAGGTTTGCGCCCATACACACGCCAACCTTGCCGGAATGGCGCGCCGTTATACACAGGACCGCGCAAATCAATGGCTTTACTCGCTGGTAATTGCAAGGCAGAAATCGTACCTGTACGTACGATTGTGACGAACAAATGGACACTGAAGAATTTAACAACGATT
>Ga0315322_10001975_pt1 | contig 15894 bp, 10 predicted proteins | sample M110021515metaG_FD_203461 | JGI IMG/M metagenome (GOLD analysis project Ga0315322, IMG submission 203461) | Ammonia-oxidizing marine archaeal communities from Monterey Bay, California, United States - M1 100m 21515 | ecosystem: Environmental > Aquatic > Marine > Intertidal zone | place: USA...
CCTGATTCAAATGAATACCAATATGAGCACCTTCTGCAGCAGCTTCTAAGTTGGCATCAGCAAACACAATGTTTGGGCTCTTACCACCAAGCTCAAGCGTCATCCTTTTCATGGTATCTGCTGACTGGCGCATGATTGTCTTCGCTGTTTCACCAGATCCAGTAAAAGCAATTTTATCTACTCCGGGGTGCTTGACGATTGCAGCACCGGCTGTTGGACCAAAGCCTGGCACAACGTTAATGACTCCATCAGGAACCCCTGCTTTCTGCGCGAGACGAGCCAGCCTAAGACAAGTCAACGGCGTCTGTTCAGCTGGCTTCATGACAAGCGTACAACCTGCCGCAAGCGCCGGGCCCCACTTCCATGCCACCATCAGAATTGGAAAATTCCATGGGATAATTTGCCCTGCAACACCTACTGGTTCACGTCGTGTGTAGCACAGAAAATCGCCGTTCACCGGGATTGTCGTGCCCTGAATTTTATCTGCCCAGCCGGCATAGTACCGAATGCACTCAACGGCTAACGGGATATCAACATGACGTGCATCTTTCAGCGGTTTTCCATTATCGAGAGACTCAATGGCCGCAAGTTCATCAATTTCTTTATCAATAAGGTCACAAAACCGGTGCATTATTTTGCCCCGTTCCCGAGCATTCAGACGAGGCCAAGGTCCTTCATCAAAAGCCCGACGGGCTGCTTCAACTGCACATTCGACATCAACCGCATCGCCTTCTGCCACCTGCGCAATCACCTCTTCATTTGCGGGGTTGATCGTGTCAAAGGTCTTTCCGGACTGCGATGGAATCCACTGACCATTAATAAACAGTTGTGTCTGCCGAATATTTGGGCTGGGTACTGAATGGGGCATCTTGAACCTCTTTTTCAGGGAACTACCACACATCATGACATTTCACATTGGAATGGCACGGTTGCCGAAAGTATCCTAACCGCGCTATGATAGAATCATCAAAAGGATTACCTCTTGCCAGCGTGGCATGGTTTCCCAAAATTGTTTGGAAACACGATGAGCAAACGATCTCTCGCGAATCACTTGCCCATCAACGAACAAAACAGTACCTCACAAACACGTAGGAGTTTTCGATGGAGTTCCTGAAACCATTTCAACGACTCACGGCCGGGACAGCGGCCATTGCCTTACTATTTACTGCAAGTTACTGCATGGCCGATCTTGTAAGTGGCCCACAACCGGGAGACGGTGTTGGCGCCTTTACCGTAACGAAGGCTGCTGGCAATCCAAGTGATGGCGTAGAAGATGGCAAGCGACTTTGCTACCGATGCAGAATGGGTAGTCGGCCGGTTGTGATGATCTTTGCACGAACCGCCGATCAGCCATTGGCAAAACTCGTTAATGAACTTGAAGGTGAAATCAAAGAACACGCAGATGCAGAGCTTTGTAGCTTCGTCAACATGATTGGCGGAGATAGCGACAGTCTGAAAAACACGGCAACAAAGTTCGTGAAAGACAATGGTATTCAAAATGTAGCATTCGTTGTGCCCGAAGATTCTCAAAATGGACCAGATAATCTCAAAATTTCTCCAGAAGCTGACCTAACTGTTGTCTGTTACAAGAGCAGTAAAGTTGTCTCCAGCCATGCTTTGAAGAAGGGCGAATTGGATGACGGAAAAATCAATACAATTGTCGAAGCTGCATGCGGTTTAGTTGAATAATCAAATTGTTGATTTTCAGCACTGTTTCAACAGCAAACGCAAACAACTATTGGCTCGGGCTTGCGAAGGTAAGCCCGAGCCTGTTTTTTTAAGCCAGAATCCCGTCTACCTCCATCTTTTTTGCTCACAGATGCACCTCTGAAAAGATGGGGTATAGTGGAGGACTTATTAGGAGGTCGCTACAGGCAGACCTCTCGAAAGGGCGGTGTAGCTCAGTTGGTTAGAGCACAGGCTTCATAAGCCTGGGGTCGCCGGTTCAAGTCCGGCCGCCGCTACTTCTTTTCAGCTGAAAAGACCTTATATCTCCACTGAACACGCAACTCGTTCTACCGGAATCAGTGGCCAAAGACTTCGCATCGCTGGGACGCTCGAATTCCCCAACCGTTTCTTTGCCTTTCATGGTCGCTGGAATTAACCTAGAGGTCAGTTGGCTGTGGCACCATTGCCAGAGATGGGGAGACCCCTTCAAGGAACATGCGTTGATGAGAACGTCTTTTTTCCCAACTCAATTTTGCCGTACTACCCGGCATTTCCGTAACCCGAAACAACAGAATTCCTGTAGCCTCGAACTGCTTGAACGTCGTCTCGCACTTACTGCAGATACAGGCACTCTTTCCCGCCCACCGTTAGAACAAACAGATTCAGTCTATTTAGATAATTCACTAATCGGTCCGCCACCGATAATAATGAACAAGTCTGAGATTATCGGAGACGAAACTAATAGCTTTGTTATTACATCAGTCGCAAACGGTGTCGTAGAAAAATGGCTACCAGCTACAGGAAGTTGGGTGAACGTCTCAGCAGTTCCAACCACATCGAATCCGATGGAACTTCTCACGTTACTTCGACTCCGTCTGATCCAGCAAGGCGATCGCATCCAGTGGACGCCTTCGCAGTCAACAAGCCCACTGGACTTCGACAAGGCGTTCGATGTTGTTGGATGGGATGATGGAAACCCAATAACTCCACCATCCAGCGAAGCACCCTCCGAGGTTCAAAATTTGAGATTTGGCCAATCAGAGGACGCGACCTCTTTGATGGTTAGCTGGGACCCACCAGCAGCATTTGTTGGCTCATTGAATTACACAGTGACAATTGACAACGGATCAACGAACACGACATACATAACAACATCTACTAGTAAAAACTTTTCAGACCTGGAAACCGGTGTCCCATACACATTCTGGGTCTGGGCGACTAATACGGATCCACATGCACTAAAGCCGGCAACAGGACCAACATCAAGCATCTCAGCAGCCCCCTCGAAAGACCAGACACCTACTTTTAGTCAGGTAACAAATTGGTCTGGTGACTACGACCTGACTTTTGCTGAATATGACATGGGAACAGCATCGGTGCCAACGCTTCAATCGTTTGCCAGTGGCATTTATGACGACCAGTGGGTGCTCGTTGCCGGTCGAACCAATGGACTCCATGGTTTCTCTGATGACGGGCTGGCCAATTTTCCACCGAGGTATCAAAACACCGATGTATGGGTTATTGACCCTATATCAAAGGAGACATGGAGTCGCTCACTGAACGATACCAGCAGCGGTCTGAGTTCAAGTGAAATCGACAGTTTGTCATCAACCAACACCGAGTCTTACCAGGATGGAAACACGCTGTTTATCGTCGGCGGATACGTTTACTCGCGCGCGAAGAATAACTTCACGACCTACAATGCGCTTTCGGCTATAGATCTACCGACCCTTGTAAACTGGGTCAAAGGAACAGATGAAACGCTTCACACCAATGCCATTTTACAAGTTGCGGGAGAAGAGTCTTCTGACAACTCGTACGATGGCGGATTTTTTCAGGTGACTGGCGGAGGCTTAGAAAAAATAGAAGACCGCTATCAATTGGTTTTTGGCCAGAAGTTTGAAGGGCCGTACGCACACGGATCAACAACCTTCCAGGTCTACACCTCACAGGTTCGAAGTTTTGATATTGATTATGACTTTGCGAATGGAAGTCTCTCATATAGTACTGATTCAAATATGATTAATCCCTCTGGTGGAGACCCCAGCCGGTTTCGTCGCCGTGATTTGAATGTGTTCCCAATTCTTTCACCTGATGGTCAGGGTGGCACTACCAAGAGCACAGTTGCATTGGCTGGTGTCTTCTACAACGGCGTTGGGGTGTGGACTGTGCCGGTTGAAATTGGATATGACGGCGTCCCAACAACTGAAAACCCAACGAACGATCCAGACGTTTTCAGGCAGGCTATGAACCAGTATGAATCTGGAAAAATTGGGCTTTACTCCCAGACCTCTGGAGAGATGACTCAAGTCCTTCTCGGAGGTATTTCAGCGAATACATTTGATCCGGCTACGGAGCAACTGACCTACGACGAGAACAATGGATTTCACAGGCAAATAACAGCGGTGTTTCGGGATGCATCTGGCACCTATCAGCAACAATATATAACTGATTTCCCAGACGTATATGACGGTAATGGAAAACTTCTTTATTTTGGTGCGAATGCCCGATTCTTCCCGGCCAAAAATGTCCCGGTACTCACTGACGGCGTCATCAACCTCGACTCTTTAAGTACGGAAACTGTAATCGGATACATGTTTGGTGGCATTGCCGCAGACCAACCAAACTTTGGAACCACTGTAGCCTCATCAATTATTTTTGAGGTCACCTATGCTCCTCAGAGCGATTAAGTACGTCCCCCTGCTCCAACTGATACCATTCCAAATAGATTGGTGAATAGCTTGGTAGGATGCTTCCGACCAGCATCGAATATTTTCTCAACTCACAGCAACAGAATTCACTAGGACACGATGAAGTTTTTTTTGCTTGCCGTAGCACTTACTATTCCCCTTCATATCACTTTTGCAGAAGAATTGAGCAGAGATCGTCAAGCCATTCTTGAGTTAAGCCATCTTGCGGCACCACCATTGGTAGTAGCTTCCGACCGTCTTTCACGATCGAGTAACATTCACTCTTTATTTTTTGATGCACTGCCGTATGAAGGAAAGGCCACAAAGACTTTTGCCTGGCTAGGTATGCCGGAAAAGAAAGAACGGCACGACAAAGTACCTGGCATCATTCTAGTTCACGGTGGTGGTGGTACTGCTTTTAAAGAATGGGTCGAGCGCTGGAATGACCAAGGCTTTGCTGCCATGAGCATCGCCGTTGAAGGACAGACTGATGAGAAGGATGCAAACGCCGAGCACGGATGTATCCCAACCGGATGGAAGCAGCACACCCATTCCGGTCCGTACCGAATAGGAATCTATGGCGATTCAGACAAACCCCTCAAAGACCAGTGGATGTACCATGCCGTCGCTGACACTATTTTGGCTCACTCCCTTCTGCGTTCACACCCTCGTGTCGATCCTGAAAACGTCGGTGTGATGGGAATCTCTTGGGGCGGTGTTATCGTGTCGACGGCTGTTGGCATCGACACACGATTTGCTTTCGGCATACCAACCTACGGTTGCGGCAGTTTGGCAGATGCAGCTAATCAGTACGGGAAAGCACTAGGCAACAACACCATGTATCGTGAAACATGGGACCCGATGCATTATCTATCACGTGCTACGATGCCACTTTTGTGGCAGTCATGGCCCGAAGACAAGCACTTCCCTCTTGACTGTCAGGCTTTGTCATACAAGAGATCACCAGGGCCAAGGCTTGTCTCACTGAGACCCGGCATGGGGCATGGCCATGGGCCACCGTGGACTCATGCTGACTCCTACGCATTTGCCAAATCCATCGTGAAGACAGGTAATCCTTGGTGCGCACAAAAAGAAGTCGCTGTAAAAAACGGCACCGCGAGGGCCTCTTTTTCTTCTTCAAAACCTTTTGAAAATGCTGTGCTTGTGTCCACATCTGATTCGGGAATTACAGGGTTGCGAAATTGGACTGAAGCACCTGCGTCTCTCGTCAATAACAATGGCGTTTGGACTGCGACAGCCCCACTGCCGCTTGAAACAACTGCATGGTTTCTCAACTTGAAAACTGGTGACCTTATTGCAAGCACCGACTTTCAACGCATCACTCAAACAAAGACATCTCGCCCAACTGTGCAACCACCTGACGAAATCAAAGAGCAAAAAAGAAGCCTTCTTTTCAATCGAATTGATGAGAATAAAGACACACTGATTTCACAAAAAGAATATGTCTTCTTCTACGAAAATCTTTTCCCTAACCTCGACAAGAACCACGACTCCATCTTGGACAAAAGCGAGTTCACTCATGAAGTTGCATTCCGGTTCGGTGACACTGACAAGGATGACACCCTATCCGAAAAAGAATATGCAAAGATTTTTGTACAACAACACAACAACCTCGACAACGATAGCAATGGTGATGTTTCCCTACAGGAGTGGGATCGCACCCGCAAGCAGCCTGCGACGGCCAACTGACCTATCTATTGCTTCTGCATCTACATGCAAAGATCCTCACGTGCCGGTGGGCTCCATGGTAGAGACAACGGAACGCTTTTAGCGAGCCTTTTTGACTTTCTAGTGCGTGCGGCTCAACTACGCAGGGAACAGGCATCCGCAGACCGTGCGCCGGGGTCAGCGTGAATGACCTTCTTGATCTAGCGGGCAGTGAAACACTCACCCTGAAAGCTGAACCTCATTGGGTTCTTTTCATACCACCTCTCGAAGCAATGGACGAGATGAGTTAGAACTTAGAGGCGGGCCTACGGGACATTGGACTCATCAAAAAAGCCGACTAAGGGACTACCATGCTTTATCAAAACTTTTATTTACTTCTGCACACCAAAAAAAATAGTCGACTAAAAAAAACAAGCCCATTCATGCTGGGCGTGTTGTTGCTCCTTACCGCTATTGGTACTCCAGATATCACTTCTGCTGCAGAGGTGAATCATCCAAACATTGTTCTCATTTTTACTGATGACATGGGGTGGGGTGATCTTCCCAATTTCACACCTGAGTCGAAGATCAAGACCCCCAATATTACACGGCTCGTTGCTGAGGGAACAAAGTTTGATGATTTCTATGTCGCACAAGCAGTGTGCACAGCCTCTCGTGCGGCACTCATGACGGGATGCTACGCCAACCGTGTTGGGCTTGAAGGCGCACTCAATCACACAAGTCCCACAGGCATTGCACCTGAGGAAGAACTTCTTCCAGAACTTCTCACAAAAGTAGGATACGCAACTGGAATGTTTGGCAAGTGGCACCTTGGCCTCCCTCCATTTTTTGCTCCCTCAAAGAATGGCTTCCATGAATGGCTTGGCATCCCATACTCCAATGACAACACAAAATACCATCCGGTTCTATCCGACTCGATGCCACCACTTCCTCTATACGATGGCAACAAGGTCATCGAAACCGATCCAGACCAACGTCTTTTCACCAAAAGACTTACCGATCGAGCTGTCACGTTTATTGAAAAAAATAAGGACAAACCCTTCTTTCTTTATGTTCCTCATATCATGCCGCATGTACCAATTTTTGCATCAGACAGTTTCCGAGGAAAATCTGCACGGGGCCTGTACGGCGACGTCATCGAAGAAATTGACTGGTCAGTAGGAGAGATCGTAAAAACAATCGATCGGCTCAATCTGTCAGAAAACACACTCGTAATTTTCACCAACGACAATGGCCCATTCCTTAGCTATGGAACGCATGCTGGTCAGTCGGGTGCTCTACGTGGTGGCAAACTAACGACGTTTGAGGGTGGTGTTCGAGTACCAATGGTCGCTCGCTGGCCGGGACAGATACCAGCAGGACATACCTGCAGCACTCCGATTATTTCAATCGACTTGCTTCCAACATTCTGCCATCTAGCACACGCTCCACTGCCTGAAAAGACAATTGATGGTGTAAACATTACGGATATCCTGCAAGGTAAAACTGATACTGTTGAGGACAGAGACGGACTTGTATTTTACGCAGGAAGTGAGCTTCAAGCTGTTCGAGATGGGCAATGGAAGATTCATTTCCCTCACAAATATCTGGTTGTAAATGGGGAAACAAGAACAGACGGAAAGCCAGCTGGCTATGGCAGACTCGCGCCACAGTCCATAAGTAACAGTGGGATTGAAGGAATTGCCAGTCGCCACGGTTATGTTGTTCGTGAGTTACCGCTGTCACTCTACGACCTGAGTGATGATATCGGTGAGTCGAAAAATATTGCCTCTGACAACCCCGAGATCGTGAAGAAACTCACTGACATAGCGGACAGATATCGTAAGACTCTTGGTGACAGCCTCAAAAGCATAAAGGGCACTGAGACCCGCCCAGTAGGACGAAACGACCGAACGTAATATTCCTGTACCCTTTCCAACGTGACTTGTGCGACAAAAAAACCCCGTAACGAACCCTGACTTCCTCCTCTTGAGTGATACTGCGAAAGAGCTTTACGCAGTCGCAGCCAAAGAGCCTATCTACGATTACCACTGCCATCTTTCTCCTAAAGAAATTGCTCAGGACAAACAGTGGGATAATCTAGCTGAGGTCTGGCTTGCCGGGGATCACTACAAGTGGCGTGCTCTACGCGCCGCGGGAATACCAGAAAAGTACATCACGGGAACTGCAACAGACTATGAGAAATTTTGTGCGTTTGCTGAAACTATGCCGAAGCTCTTACGGAATCCTTTGTGGCACTGGAGCCATCTTGAGCTCTCTCGGGTATTTGGCATCAATGAGGTCCTAAACCAATCATCTGCTCAACGTATTTGGGACGCGGCAAATGCACAACTTGGCAAGATTTCCGCTCGGTCATTACTCACGCATTTTCGCGTAGCAGCGATCGGCACGACAGACGACCCGTGTGACAGCCTTGCTCATCATTATGGAATCGCCGAGAGTGACTTAGAAACTCGAGTCTATCCTGCCTTTCGTCCTGACAAGGCACTCGCAGCCGATGACTTTGAGGTTTTCGAAAAATGGATTCAGCGGCTTGAACAAACTTCTGGAATTCCATGCAACGACTTCGATGCCTTTCTCGAAGCAATTGCAAATCGCCACAGTTTCTTTCACGACCTTGGTAGCCGGCTCTCAGACCATGGGCTTGAACAATGTTTTGGCAGAGGTGGCACAAAAGACCAGGCAACAGAAGTTTACAATGCTGGTCGCCGGGGAGAACCAGTTTCTCAGGACGCACTTCAGGCCTACCGCGGCTACATGATGATCTACTTTGGTGAACTTGACGCCAAAAACAAATGGACCAAACAACTTCATCTTGGTGCACTACGAAACACGAACAGTCGTGGTCGTCTTCAACTTGGCGCAGATGCGGGCTACGACTCTATCGGTGATTTTCAGCAGGTAGGGTTGCTCGTTGAATATCTGGATGAACTTGATAAGCGAGAATCACTGCCAAAGATGGTTCTTTACAACCTCAACCCCTCAGACAACTATGCCATCGCCGCTGCTTGTGGCAACTTTCAGGGTGATGGAATTGCCGGCAAAATACAGTATGGCAGCGGATGGTGGTTCCTCGACCAACTTGACGGGATGAGATGGCAAATTAACACACTTTCCCAGATTGGTCTTTTGTCAAACTTCGTGGGCATGCTGACTGATTCAAGGAGTTTTCTTTCGTATCCGCGGCACGAATATTTTCGTCGACTTCTGTGCAACATCATCGGAAATGACGTCGAACACGGACTTCTCCCTGACGATATGGGGGCAATAAAAGATATGGTTCGCCGTATTAGCTACCGTAACGCAGTTCAATATTTTGAGATGGAGGCGGGTGAAGTCTGACGGCCATCAAACCTAAAGACAAACAATGACCAACCGGGTGATATTCATCCAGAGCAGATCTTCAAAACATTAAGTGATGACAGGGCTACCAATGACAAGACTTCTTTTTTCTCTCTTACTTGCAATATTCATTCTTGGTGAAACTCAAGAAGTGATCGCTGGTCCGTTATCAAGAATAAAAAGCCACAGGCACCAACAAGCAAAAAGATCCCGCCTTAGAAATTCTTACCAAGGCTACATCACAAAAACTCGAGAGGAGGGGGACTCTAATCAAATGCTGATCAAAAACAACGTACCGCCTCAGGGATTTGTTGCTTTATTCAACGGTATCGATTTAAAAGGGTGGTATGGCTGGGGCACACAGGACCCGCAAGATTTCAGAAACATGTCGCCCGAGGAAAAACTCGAGTATAAGAAAAAATCTATTTACGGCGGGCTGCTTAACAAAAAAGGCGTCGACGCGGGTGATCACATAAATGCTCATTGGCGAGTTGACAACGACGAACTTGTTAACGACGGGAAAGGGCTTTATCTCACAACAGATAAGGAATACGGCGATTTTGAGCTTCTCGTGGATTATAAAATGCAGCCCCTTGGTGACAGTGGCATTTATCTTCGCGGCATACCACAGGTCCAGATATGGGACTCGACTGAAGAAAAGAAATTTAAACTGGGAGCCGACAGGGGCTCTGGTGGACTCTGGAACAACAAACGTAACGAGGGCAAATACCCTTTAGTACGAACGGACCGTCCGTTTGGTGAATGGAATCACTTCCGCATCAAAATGATCGGTGAACGCGTAACTGTTGAACTCAATGGCGAAATCGTCGTTCAAAACGCTGTCATGGACAATTTTTTTGCACATCGTAAAAAGAAAAACACTGGCAATACAAGTGAATCAATTAGCCTCCTCGTGCCCCCTGTGCCTCCACGAGGCCCTATCCAGTTACAAACACATGGTAGTGAAATTCGATGGCGTAACATTTACATACGCGAAATATCTACATCCGAGGCAGACACCTTCCTACGGTCACAAAACGAGAGCGAATTCGTTGAATTAATTAATGGTAAAGACCTATCCGATTGGCAGGGAGCTACCGACAGTTACGAGGTGCGCGAGGGCAACATTGTCTGCAAGCCCAGTAAGGGTGGGGACCTACTCACAAAGGATTCCTTTGGTGACGTGACTGTCAGGGTCGAGTTCAAGCTTCCGACAGCGGGCAACAATGGAATCGCACTACGAGTTCCTGAAGGTGGCCACAGCGCTCATGACGGGATGGAAATTCAGATCATTGACGATGACGGCTATAACGCGAGACTAGCTTCTGCGGGTAAGCCGGGCCTCAAAGATTACCAGCATCACGGTAGCCTTTATTTTTGTGTTGGCGCTAAGCAAGGCTACTTACGTCCTGCTGGTGAATGGAATTTTGAAGAAATCATTATTTGTGACCAGGAGCTAACTGTTACGCTTAATGGAACATGCATTCTCGACGTTCAACTCGACACGTTGGATCGAAGCAAATTGGATCATGTCCCAGGAGGACTTTCTCGGAAAGAAGGCTTTATTGGTTTTGCTGGACATAATGACCCGGTTGAATTCCGGAGCTTCAAAGTAAAAAAAATGAACTAGAAGCTCAAACAAACACAGCCGCCAATTCCCAAGGAGGCATCAACATGAATTCCCCGCAACTGAGAAACGTTTTCATTCTTTTTATAACCTGTATTTCTCAATTGGTTTTTGCAGATGCCAACCTCGGACAATCTGCAGACGGTTTAACGAATCGAGACCAACCGAACGTAAGGCCTAGCTCGCAAAGAAAAAATCGGTCATTAAAGATCATTGAAAACGTTCCGTATGCAGACACTGATAACCCTCGGCAACAGATCGATCTTTTCCTTCCGCGCCAACAATTAGATGACAAACCTTTGCCGATTGTTGCATTTATTCACGGAGGTGGCTGGAGAAAGGGCAGTCGTCGCAGTGGCCTTAATTTTATCGGGCCAATCGTTCAGACAGGAAAATACATTGGTGCATCAATCGGCTATCGGCTAACAGACGAAGCCATCTGGCCTGCTCAAATACATGATTGCAAAGCCGCTATACGCTGGCTTCGCGCACACGCTGAAAAGTACGGCGCTGATTCAAAAAAAATAATAGTAGCTGGAACATCTGCTGGTGGACATCTCGTTGCTATGCTCGGAACATCTGGAGGCGTTTCAAGCCTCGAAGGTGACCTTGGAAATTGGAGTAACAAAAGTAGCAGAGTTGATGGTGTCATCAATTTTTTTGGGCCGAGCAACTTAACCGCAATGGGTGGTTGGCACAACAACCCCGACTCACCAGAATCACTCCTCCTTGGTGGACCTGTACAAGAAAACAAGGACATTGCAAAAGCTGCGTCACCGATTACGTATGTCACGAAGGATGACCCACCTTTCCTGACTATCCATGGGACGAATGATGCTCTCGTTCCTTTTGAACAGTCTGTCGAACTTACTGATTCGCTTCAGAAGGCTGAAGTACTCGCGCGACTTATCCCAATTCAGGATGGCGGTCACGGTCGCCCTCACGTGAGTGAACTCGACAAACGGATTAGGCTTTTTCTCGAAAATCAGTTTGATGGCAGACACCATGAAATTTCAACTGAATCGATTCCAAGCCCAAAACCATCTCGTTGACAATAACTCGCCGCTTAAAGCCTACGGTAACATCACACATGCATCCGATACCTTTGCTACTCTTTGCCGCAAGCCTACTTTCTGTTTTTTTTCCTTTTGCTGAAAAATTAATTGGCAGCAAGGCTTTCGCAACTGAATCAACGAAATACTCCTGGAATCAGTTTCGCGGACCGACGGCTGACGGCAAATCGCATTCACCTAACCTGCCAATCCAATGGAATGAAACCAGAAATATCCGCTGGAAAACACCGATCCCGGGGAAAGCATGGTCTAGTCCGGTTGTTTCAGGCGATACCATATGGCTCTCAAACGCCACGGAGGACGGACGACGGCTTTCCATACTCGCAGTGAATGCAAAAACGGGAATGATACGTAAAGACATTACGGTCTTTGAAATTGAGGAACCAATGTTTTGCCACCCGTTTAACAGCTACGCAAGCCCAACCCCCGTTGTTGAAAATGGCTTTCTTTTTGTCCATTACGGCAGCGCTGGCACTGCCTGCGTCGACACAGAAACTGCAGCACTCGTATGGACCCGCCAGGACCTTCCATGTGATCATCATAGGGGCCCTGGGTCATCTCCAATTTTCTTCGAGAACAAGATATTTTTAAATTTTGATGGATACGACCAGCAATACGTTGTCGGACTCGATGCAAAAACAGGGCAAACCGTATGGCGTACCGACCGGTCTATTCAATATGGATCTGATAATGGTGACTTCAAAAAAGCCTATTGCACCCCTACTGTTATAAACCACAACAATCGCTCTCAACTTGTGAGCCCAGCAGCAGTTGCTACTGTTGCTTACGACCCAGACAGTGGCCAAGAAATTTGGACGGTTTACCACGGCGGATTCAATGCAGCAGCCCGTCCTCTTTATAGCCACGGACTTGTTATTCTTTGTACGGCTCAAGGTGATCGATTACTGGCAGTTCGACCTGATGGAGTGGGGGATATCACAGATGAAAATGTGGTTTGGAAATTTGGTAAATCCGCTCCAACTCGACCAAGCCAATCTGTTGTGGCTGACCAGCTTTACATGGTGAGTGATACAGGCATTTTCAGTTGCATCGATATTGAAACTGGAAAAGTTCGGTGGAGCGAACGACAAAGCGGACGATATTCTGCTTCACTCGTTGAGTCTGATGGACGGCTCTATGCGTGTGATGAAGACGGCACCTGCATTGTATTCAAAGCCAATCCACAATCCTTTGAAATCTTATCTGAGAACAAACTTGATGATGGGTGCATGGCATCACCAGGTGTTTTGGATGACGATCTGCTTATCCGCACGAAATCTAATCTCTACCGTATTGGCTCAACTTTATCATCAGAAATTAATGAGTAGAGCAAACGTCTCTTGATTTTCGTTACACCGAGGCATCCTTGATCAATTTTTGTATTTGGTCGAAGTCTTGCAAGCCATCGGTTGCGCCAAGCCTGGTAACGCAGCACGCCGCTGTAGCAGCCCCTAGCAGAGCTGACTGGTACACATTTTGCTTACGAAGAATGCCTGCTAAAAAACCAGCGAGCCACGAGTCTCCAGCGCCCGTTGTATCAACAACCGGCCCAGGCGCGCTAATACAGGGAACTTGTACCAATTCACCTTGCGCAGGACTAAGCATGGTACCTGCCGAGCCCATTTTTACACCGATCAGGCCCTTTGCCCCCATGGACCGATAGAACTGTATGATTCTCTGAGGATCTTCTTTACCCGTCTGGCTTTGCGCCTCACTAAGGCTTGGCACAAAACAGTCAATGTACGGCAAAGCAGATGCAACATGCTCAAAACTTCCACCATCTCCTGCTGTTTCGATTGCCACACGGCAACCCGTACTACGGATTTCCCGCAGAACGTCACAAAGCTCCGATTCGAGTCCCGGCAAAAGCCCGATGTAACCAATCAAAGCATATTGACTCTTCGAAAAAAGGCTGACGTTGTCATATATGAATTTTGATTTTAGGTCAGCACAACTGCCAACGTGATGCGCAAACGTTCGTTCACCAGAGGCATCAATAAGAACCGTTGTACTACTCGTTGCGGTGGCTTCCAGACTTAATAATCCAGCGGTATCAACACCTTCACGAATTAACGTACTCGAAATAAATCCCCCCCAGACATCAGGTCCCACAAGACCTGCCGCTGCCACTTTCAAACCTAACCTTTGCATAGCTATGCCTGTATTACAGACAAGACCACCTGTTGTGACGGCAAGTGGACCAACGTGAAGCAAGCCCCCTTTTCCAATTGGCTCCTCAAGAGGTACTGGCTTCACAATTACATCTACAACCATAGTGCCGCAGACAAGGCAATCAAACTTTTTTTCCATGACGTCCCTTTTCACAAACTTCGCGGGCTGAATACATTCCTGCCGTTCCTTCTCAAAATAAAAAAGAAGTGGATCACCGTTGAGACCAGAAGATACCCAAAAAAAAACGCTCTAACACAAATAGTTTATGTTACAAAAAGGGCATTCTTAAAACCAAAGCCCCTCCTTTTTGGCAAACACCCCATCGAAAGAAATGCTCTTACCAAATATGAATGAACGAGATCGTGGGCACAAACATAATGCGATTCATTCATACACAACACCATGGACACGCCACAAAAATCTCTCGACACAAAAATCGACCGCATACGTTCCGACCCATCATGCCGTGATTTTATTTTGGTCGATGCCAAAGATGCAGACATGGCCTTTGGTTTGGCAGCACCAGGCACTTCGTCGGAACCCATCGCTGAAAGTCAAACATTCCGAACAATAGAATCCTACCGAGAACAGATTCTTGGCATTGTTGAAGACGGGCACATTGACATCATGCTGATGAGTGCAAGCACCAATGCACAACTGACAATCGACTGGCAGATATTCAAGTCGTCTTCCGTTACTCCAGCAGTCCGTATGAATGACACGACAGATATCTGGCTATCTGCTGGTACCGGTAGTTATTCAACACAACCCCCACTACCTTTTTCAACCTGCACGATCAAAGAAGCTCAGCATGGCTGGAATCCTATGGAAGAAAAAACGAATGCCACCAAATCAGATACTGTCCCCGGTGCGAATCTTGGACTATTCTCCCTGACACTGAATGATCAAGCCACCGTCGACCAGCCAATTCTTAATGCATATAAGAATTTTCGACTCGATGCCGAACAGAGCAAATTCAAACACTTTCTTGAAATTTTTTATCCAAACTGTCATGAAAGTCGTAGCCAGATTCCAGACCTCGATCGCTTCATTGCGGATCAAGCTACTCGCTGTCTCGCGGGCATCCCACAAAAAAATAGACCTCTTTTTCTGAAAATCCCTTACCTCCGGCCGGCTGTCATGGAACAGCTCGCAGCCTACGATAAAAGTCTTATCATTGGAGTCTTGGGGGGTAGTTCCGGGACAACATGTGATGCATTCACTCTGGCAGCAAATGCAAAAAAATATGGTGCACGTGCTGCAATTTTCGGAAGAAAAATAAATTCAGCTGAAGACCAACGCTCTTTTGTCCGATTTCTTCGAGCTGTTACCGATGATGAGCTATCGCCGGACGAGGCCGTTCGTGGTTACCACGCGGAACTTAAGAAAAAATCCGTGCTTCCAAAGAGGGAGCTCCATGATGACCTGCTACAAACCCCGAGAGTTGAACCGACAGGAACGTGAGAATTGGAGAAATGTCGCATTGCCCAATAGTTTTCGACCTCCTGCCTTTCAAAACCAAGAAAAAAACAATATTTCCCAAGTGTCTGACCTAAAAAAGCCATCGAGGTTAGACCACAACTGTTGCTTAACAACGGTTTTTTCTGGAAATTCTTGACGTTTTTGAATCTCT
>Ga0315322_10001977_pt1 | contig 15883 bp, 11 predicted proteins | sample M110021515metaG_FD_203461 | JGI IMG/M metagenome (GOLD analysis project Ga0315322, IMG submission 203461) | Ammonia-oxidizing marine archaeal communities from Monterey Bay, California, United States - M1 100m 21515 | ecosystem: Environmental > Aquatic > Marine > Intertidal zone | place: USA...
CCACTTTCAACATCGATTTCAGGCATCTGAATTGAGATAAAGAAAGAACCATTGATGTTTGAAGTATCTCTCCAATCAGCATGTACAAATCCATTTTGAGAAATTCTAACATCGAAAGCACTGTCCTTAGGTGCATCCATTGAATCAGCAAACCACATTGCTCCTTGGAAGTGAAGGGTTTCACCAGCAGCCACCCAGCTACCATCCTCAACATCAGTAGAAGTTATTTCTCCATCATTATCTCTAATGTTTAGCCAGCCAAGACCGAATGAATTGTTAACTCGTAAGCCACTAGTACTCGCAAGAGGTGTTGGCTGATACCCATTTGTTCCTGAAGTATCTAAGCAATTAGTTGAGAAACGTACATTGTTTTGATCAGGGAAGTTCGATGTAACATGGAATAACCAGTGAATTTCTAAAATACCGTTATTCAGGTTAGACCATGATGCAGGATCTATATCGACCCAATCATCAGGGTCGTTAGGTGACGGGAATATATCTCCGTCTTGCCATTCTAATGTAGGTGCACTCGAAGCAGGTGATGCCATGAATGACAAACTTGCAGATTGGATGTAATTATTGGCACCATCTCCAACTATATGTCTTGTAACAACCTCATATGGCTCGTTTCTTTCGTGGAGGATTTCACCTTCGGGAATTGTTATGTCTAGATTAACGGTATTGATTGAATATGTTACACTGAATCTCTCCAGCACCACAATACCTGAACTTTGTGAGTTTATTTCGATAGGAACAATTACGCTTCCAGCACCGGTATCTGGAATCAGATCATTGAATGATTTGACAAATGTTGATCCGCCGCGTGTTGTAGTTCCAAGCAGAACCCCCTGGCTAGTCCATTCATTACTTCCATCTGCCCCTATATCGATACCGACTTGTTCAGGGGCATTCGAATGTAGTGCTATGTTCAAATCTTCGAGAGTAGGTGTTGCCGATCCAGTAGATGTGAATCTAACATAAATGTAGATGTAGCCGCTAGTCATTGTTACTGTTTTAGAATCGCCACTAAATTGGAAAATCTTTGTTGAAGTATCTTGTAATTCAACTTGGAAACCAGTACCTGCAGGGGTTGATCCATTCCACCATGCAGTAACCGCTACCGGGGCATTCCCTGAATAATAATTAGAGCGTAATTGGAAATATCCACTTGTTTGGAAACTTGTAGAGTATGTCAGTGATACGAAGTCTAGGACCGGTGTTTCAGTCGTTGTTCCGTTGAGATATACTTTCCAGACTATGCTTGAACCTGGATTAATGAAAGTTAATTTTTGATTGAAAATACCGCTCAACCATGTAAGTCCACCATCATTTGAAACCTCTAATTCAAGGCTAGTATTTGTAGGAACAAATCCAACAAGGCCTGAAACGGTAATCTCAGTAACTTGTTTTGTCAATGAGGTGGTTGTACTAGTCACAACAGAGGATGTTGAAGTCGGTGTTCTGTAATCATAAACAGCCCCCAGTCCTTCTCTCTGTATTTTGTTTAACTGCTGTGAAGAGCAATATGAATAGTAATGGCACTGGAATCCAAATGTGTTGTCACCTAATTGATCCATGCCATAGTGCCCGCCGCCGTTAATTTGCGTCTTGCCAGTTCTCTCAACAAATAATCCATTCATTGTGAAGTAATTATGATACCCACGGGAACTATAGTATTCGTTTGTCGTGATTTTTGGAAGATCTACAATTAGGCCACTCGCTTGTGTATTAACGTCCCCTAGTTGTTCTTCAGAACCCAATAGCCAACTACCGTTAATAGAAGTTGGATTAGATGGATTAACTTCGTACAGATATCTGTTATAATTAGGGTGTGAAGACTCGAACATCAGTAAGAACATACGACCTGTGTCCTCGTCAATATCTACGCCGACTGGATAGTAATTACCGGTATATGAATAAGTATTCTGGCAGGTCCAAGAGCCAGATGAAGAAATTGCCCATTTTACTAAAATCCTGTAACTGTAAGATACTGTCCAGACTACACCATTTCCATCACTAGTAGCATCATATGTACTGTAAAGTGGTTGAGTGTAAGTGCATGAGCCTGAACTGATACCCGCATTTCCGAGGAAACTACCAGTAGACATGTTGTATCGCTTAACTACAGGAGTTGTGTATACCGAAGAAGAAGAATATGTAGCTGAATGATATTCGCCATCATCAGCAACAATAAATCCTCTGTAATTCGAAGTTGAAGTACCTACATTGACAGGGGTTTGTTTACTTGTGGCTCCAATAAATCCTAAATCACCATTTGCAGCAAAACCGCCAGTATTATTGATTACTCCCGTTGAAGTTCCCTCTGTAGAACGATCTAATCCGTTTACGTTGTTAGTAGGGTTTCCGAGTAACGAAACTTGGTGATTGCTAACCTCAAGGTTGTTTCTGTTCCCATATGCAAACCCAGGTGGCAAACCTTGCCATGTTCCACTTCCTGCACCACCAAAGTCTGAATTATTTGTTAGGTTACCCCATGTTGTGGAAGATGGTTTGCCGGCGATATCAAATGAGGCTGAGGTAACTTCTGCTCCGTATGGGAATGTTAAGTTACCAGCGAAACCATTTCCAGTCCCCGAAAATGTATGGGTATAGGTTGTGGTACCGTCTTGAAATTGGGTTTCTGTAACGTCTGCTACAGCCATTGGAGACAACATAGATAGCACGAATATTGCACTTAAAAATAGAGATTTTTGCATGTAGTAGTCTCCTCAATCCACTGTGGACCTTTGGTCCACGTGGGTTCTTTACATTTGAATCATGCTCCGGCATGTCACTTTGAAAAATAGCAAACATCGAATAACAAGGGCTGTATTCGCTAACTGAGTGAGACATATGGGCTGGTGGGAAAATCAACACGGGAACCAACTTAGAATTTCAGGGACTGGAACCTTTGCATTTACATTGATTACCGTTATGTCTGCAATGCAATTGATGTTTTTACAAGACAACGCTAGCTATGAGGAATACACTGGTGCTGCAATTGTATTTATTGTAATTGGAATCATAGGTTTAGCAGTTACAGCCCCGGCGTTCATCAATCTCAATGCGCGTGCTAAATCTCTAGGCGCTATTATGTCCTTGAAATCAACCTCTGAACTTCGCAAGCAAAGAGCAAACGGCGATGAGGCCGCTCGCATCCTAGGTGGCCGTTATGAAGATGCGTGGATTTCCTTCCTTCAAGAGAAGGGATTGAAGAAGCGTTGACTACTGGGTCATACAGATGGGCGAATCTGATCCGTTGCGCACACTCGTTCGCGAGATTGTACTTGCTGCCGGTATGATCACTCTGCTCGTTATGGCGATGTGGGCACATACTGGTTCAATGCCACCTCTAGTTGTAGTAGAATCTAATTCAATGCAGCATGACGAAAGTGGTGAAGTTGGTACTATCGATGCGGGAGACCTAGTTCTCGTTCATTCACCTGATAATAGAAAAATCATCACTTTTGTTGAAGCCACCGACCCTAATTCGAATCATTATGAATATGAGTCATTAGGCATGGAAGGCGATGTTATCATCTACAAAAGAAATGGAGAAAGCGAAAGTACTCCGATTATTCATCGTGCATTATTCAAAATAGATGTGGCGGAAGTAATACCTGCTGAATGGGATAATGACACAGAGGATTATTTGTGCTCAGAAGGTGTAAAATGGAATACTGACCAATGTGTTATTTCATGGACTGTCCCTGGTTCTGATCAAATAAATGTAGAAGAAATCAATTTGATTTTTGATGGCAATAATACTGGTAAATATCCATGCTCCGGAGTTGCTGCTGTACATGGATCAGTCTGGTATAGTGTTGAAAATTTCACGCCATCTAATCCAGGATACATCACACTTGGTGACAATAATGATTGTAATGATGACCAAGGGGTCTTTGAATTCGCTCAGGGGCTTTCATCTGTAAAAAGTGGTATGATCAAACCAGTAGAAGAAGACTGGGTAATCGGAATTTCCGGTGCTGAAATCCCTTGGCTCGGAACGGTGAAATTAATGGTCAGTGGAGGAGATTCTCCTGGTGTAAGTGAAGTTCCAGGGCTTTCGTTCGTCTTCCTAATTGCAGTAATTGGAGTAGTAATACTCATCCCAATGCTGATACAACCTGTAATCAATAAAATATTACGTAACTCTCCTGAAATGATCGAAGCTGAACGAGAAAATGCTATCGCTAAGATTCATTCACCGAGTGAAGAAGAATAATCATGCTCTTTTGCCTGATAATCGGTCATCAGCGCTTGTCAACCTATTTTCAGCGGTGGACATCTCATCTCTAATCGATGTAAGATTTGCTTGATCTAACATCCGAGATACCATATCTCTTCTACGCATTAAATCTGAGATTCTGCGTTGCCTACCTCTAGGTTTGTTAGCATCGCCCCTCATATCCATTAACCATTCTTCTAATAGCGCACCCGCCCATTCAGCAGCTCTTACTCTTGCGGCTAGCATGATTTCATTCGATCTATGCCTAAAACGGACTAGCCCATCGGGCATTCTACGGGTTTGAATGGAGCCTGGTTGCCAATTTGCAAGATTGATTACTAGTGATGATTCCTCAACAATTAATCCTTCTTCCCATGATAAGTCTGAAACTACTACCTTATCTGAAAGACGAATAAGAACTTGGACCATTTCCTCTTCATCGGTCCAAATAGAAAGGTCGGTAGCGCCCTCTCCGAACGCTTCCTCAATCCAAACTCGGACTTCTCGATTAGTGTCGTCCATAACAGTGCCAAGAGGGCGTACCTCAAGAACTGTACGACACGGGGTTGAAGTGTAATCGGGTCTCCGCCAGAACATGGGAAGCGGCTTTCTTGCTATCGAGGCGGATTGGACCCTCTTCCTGTTTCTAGCCATAGCCTGGTATATTCTTCTAAAACATTGGGAAAATAGTGGTAAGTTAGACGAATGGAATGCATCTCGTGTATTGTTTGGCTTAGTTCTGATGCTGCGCACTCCAAGAGGCAAGAAGGTGTTAGATAAAATTTCGAAGCCAAGGCGCTTTTGGAGAGCCTATGGCGAAGTCTCGCTTTGGGTTTGCTGGTTCGTGATGTTTTTTGTGGCATTATCATTGATTGGAATTATCATTTCATCATTTTTAGTAGGCCTTAATCCAGACCCGCCACCACCCTCTGAATTACTTGCAGTACCTGGATTAAGCCCGATTTTCCCACTAGGCTGGGGTGTTTTGGCACTAGTTATCTGTTTAGTAATTCATGAATTCGGACATGGAATTCAAGCAAGGGCCCACGGAATGAGAATTCGTAACTTTGGCCTCTTGATGATTGGTCCAATCCCCGCAGGAGCATTTGCTGAACCTGAATATTCGGAAATTAGTAATTCACCACGTAGAGAGAGGCAACGTATGTTTGCAGCTGGCCCTGCTACCAATTTATTCGCAGCCTTCTTTTTGATGATTTTATTGGGCCAAGTTGCTGGCCAATTTGTTGCTGCTGACTCGGGAGTTCATTCAAGTCAAATCATCAAAGAGTCAGCCGCAGATGATGCTGGTTTGCAGGCATGGGATACAATTATCGCAATAAATGAAAGTGAAATTTCTGATGCTGAAGATTTTATTGAAGTAATGGGTGGCATTTCAGCAGGACAAAATGTATCTGTAGAAGTGATTCGTTATGAGAGTGGAATTCAAGAAACTCTGATGATAAATATGACTGACAAGCACGACTATTATTTGGAAGCGGGTTATGATAATGATACTCTTGCTACTTTAGGTATAGAAAAAGGAGATGCCTTCCTTGGAGTACAGAACCTTGCTGGCGGTACTGCTGGTGTTGATCGCCTAGCGGGTTGGGCTCATCCTGATTTTGAAGCGGGCCCTCTTGGGTATACAGTTGGATTCGTAGCTGGTGTTGGAGTAATTTTGTTTACTCCTTTCGAATATCAAGGTGTAGCAATACATCCTGCACAGGAAGACATGCTTGCTGCGGGAGATGGATGGCTTGCTTCTTTAGTTGGATTTGATGGATTATTATTTTTAGTAAATCTAATGTTTTGGCTGATTTGGGTAAATATTCTACTTGGATTTACTAATTTATTCCCACTTGTTCCCTTTGATGGTGGACATTTATTCCGAGATGTGGTTCATGGAACAATGTCTGGAATTAGAAAATTAGGAAAGAAAACAGGGCTGTATAATTTACATCCTCTTTGGGTCGAACATGTCACTAGAAAAGCATCTTCGATCTCTTCGCTCATACTATTTTTAGCCTTAGGGATTATTATTATCGGCCCTTATGTAGTGCTCTTTATTGGATAAGATCTGTAATTCTCATTTGTGATGAATCGTTTTGATTCTCATCACTACTGACATCAATTTTACTGATACGTTTATCTAATGATTCAAGAGTTTCGCTTGTTGATTTTCTACATACCAATGATACAAACATGTGGAGTGGCATACCTTGCTCCCAATCGAGGAATGGTTTTCCGTTTCGGGTAAGCGGTAATGCAGGAATTCTTCTTGTCAGCATTCCTAAACGGCCACTTAAGCGCCCAACTTCTACGCGGAATATTCGCCAAGAATCCCCTCTGACTCCTTTGAGCCTGTATGCGTATAGCGGCATTAGGTCGCATCTTTTACCTTCATGAATCATCGCCAAATATTGGTCCCATGTGCGTCCTGAAAGGTAGAGTTTCGGCTTTTTTGATGACTTTACTTCGATAGGGAAGCATAAATCACCGCGAAGTGCCAACAAATCGCCGCTACCTTCCATTCCTGAACCCGCCGCCCTAACTACCAAAAAAGGCCGTTCGATAACTTGTCTTGCTCTTGCTTTAGCAACAGGGTCACAAGATCTAGTTACAGCATCGACTCCTTTTGGAACTCCTGCTAGAACCGCACGGAGTTCTCTCTCATATTGGCTTGACACAATAGTGAATCGTTGTCAAGTGCTTTTGATGATATCGCTGTTTACGCGTCAGGTTGAAGCGTGATTAGGCCCACGGGGGCATGTGCGCCGAATCGCAGTTAGGACCGCGGATTTCCGCCTTTCTTTTCACCTAATGCGCGAATTGAAGCGCCGAAAATGCAAATTTGTCATGCTATCTACCGGGGAGGTATGGGATGGGGTTTTGCTTACTTCGCCCGAAGAAGTGAGAGGTGGAGAAATCCCCGCCATGGAAGAAAACCTTGAGATTGCAGTAGAAAGGGCAATTCAGGCATCACGTGGATTTGATACAGCGGTACAATTGGTTTTCGGAATCGACCCTGGTCCCCGACCCGGACTTGCCTGGCTTGCTGATGGAGTGGTGGTTGGAAGCGCACAATTGGAGAAAATAGAGACTATTACAGACCACATCATTGGATTATCTTCAGCTGTTAAACATCAAAAAATGAGCGTCAAGGTAGGGGATGGGGCTCCACTGATTAGAGATCGAATAATCAACCAATTGGTTTTGAGTGGAATCAATACTCTACAGGTTAGTGAATTCCGAACAAGTTCTGGCTCACGTTCTAAGGCCCATATTCATGCTGCAACTCGTATCGCTTTGATGACTGGAACTAAGGTTTACCAGATTAGAAAACTCAATCCAACCAGTGGCGATTTGAGAGAAATCCAAAGGCAATCGAGGATTCAAAGTGAAGGTTATTTGACAATTTCAACCGATCTTGCAAGAATGGTTGCTTGTGGTGAAATCACTATGAATGAAGCGATTAAGAGAGCCTAACCCTGTACTTATCGCGTCCTTTTGAATAAACAGTGATAACTCCACTCGAAGATACACAGATTGAAACTGCATCAGCAAGTTGGCTAATAGCACGAGCAGCTAGATGCCTTCCCCCCTCTCCTGATTTTGGACTAATTCCTGCTGGAACTTGCACATAGCGTCCCGCATCACTTGCAATACCTTTGGAATTGAATAAAATAGCACCATCTAACCAAGCGAATTCAGCTAAAGTTTCGTGGTTATTAGATTCTAAAACGCTCTTTTTCGAATCTGAATGACCTTTGAATGGATTCAAAACTAAAGCGGTGGTATATCTTCGAAGTTTAGGAACAGAACCAATGGCGAATAATGCACCAACAGCGTGACCTTCACGTCCACGCCCTCCGATTTGACGGGCTAATTCCATCAATCGGGCTAAAATTTCAATATCGATATCATGTTCTTGTGCCATTACTGCAAGACGGTTAGAAGTGAGATTATTTGCTTCAATTACAATAACTCCATTCATTGGTTCCCCAAGAATTGCAAGTATTCTATCATTTGATTTGAATTTCCCTTCACCCAAACCTTGTAGGATGATGTCGTGAAGACTGTTCAGAACTGAGAGTCCTTGGGCAGATAATGAATCTTCCAAATTTTCAACTTCTATTCCTGTTCCCTTCAAATTTTCAGATACTTTAACTGAAGATGTAAGTGCTACTACTCGTAATTTAGGAGGTAGAACCTCTCTAACCTGACGGATTATTCTAGAATTATTGGAAAGTATAACGGCGGCTGAAAACCCAGATCGCTCGTTATCGATAGCTGAAGCCACCAACTTTGGCAGATCGACCATTTCTAAAACCTCATTCCATTGTGGTGTCGATTCCAGGAAGTTGGTCTTCAGACTCTCTGTAAACAGTTCTCATATTGTTGATGAAATTTCTTTGCTTGACGATCATATTGTATTCATTGAACCCAGGGTCTTCTTCCCCATTCAAAACACCGAGAATACATTCGAGAGACAATCGTGCACCTTCACGGTGAGGATATGCGAAGACTCCCATGGATAATGGAGGTGCAACCACTGTTTTTACGTCCTTCATTTCCTTGATGCTTGCAAATAGATTTGCATATGTTTCAGGAAGTAGTTTTCTACGGGCTTCGTCTTGATTTGGCCTACGACAATCTGGACTTACGACATGGATAATGTGTTTGTATCGATTTTCTAAATTGTAAGGTTTGCTTACCACATTGGTTGTAACCGGGCAAGGGGGCAGATTGAATTTTCTTTGCTCTACACTGACTTCTCGACAGAATTCACGTAACTCCTCGCCAGCAACATTATGGATTTGTGCATCGAGACCTTCTCGACCTGAAAGACGATTATTTGCAGGGGTTACTAAGAGGTCCCCTTCTTGCAAATGGAGTTCCCCTCCTATTACTCGAAGAACACCCCACCGGCAGGTTCGCGCCATGTACAATTCGACCATGGTTTATACGAGGGGGGGCCGACCTTCATATACACATTGACTAAAACCGTAAAATTAACCTAATATTTCCTAACCAATACAAGCGAAGTAACTTAGGCAATAATCTCGCCCAATGTACCATGTCCTCTGTACGACAGGCGCTAATTCTAGCTGCGCTATTCGTACTGAGTAGTATTCAAATTCCAAATAATCAAATTGAAACTGGACAAATCGATGACCCATCTCTTAGAGAATTTAGCACATCTAACGATATTTGGAATGAATCTCCATTTCGTACAATTGCAGCACCCGATGGATTCAATATTTCAACAACAATTGACTACAGTGATGTCGTTGTTTTGATTAACAATCAATCGGAAGCAAGTCGAACAATTGGTTGGGCGTTTGTAACCGCTAGAAATATTTCTGCAGACAGAGTTTTTGTTTTCGACAATTCATCCACCCCTACTGCTGAAACGATAAATAGAGGTCAATTCGACACCTATTTCCTTGAACCGTTTAGGACGATGTTATCTACTTACAATGGTACTGAAATCAATTATCTTGTAACTACCAAAGGTATTCCATTAAGAATTAATGGCGGTAATGACAAAGCATCATTCGATCAAGAAATTGCACTAACTGGCGGAACTTTTGATGCTGATATCGGATCAGATTGGTGGAGTAATCACGGCTATGGCCCTTTAGCTGGCAAGGAAATGAAAGAATTTACGCGTGATGAATATGGATTCTTCTTAGTTACTAGGCTGACAGGATATACAGTGGAAACAGCACTCGAACTCATTGAAAAAGCCAATAATTCATATGGCTCTAGAGGAACCCATATACTCGACTTAGCAACTAATAGAAATGAATCTGGATACAAATTTTGGAATGATGATTTGTATGTAGCAAATAGTACACTGAATGGTACAATGAATCTCCCTGTCATCTTTGATGAGGAAACCGAATTCATGACTAATGCTAGCAATGTAATAGGATATGCATCATGGGGTAGTAATGATGGTAATTGGAATAAAAACTATCTCGCTAATGGTGGATTTGATACCACTGACACTTCATGGTCTAGTGGTTCTCGATATTGGAATACATCCTCCCCTACAGTCTCGGCTGGTGATGAATTTAGTTGGGAGTTCCAAACTACAACTAAGGAAGGGGGTGCTGGTTCAATAGAGGCCCAGATTTCAACGGAATGTGTTCAAGAATCGGGTGATATGCTTTCTGGAATTTATTCAGAATATTTTGATAACGAGGGATTAAGTTTCAGTTCAGCATCAATGCCTGATCTAATAGATAGGGTGCCAGACCATGTACGTATTGATGCCAATCTTGCATATTCTTCTTCGGGCAATCCCTATCCAGGGTTAGATGATCGTTTCAAACATAACTGGGGCGCAAGATTCAGTGGCCTAATCGAAATTCCAGAATCTGGTAATTGGACATTGTATCTCAATTCAGATGATGGCTCCGAACTTTGGGTTGATGGTGTTAGTGCAGTGCAAAATTACGGAATGCATGGTATGCGAGAACATTCAGCAACTCTCAATTTATCAGCAGGTTTTCATGACTTTAGAATCGAATTTTTCCAAGGAGGAGGGCCGCATGGCCTGAAATTCTCTTGGCAAGGGCCCAATGTTAGTAAAGCATATATTCCAACTTCTGCATTCTTTGTTGCTGGAGATTACATTCCTCAATCAGATAATCTAGTTCACCATTGGGATTTTGAAGAAGGGTTTGGAAATCAAACAAACGACGGTATTAGCAATGATTCTAATTTCACTTTGTATGGAATGAACTCAAGTAATTGGAAAAATTGTATTGATGGTAATTGCTTGTGGTATGATGGTTTAGATGATTATTCAAAAGTCGATGTAGATGATTGGTTAGGAAATTTCACAGTCAGTCAATGGGTTTGGGCTAATTACTCAAATCAAACAACTTATGCATCCACATTTGCAATCGATGATGTTGCTGCATCTTCACAATCGTTTCAGCATATGATTTCCAATAGTAAATGGTATTTGCATAATAATCAATCAAATGCATTTGGTGATGTAATTCCGCAGCATTGGTCCAATTTAGTTACCGTTTATGAGTCGGGGGAATCAAGACAATATCTAGATGGAGTGTTGGTAAATTCCAATAGTTATACCAATGGCTCAATGAATAATTTTGATTTGTATAAATTAGGAGTAAATAGAGCAGGTAATTCATATTTTGAAGGAATGATTGACAACTTAATGATATGGGATACTGCATTAACTAACGGCTCAGTTACTGCATTAAGTCGTGACATTGTAAGTAATTGTTCTGCTTATTCAGGTAATGGCCAGGGTGTTGCTTACCTTGAGACAACACATGATATTCCAACTAATTTTACAAATCATGCTTGGGTTATTTATGGACATGGAAAGAGGACGGGGGATGTATATGGAGAATACAATATCGAAGTGCATTCTTTAGATGATAATGGTACATTACTAAACTCAAACCAATCTTCTAACCAGGCGTTCACAACATCTTGGAACTCCGAAACTATGAGATTTAGGCCTCACCCAGATGCAACTTCGTTTAAGATTAGAATTTCATTAGACATTGTTCCAACATCAACCGATGGTTCGCTATTTGTTGATTCGGTAGTATTACGCATTATCAGGCCACATATGGATTGGGTGAATGGATCGATAGTTGAAACTGCAGTAAGCACTGGTGCACGTTCATTCAATTGGGGCACATCATACGGGCAATCTTTGGTTGCTGATATTCTTGAAGATGGAGCTAGTGGAATCAAAGGCTATGTTTACGAGCCATATCTCACGGCTGTATCCTCGCCTAGTGTACTTCTTACTTCATACTCTAGTGGATTTAACTTAGCTGAATCTTATGCTGCCGCTAATACAATGACTAGTTGGATGGGAGTTGTTGTTGGAGACCCGAAAATGAATCCATATGCAGATATTGTACATGATGTGGAAATTATTGATGTTCGAATTACTGAAAACGTATCATTGAATCGAACATTTGAGATTCAAATTGCAATCCAAAATATAGGTCCAGGGGAAGGAGAAGGGACCCTGAAAATATTGGATAAATTAGGCAGTATTGTACTTGCTAACCAATCTATGATAATTCCAAACGGGTCTATGGATGGTAGCCGTCAAATTTTGACCTTACAACTAAATTCATCACGCGCTGGATGGAATAATCTTGTAGTCAAATGGGAAGCTACATCTCCAGTGCACCCCGAAAGAAATATCGACAATAATCAAAATGATCTCGTACTCTGGGTGAACTCTGCTCCTGAAATCGAAACAATATTCTGTGATTCTAGCCAGTATAGCAGAGGCGATCGGTTCGTATGTAGTGTACAATCTATTGATGATAGTTTTGTGGATTCTGTAGACCTTGCTTGGAGAATTAGTTCGGGCAATAACAGTACAGAATGGATTTGGTTGAGCACGAGTAGCCAAGATGGCTATACTTGGTGGACTTCAATTGACTTATCTCCAGATGTGCCATTGGGGCTGTTAGACTTAGCTGTAATTGCCAGAGATGAAGCAAATCTTAGTGTCAATTCTAGTTCGATGGCTATTGCACAAATTAGAGATGCTCCTGCTTTTTGGTTTGGTATTCACATCACAGGAGTCGATAATGCTGAATGGGGTGGCGCATCTGTGCTTACTTCGAATCCTTTTAATGGCGTAAAAAGAGGTCATGTTTTAACTTTGAAGGCATGCGTACTTGACCCGGATCACGATCCTGGAAATCAAACTCCTCAATTTATTTCAAGTCGGGGTCAGATAGATGGCCTCTCTCATCGCTCAGGTAACAGTGCAGACCACCATTGTTACATCGCATCATTTACGATTCCATCTGCAACAACCCTAGATCCATTTACCCTTGAACTTAGAACAGAATCTGGAGATTTCCTTACTCGGAGAACCATTCAAATAACAGACCAAGCGCCAATTATCAATTTGTCAATAATTGACAGTGAGGGTGAAACTGCAGAGAATGTTCTTGCAGGCGGTAGTGAATTCCTGAAAATCATAGTAACAGATATCGACGACCCTGTAGATGGAACTTATGGTGATATTACACTCAATTGGCCAGGGCAAAATGCATACACATTCCCTCTCAATATTGATTCTGGAGTTGCAATTATTCCACTGTTTACTTCTGAGCCCTTAGAGAGCGGTGATTTGGTAATCGATGTTGCGGTTACTGGTGCTAATGGCGCTAGCAATACGTCACAACTTGAAACTCCAATTTTACTAAGTCCGCCTTCAATACTGTCGATAGTACTGTGTCAAAATGGAGACTTAATTGATCGATTGATGTTTGGGCAATCAGCAGATGCTGTTGTTAGAATACAATCATCGCGGCCTTTATCTGAGATTACTGCAAATATTGAGCAACATGGTTGGATCGTCCCCGCACCATCACAATCCCCAACCTCTTGTGGTAATGATATTGCGGAACAAAGTGATACAATCTATTTCAGAATACAACTTGATTCTTCCTTTGTCCCAGGTGAAGGCACCCTTGGAATCAGAGTTGTAGATATCGATGAAATTATTTCTATTTCTTACCTCGACTTCGAATTTATACATTCGCCGCCTGAGATTGAAGTAACACATGCCATGAATATATCTCATACATCTCCTTTGGAGATTTTAGTTGAAATGGAAGATGCCGATGGTATTGATGCTACTTGTTCTGCTACTTATTCAAAAAATGGTACGAGTCTCTTTTCCCAACCAGAAAGCATAGTTGCTGATTTTGATGGTTCTGGTGTTTGGACTAGCTCTTGGCTGATTCCTTCTGAAATTAATGATAATGTTTCACTTGAAATTTCATGTATTGATTGGAGTGGTAATATTGTCAATTATTCATCAGAGATTCGAATTGATCCGAAAACCGAGTGTACAGCTGATTGTGATAGTGTTAATACTGAAGATAAAGAGGCTACTGAGTCTCTAAACTCTGCACTCATTATCGTTGTAGTTTTACTAATTATTATTTCGCTAATAGTTACCTCACGCGTGCGCGCGCGAGGAAACCATGATGGAAAGGTCGATACTTGGCACCTAGAGGAAGCCGTTCCAGAAACCGATACTAGAATTCCAGAAGGTTGGACACTAGAGGAATTTTTGGCATGGCTAGATGGGCCGATTCCAGAGGAATGGGAAGAAGGGCAATGGGAAGAATACCGCACTAGTCTCGAAGATCTGCGGTAACACAGACTTCATCATGTTCGGTTGTTTGGCTAAAGCATGGCTGTTGGATATGTGCTAGTGAATGTTTCACCTGGTGAAGAATATGAAGCATTCAAAGTAATCAAACATCTTGCGAATGTTGTAGATACTACTCTTCTTTTTGGTGATTACGATATAATCGTGAAACTAGAAGCTGAATCTCTTGGAATTATTGCGCAAACCGTTGTTGATACAATTCGACAAGTACCCGGAGTTACAGATACAAAGACTCTGGCTGGAGCAGAGTTTTGAGCGGGTTTCGATTCGCTATACTGCGCTAATATGGCCTTCGAAACGCCTCACTGCGCCCAATATGTAGCGCAGTATAGCGGTTTAACGGGGGAAATATTATAACCTTTAGGAGTTCGTAGCCTGGGTGAGGTATAACCAATGGGTGAAAAGAAATATTTCGTTCTGATGAAGAACGGAGAAGACACAAGCCAAGTTTTTGCGAGCAGACAACCACGTGGAGCAGCACTAAAAGCAGCTACACGCGGACATACAGATATACGACTACGTGAGCGTGGAACCAAGAGAGTCCACGTCTTCACCGGACGTATCGACACTGTACCAAAGCCAGCAAACGGCCCAGCGTGGCTTCCTGACAAGATCAAGAAGGCTAACGTAAGCAAGACAGGAATCGAGCATCTTTGATTTAAAGATGCAATTTTGAATTGCTGATACTCGTATTGCGGGATTTTGCCCTTCTCAGAACCTAGGTTCTGGGAAGGGCTTTTTTTATTTTTATGAGCAGCCCCTAGTGTGCTGCTTAACATTCCTTTATGTCCGATGTTGATTACGGAGGATTGTGAAAATCCGTTCTGGAATACGCGCTATGCTCGGATTTGGCCTAGGTATAGCATTTATTTCTGTAGGAATCGATCACTTCATCCATCCTTCTTGGTATGAACCAATTGTACCGGAGATACTACCTTCGCCTCGATTTTGGGTCTTACTAAGTGGATTATTTGAGGCCGGATTGGGCCTGATGCTTATTATTCCAAAAACAAGATCTCTAGCAGCACTAGGAATTGCATGGATGCTTGTGGTACTATATTGGGCCAATTTCAATATGTGGTACAATGATATTCCATTGAATGGCACTCATTATGATGATGTTTGGCACATCTTAAGATTAGTAATACAAATATTCCTCATTGTTCTACTTACATGGATCGGTGAAATCACTCCATTTAAGGGGAAAGAAAGGGCGATTGATTCGATGGATGTATTCCAAGGAAGAATTACTTCTTGTGGTTTTGAAAGTGGTGACAGAATCGTTGTGGGTGATTGGATTTCGTCCCCGTTCGGGAAATTTACCGATATAATGTGGGCTACAAAGGAAGGTAAGCGTATTCTAATCGCACCAAATAATCAAATTTCAGATTATGTTCAATCATTGTATACGTTCGATGAAGTGGTGATTGAAGAAATTTCTG
>Ga0315322_10001979_pt1 | contig 15877 bp, 11 predicted proteins | sample M110021515metaG_FD_203461 | JGI IMG/M metagenome (GOLD analysis project Ga0315322, IMG submission 203461) | Ammonia-oxidizing marine archaeal communities from Monterey Bay, California, United States - M1 100m 21515 | ecosystem: Environmental > Aquatic > Marine > Intertidal zone | place: USA...
GCGACTGCAATAATTACAGCATCGTAAGTCGACCGAAATTGACCCTCACGAATTGTCCGGCCAACAAGAGGGCACGTATTGGAAACCACAGCTTCTAGGAGAGTGCGTTCAGATCGTGGTCCATCTAATTGGAATACTTGGTCTGTAGCCGGCCGAAGTCCACGTATCTTTTGTAACTCCACGACTGAGTCGACCACGCCAACAAAAACAAGCCGATCGCCTTCTTCGAGTCGTTCTGTTGGTTCAACTGCCGCTCGTACATGACCAGCACGATCGACTTCCATGAGAAATAAGCCGTGGAGTCCACGAAGGCCAGCTTGTTCAATTGTTCGTCCGGCAAGAGGGCTCCCGGATTCAACGACCATCTCAAGTGAGTATTCCCGAGGATCATCACCTGCACTGACCGCGGGCCTACGATCTTTTAGAAGCCATTGGCTTTTGCTGGCAACAAGAATGTACGCGAAGCCAACAATCAGGAGAGGCACGCCAAGCCATGTGATGTCAAACATGCCAAGTGACATGCCCGTTTTTTCATTCAGTAAGCCACTCACAACAATATTCGTACTTGTGCCAATGAGCGTGCAGAGGCCTCCAAGAACGACGGCATCATTCATAGGCATTAAGATTTTGGAAATACTCAATTGGTGTTTGTGAGCCCAGGTTCGCACGGCAGGTACCATTAAGGCGACCACTGGGGTGTTGTTCATAAAACCAGAGAGGACTGCGGGTATTGTCATCGTCCGCACTTGGGCTTCATGGAGAGATCGCGGTCGGCCAAGCCCCCGATCGATGACAAGTGCAAGGGCCCCCGTTCGATGGACAGCTGCTGCCACTACAAACAATGCTGCAACGGTGAGCATTCCTTCGTTACTCATTCCTGAGAGTGCTTCAGCAGGACTGAGAACTCCAGATGCTAGTAAAACAATCACTGCACCAAGCATGGCCATGTCTGGTGCACGGCGACCCAGTAGAAGTGCAAGCAGTGTCGTGCCCACCACGAGTGCGGTGAGAATCCCCTGCCAGTTTTCGTACCAAAAGCTAAGGTTCATAGCTGCAGATAAAAATAAGGAATGATATGTACCTACGAAATTTTCTGTTGGTACTAGTATGGATTTTTTCCAAGAACCTGTCGTGTCGGATACGAAATCCTCGTACAGAGTTCCAGTGAAGAGCCCTCAGAACACCTTTCTTCGAAAATCGACGATGATCGATCACCTTGTTGAATGCAACAAGACTTTTATCGCAGATGAATTGAATCCTAATTCTACTCATTACTTAAATAGAACTGTCAAGCAGACGCTCCAGGCAGCCCAGATAGGATGTGCTGGTTTGATGATGGGTGAACACATCACTGTGTGGAACACGCGGTGCTAGTTTTTCCCGTAGAAAAATGGAAATATGGTCTTGTCTCACAATGTTGGGTTCTGGCACTTCTGAAATAGGCACTCGTATACCTCAAAATTCAGGACGTGATTGTTTGTGGTCACTCGCGACATGGTGGTAATGCTTCAATTGAAAATGGATTGTGGGAGAGGTGCCTTGCTGACTGACTTGGCGCTGAAGCAAAAATGGTAGCCACTATCATTGCCCAGAAGCACCGCCTTCCAGCCAAAGAAAAAATTAAATTGCTTGTAACAGAGACTGTGAGTACCGATTGATTCCCCAGGAATATTGAGTCTGATTCGTAACGTAATACTGAAGGATAAGACTCTCCGATTGCACGGTAAGATGTGCCGCGAGAAGACAGGAGAAAATGAAGCTCGTACTTTCTCTGGCTTGAGAAAAATGGCAGGGAGATTTGTAGAGAGAAGTTAGAGATTAGAGTCTTGTGAATCAATGAGAGGGGCTCGCATTGATTCACAATGCGAGCCCCTACTCTTCTCATTTGCCCGTGTTAAAAGAGTTTTCGAATACAAGGAAACTGGATTCAACCTGTTTGTCTTACTAAAATGGAAGTGGTGGCAGAAGCAACCTCCTTTCATATGTGATGCTCGAAGATCTACTCCGGCTTTCGATTTGTATTTTTTCTTCTAAGGAGGCAGACGTGCACAAGTCATGCCAAATGAATTGTCAAAAATTTGGTATTTAAGTTTCCTTAAGTATTGGGGAATAGTGGTTTGGATTTTTATTTTGTGAGTGAAATCTGTCGCTTGGTGCATAGCCAGTAAGCACTGCGTGTTGATGGATTAGGCATTCTTTTTTTGTGGTTAACTAAATGCGACTCTATCCCTGCGATAAATATTCCCTTCCGTTGCCAGAGGGGCATCGTTTTCCTGTTCAGAAGTATGAGATGCTTCGGCAACGTCTCGAGCGAGACGTTGCGACGGGTACACCATTTGCATTCATTGAACCACATGCAGCCAATGACGAGGAATTACGTCGGGTTCATTGTCCTGAGTATTTGGGCCGAGTCTTCCGTGGGACACTTACTCACGCGGAAATTCGGCGTATTGGTTTTCCGTGGAGTGAGGAACTTGTTGAGCGATCGCTTCGGAGCACCGGCGCTGCAGTCGATGCAGCGGTCTCTGCTTTATGTGACGGGGTGGCAGCGAGCCTTGCAGGTGGCACTCATCACGCAGGGACCAACTGGGGTGAGGGCTTTTGTATTTTTAATGATACCGCAGTAGCTACAAGAGAAATTCAGGATAGAGGACTTGTTCAACGAGTGCTAATCATCGATTGTGACGTTCATCAGGGAAACGGTACGGCTGAAATTTTTACGCATGACGATTCTGTATTCACACTATCACTGCATGGTGAAAAAAACTTTCCGTTAAGGAAATATCCAAGTTCGTTAGATGTTCCGTTAGTTGATGGCACATCGGATGAGAGCTATCTTGCTGCACTACAAAGAGCTTTAGAAGTTTCTTTTTCAAACTTTAAGCCGGATATTATTTTCTATATCGCTGGGGCGGACCCGTATGAAGGAGATCGTTTAGGTCGTCTTGGTGTTTCTCAAGAAGGACTTTTGCTGCGCGACCGTCTCGTCTTTACCACCGCTTTGACCCATTGTGTGCCTGTGGCTATCGTCTGCGGTGGCGGGTACTGCAATGATCTTTCCATGATCGCAGAAATTCATGCTGCAACAATGCGGGAAGCAGCACGTTTCGAACAGCAATTCGCTGAGATAAGCTGGGAGTGACTATGGCGTTGGCGGTTGCTACCAAGCACTGTGAACTGCATAGGACGGGCGATACGTGTGATCTTGATATGTCCAGCTTTGTCCACCGGTGTGTACGACGCGAATTCGACGGCCACCGTGCCATTCCCAACGACCACCCGTTTCAATATCAAAGACTCGTCCTTCATTGGATGCGAGATCAAGATCCCACCGGCCATTCTCCAAAAGTTTAATCATGGGGCGCGCGCCCTGAACCATAAGTCGTTTGTAAAGTTCGGGCGAACGCTCTTCGAGTAGACGGAGTTGATCTTCCCTTCCCTCACGAATGTCAAATCTCCAAGCTGGTTGAACGGATCCGGGTCCCATTGCAAATTCAAAAATGTGTTTTTCATTGAAGCGACTCCAGACATGATGTCCAGATATTCGCGAGAACCTGAAATAGACGGCACCCGGTTTAAGATCTTTTTTTGAATTCGGTTTTAATGTTTCCGTGAAAAGATCAAGTCGGTAGATAGTGTTTTTATCGAGTTTGCTCGTCTTTGATTGGTCTGCCCGTATCATTGAAAGACACGAAGAGGCAAGAAACAAACCAAGAAAGGTCTGTATAAAGAGACGGTGGACGGGCGAAAAACGTGCGTTTGTCATGAAACCCCCAAACGAGTTGTCGAATGCTAATACTTCCTACTATCTTTACGTACAAATCGACAGGAAGCAATTTTGCCAGGCTATTGATCCTCGTGAAATAAGCGACGGCGAACTTTTTAGGCGTTAACCTTAGTAAAAACAGGATGTTTGATTCAAATGTTATGTACCGAATATTGATGCCGCCTTGTCAATAACTGCAGTTTTGTCCCCTCAGTATCGTGATGCTCGAAATAAGAAAGTAAGCATGAAAGATGGCACTCAGTTGACAGGGGCTGGCACCAGCACAGGAGGTCACGTCAGGGATGATGTGCTGGCTGGCATCGTCGTTTTTCTTGTTGCGTTACCGCTTTGTATCGGAATCGCACTTGCATCAAATGCTCCTCCACTTGCGGGTGTTGTTGCAGGAATTGTTGCTGGGCTGATTGTTGGTCCTCTAAGCAACGCCCAGGTTACGGTATCTGGGCCGGCTGCCGGGCTTACTGCAGTTGTTGCCGCAGAGATAGCCGCAATTGGTTCGTTTGAAGGATTGTTAGTTGCTGTAGCTCTTGCAGGTGTGATTCAGATTGTGTTGGGAATTATTCGTGGAGGCTTCATCAAGTCGTTTGTCCCGGCTAGTGTTGTCCGTGGGTTACTTTCTGCAATTGGGGTCATTCTGATTCTGAAACAAATTCCTCACTTATTCGGTCATGACACCGATCCAGAGGGTGAGATGTCATTTTTTCAACCGGATAAGCAAAATACATTTTCAGAACTTCTGGAAATTCTTAGTGATCTTCATCCAGGTGCGATTGTTGTTGGCTTTGTATCTCTCGCCATTATTTACTTTTGGAGCAGGGTGCCATTTCTCAAAAAAACCGGGATTCCGGCCCCGCTTGTTGTTGTTCTTTTTGGTGTACTTTGTAGCCTTGGATTCGACCAGCTCGGTGGATCATGGATTATCACGGCCAGCCACAAAGTAGAGGTTCCTTTACCAGAGACAATTCGTGGTTTCTTTGGATTACTACCGAATCCAGATTTCAGTCAGATTACGAATCCAGTAGTTTTTTCGGCAGCACTTACCATCGCGCTTGTTGGATCGTTGCAGGCGCTTCTTACGTTAGAAGCCGTCGATCGACTTGATCGAGAGAAGCGAAGTACATCCCCGAACCGAGAGCTTATTGCTCAAGGCATTGGAAACATTGTTTCCGGAATGGCGGGGGGGCTTCCAATGACATGCGAAATCGTTCGATCAAGTGTGAACATTGATGCAGGCGCCCGGACAAAGATTTCCACAATTCTGCACGGGGCTCTCTTGGCAGTTGCGGTTGTGCTTCTTCCTCAGGCTATTAACCTCATCCCGCTATCAGCACTCGCAGCCATTCTGATTGCCACAGGTCTCAAGTTGGCGAGTCCCCAAGTCGTAGCAGAGCTCTGGCGGGCTGGTAGGTATCAATTTATTCCGTGGCTTGTAACTTTGCTCGCTATAGTTCTGACTGATCCGCTTATTGGAATTCTGATTGGTCTTGCCGTTAGTACGGTATTTATTCTCTGGAGCAATCTTCGAAAGCCAATGCGATTGGTAGTAGAACATCACCTTGGTGGTGAAGTGACGAGAATTCAATTAGCAAGCCAGGTCAGTTTTCTGAATAGAGCGGCATTGCGGAAGGCATTCGATAATATTGAGTCGGGCAAGCATTTTGTGGTCGATGCACACGATACCGTCTACATTGATCCTGATATTCTTTCTTTGATCAAAGAATATCGCGATGTTATCGGTCCAGCCCGTGGCGTGCAGGTTAGTACTCGAGGCTTTCGGGACAAGTATGCAATTGAAGATCGAATCCAGTTTGTTGATTTTTCAAACCGTGAATTACAAGAGCATTCAACACCAGATGAAGTGTTGAATTATTTGCTCGCAGGCAACCAACGGTTCCAAGAAGGTCGTCGTCTAGAACGTGACTACAGTAGGCTTGTTGCCGCTACCGCTGAAAGTCAGCACCCTATGGCAGTGGTGCTGAGCGGTATTGATTCTCGAGCGCCTGCAGAAATCATTTTTGATTTGGGAATCGGAGATGTTTTTAACGTTCGTGTAGCAGCAAATATTGTGACACCAGAAGTTCTCGGCAGCATTGAGTTTGGGTGTGCAGCGGCTGGTGCAAAGTTAATTGTTGTTGTTGGGTACAATCGCTGTATCGCTGTGCAGTCAGCTATTGATTCTGTCCAAGGGAAACAGCTTCCATATGTTCGTGGGTGTGAATACCTGAAGCCAATTGTTCAAAGTCTTGAATCAGTTGTTCGTGAGAGCGATATCAGCAATCGGCAGGTGCCTAATGAGAAAGAAACCAGAGGTGTGACTGATATTGAAAACATTGTTCGGCGAAATGTGCAACGCTCTGTTCACGAAATACTACAAAAGAGCACAGCAATTTCGGAACTCGTTGCATCTGGTCGGGTTGGGATCGTTGGCATGGTGTATGACGTTACGACTGGTATTTGTCATGTGATGAATGAAACATCATCTGGCATTGCAACGACCAAGCCAGATTATTCACATGAGTCATGATTCAATTGTTGAGTAACTTTTCCAAGTCATGGCATGAAAACAGAGTGGATAAAATTTTCAGTTACTTCCATTGTTGGAGTAAACCAAGGTTCCCAATTCCATTCACTATGGAGTCCACCTGTCAGGTTGAAATTTTCGTTTCGGATTCCTACGTTGTCTAATCTGGAACGAATTGCCTTATGGGCATCTGGATTTCCTTCTGTAATAAACAGCATTGGAGGTTCATTCCCAGATACCCAATACTCTGGTGATGCGCGTTCGTAAATTTCTGGAAGATCTTCTGGAAGTCCACCAAAAAATAATTGATAATTCGAACCCGGTTTTCTCGCATCGAGCAAAGCTCGTTCATCGTTGGTTATCGATGGGCCTGCAACAGCAATGCATGCAGCCACAGAGCTCGAGCGTTTTTGGCTGTCTGGCAAATCGAGTCCTGCTTCAGGTCCAGCTGTCGCAGCAAGTGCAACAAGATGAGCACCGGCTGAGAATCCCATGAGAACAATATTGTCGGGGTTCGCGCCCCACTGAGAAGCATGGGATCGAGTCCAACGAATAGCGTCTTTCAGGTCATGGATTGCGGCCGGGAATGTGGCTTCTCCAGAAAGTCGATATTCAGGGCACACGGCTATATAGCCACGACTTGAAAACCATGCCGCTTTTGTGTGTTCGCCAGAGCGATCTCCCTTTTTCCAGCCACCTCCGTGCACGAGTATCACAACAGTTTGTGTCGTATTTACTTTTTCGGGAACAAAGGTGTCTATGCGCAGCGGATGTCCATGCCGTTGAGAGTAGACAAGATCATTTGTTTGTTGCACTCCAATAGGAGTTCCGAGCTTTTTGTGTGCAATGTGTAGGCCACGGCTTGCGTAGTATTGCCGTAGCTCGTTAAAGTTTTTTGGTCGTGGGCCCTTGTCGAATTGAGGAAGCTCGGCATGAGTTACTGAGCACGTCAAGATGACACAAATAAGAATTACTGGCTTCATTCTTTACATTCCTTTGGGAGTAAAAAGAGTAGCCGCTTTTTTGTAATGGGGGCGATGAATGGCATGTTGTGTCCAATCGTGAATGAGATTCACATAATCTTTTTCAAGCTGTACACGAATGTCTCGAATCGCGTTGTCGTTGATTCGATTATGTAGTTCCAGCGGGTCTTCTTTGAGGTTGTACATTTCTGCCGAGGCCTTCATTCCGTCAGCGGTGTATGGCCAGTAAATGTATTTCCACTCACCTTTTACAAAACCTAGACTGAAGACCTGTTCTGGGCCCCATACATTGATAAGTGGAATGATACGATCCCGCCTCGGATTGTTGTTTATATAGTGCTTGAGCAGACTGGTTCCATTTCCATGATTAGGCCTGCCTAGTGCCGCATCGAGAATCGTTGCTGCTAGATCTATGTTGCCAGTCACAACATTGCAGCGATCAGCTTTCTTTTCAGAGCGTGGGTCATAGATGATGAGAGGTACTCGTGAGCTTTCTTCATACGGAAGTACTTTCGACCCATATCCATGAGCTCCGCAGAGATAGCCATTATCGGAGGTGAAGATGATCAGTGTTTTGTGCTTCACGCCAGCATTTTCAACGGCCTTACGAATCATGCCAACAGCTACGTCTACGGCGTAGATAAGTTGGTAGTACTTCGCCATAACTTCGTTGTAAGAGTCGTTGTAGTGCCACTCTTCAAACCGTTGGTACTGTCGCCCTTGCCGTGACTGTTCTGAGAAATGCGTTCCATGCTCGCGTCCAAAATTTTCGGGTTTTGGGAAATCTGTTCCAGCATAGATATCATCATAGAGTGGGTCTGGTTGAACCGGTCGATGAGGCGCTTTAAAGCTAATTGATAAACAGAACGGCTGGTCTTTCTTCGCGGATTCTCTTATGAAGTCACTTCCAAAGGCTCCGTAGGATCGAGTTGCATGAGGGTATTTTTTTGCATACTGCGACATCGATTTATTTCGTGCAGTGACGAATGATGTTTGTCCGGGGCCGCCCCCCCACGCGTCAAAGTCATTCTCTGGATACCGACCACCCTTGGATGTGTCCTCAATTGTGAAGCCAAATTTTCCTGCGAACGCAGTTCTGTAGCCAGCATCGCGGAGAAGCATTGGATAGCTTTTCTCCCAATCTTTACGTCTCATCTGCCCATCCCCTGTCGTGCCGGTGCCAAAGTTGACACCGTGTCGATATTCCAAAAGACCGGTCATGACAGTCGCGCGGCATGCCATGCAGATAGCGGTGGTGTCATAATGTCGATCAAATGCCACTCCATCAGTTGCAAGGGCATCAATGTTCGGCGTCTTTACGCCAGGTGCTCCGAAGCATCCCAGAGACCTCACATTTTGGTCGTCAGTCATGAGGAAAATGATATTTGGACGATCATCAGCAACTCCATGAGTCGCATTAAAAAAGATGATGAGAAAGAGTACTATTCTCATAGAATTATCTCCTGGTCAGGCAATGTCGATGTTGCGTTCCTGTAAATAAGATATCAGGTTCGGAAGGAATAAGATGCAAGTACGTCTCCCGCAAACAATAGATAGCGGTCACGGTGAAATTGTTCGGTTCAAAGAATGTATTTGTGAGCCGGATGGCGATCGGATTTTATTTGAAGGGTATGTGCAGCCTGGTTGCGGACCAGTTTTGCATGTTCATCTTCATCAGGCAGAGGGGTTTGAAGTAAAGCAGGGAGTCATGGCACACCAGACCCCGGGTTCTGATATCCAGTATCTTCAAGTGGGGGAAAGCACAGTCTTCGAAAAGTCTGTGCCACATAGATTTTGGAATAGTAGTGACGAGGAACTGATACTTATTTCTTGGGCAAAACCTGCAGGGAATTTACAGCGTTATATGACAATTCTTTTTTTATCGACATCCAAGCGGAGTTCAAATACTCCTGGGTTGTTCGATGCGTCGTATCTTGCAATGCAATACCGAGAAGAGTTTGATGTTCTTGAAGTTCCTCATGCCATGAAGCAGTTTGTGTTTCCTGTAGTTTATTGGATTGGTCAATTACTTGGATTGTATAAGAAATATGAAGCCGATTCTTTGGGGAAGTAATGCCATAACGTGAAGGGTAAGAGATAGGTTCTAAGGTATGCTAGAAGTATGGTGCTGCATTGTGATCAGGAAGAGAATGCGGTCTGTTGTATAGGGGAATCACATGCTTGTGCCCGACTGATTCATCAATGATCTTGTCACGGTATTTGTGGCGATCATTGTTGCTGAGAAAATTGATTCAGCCTTGACTATTTAGGAGTAATTTACATGGTGTCTCGACTTGTACTCTGTGGTGCGATTGCAGTCTGTTGCTCAGAAGTTTTTTCCCAGGATATCAATCGCATTGGCCCTCCGGGTTCAACACTTGCATTTAGTGACGAATTTAATACAGCAGTACTTAATACTGATATGTGGGGATTCGGAATCAATGATAGAAATGTGCAGAACACTGGGGTCGATTGTGCATACACGAAAGAGAACATCTCGTTTCGCGATGGTTTTCTTGTCTTTACGCAGCGAAGAGAAAGCCCTGCTATCCTCGGTAAAACATGGGCCTCTGAGAAAACATTTAATTACTCTTCCGGAGGCATTCACACGCACGGCGAATTTGCTCTGAAGAACGACATGTATCTTGAACTTCGCTGCAAGTTGCCGAGCAACAACGGTGGCTATGGAGCTTTTTGGACAATGTCCAACAAGGTGGGTAACTGGAAGCCAGAAGATCTGCTTGAAATTGACATGTTTGAATTTATTGGAAATCGTGAAAAGACTCGGTTTTGGAGTGGCTTATGGTGGCATGATTTCCGAAAGAATGAAGTCCCCGAAGCAGTAGATGTGAAGCACGTAAAGAAACGATCTGAAGATCATTTCTTCGTTAACGAACAGCGATTCAAGGCACATTTTGGTGAAGGTGTCAAAGTCGATCACTCCCATATCGATTTCAATTCATTCATCACATTCGGTTTACAGGTTACAGACAACACAATGACGTGGCACCTTGTGCAAAACGGTCCAGCGTGGAAGTCGGATCCCTATCTCGTGTTCAAAGGGGGCACGGTTCATAACAGAACATATGGTCAAGTCCCTGATGTTCAGTGGGAGCGAAATGTTCCAGAAAAGATGAACGCCCGTATTATTCTCAACTATGCCTTGAGGAATGCAGATTGGGCAGGGGGGCCAGCAGAGGACAACCAGATGCCGTCAGAAATGTTGGTGGATTACGTGCGGATTTATAATACACCTGAGAACGCCACCAACAATTAGCCGAAGGGTAGAAGGAGAGTTCCGATATTGGTGGTTTCAATGAAACGGCTTGACGGTGTTTTTGCTCGCCGCCAAGTCGAACCGGGGTTCCTGCGGTTCGTGGCAAGTCATTCATGGGGCGTGGGACATGCTACGGATCATTTTTTTGGGTTCGATCTCAGTTCTCCTTGTCCACAATGCGTTCGTATAAGATTTGCATAAGACCGTTTCCGAACTCGTTCCTTGAAGTTAGTGATCAATTATGAAATTCCTTCTGAAAAGTTATCCCTTTGTCGATTCAAAAGATATCTATGACGCCAGAAAAAAACAGTTTTCTGTTTGGGGCCCATATAAAAGTCGTGTCATTGGCAAGAAAAAATATCATCTTGTTCATAACCGGGCTAACTTGCGCCAATCTTCTTTGGGCTATCTCACATGTACGTCAGGAATTCATGCAGAATCTAGAATCCCTCAAGAGCGATACTGGCTCATTCTTCCACTCAAAGGGCATGTCGAAGTTGAAATAAATGGCCAAGCATTTACTGCAGATACAACAAGAGCTGTACTCCAAGCTCCGTGGGAGGATTTGAAATTTCGTTCAACACCAACGACTCAGACATTTTTCTATGGGATTGATATGTCACTGATACATAAGTCACTTCCAGAAGGTTTTCGTGGCCGCTGCGGCTATACACTTGAGGGACCATATAGAAACGTTTTAAAGCAGACGCTTGTCGGTTTTGCTGAATCATTAGATGATTGGGCCACCGGCGCAGTAGGTGCGAAAAAATTGCCAAGCTTCTTCAACCATCTTGAATCAACTGTGTCGGCGTGTCTTGCAGACGGAATTCGAGAGTGGGCAACAGGCGGCTACGAAGGTGGTCGAATTGGGAACATGCCTATTATGACAATCCGCACGTTCATTAGCGACAACCTTGCATCAGAACTGACTGTAGGTGAGATTGCAGCAGCAGCGGGAGTGAGTATTCGAACCCTCCAGAAAGGTTTTGTGGATCATTACTTCATGAGTCCGAAGCAGATGCTTAAAACGATTCGTCTCGATAAAGCCCGGGAGTTGCTCAAGGCACGGAAAGACAATTCACGTTCCGTTAGTGAAGTATGCAAGGCAGTGGGGTACGGTCACGCAGGACGTTTTTCCCGAGAGTATGCAGAGCGATTTGGAGAATCACCATCGGAGACACTGAGGCCAGTGAAGGGATTGGCAGACTGAGATAAAGTTTGTTCCGTGAGTGTTTTTGGGAATGATGTTACCCAAGACAAATCAGTCGAAATGTTATTTCCAGCTGTAGGCAGCAAGGCCATCAAGCCTGCGAATAAATATCTGGTTCTTACTTACAGCAATATGTCCCCACGTGTTGCTTTCTGCAACGCGTCGTCTATCTATTAGGTCGAACTCATTCGGGTCGGTACTGATCAGAAGTAATTCACCGCTTTCATCAAGTACAAGAATCTTGTCATTCAGTACGGCCATGCTCTGATACTTACCGAAAGGAGTTGTTCTCCAAGTCTCTGCACCCGTTTCTAGATGAATACAGACGATACGTTGGTTTCGTAGGTGGAGATAAATGTGGTTGGCGACGACAACCGGCGACGACATGTAGGCTTGGGATTTTCCGGACCAAATCTCCTCAAGCGAACTGTTCTCATCGGTATGTTTCCACAGTTGGGAGTGCCCAGAGTGAGCACTGGTGAAAATCGTTTCATTATGAACGGTAGGCGTCAATATATTCATGCCACGAAAGGCTTCAATGTCTTGTGACCACATTTCATCACCCGTTAGGGGATCAACTCCTTTGAGTGATTTTCTTGTCTGTACAAGAAGGAGTTTTTTATTTTGAAGAGTTGTCATGATAGGAGAGCTAAACGCACTTCCAAACATGCCGCCACCATCGTTTGCAACTCTCCAAATAGTTTCTCCGGTTGTTTTGTTGAGTTTGATAAAGCCGCCTCCAGCCTGCACGAATAGTGCATCACCGTGTACCAGTGGTGAAGATGCAAAACCAAAGGCTGGCATTGGCGAATCAAAGCGTTGCTTAAAATCAACATGCCATTTTGTGTCTCCAGTTGTACAGTCAAGTGCATAAAGGACATCACACATGCCGGCGACGTAAAGGGTTTCTCCATCACATGCTGGTGTTGATCGAATCCAACTTCCATTCGACGCAGCGAAAAACGGCACAGTCATGGCCCCTTCCCACTCCGTTCTCCAGAGTTCCTCGCCAGTCGTTTTGTCGTACGCGTAGACAGCTTCTGTTTTCTTCTCGTCAGTTTCAGTTGTAAATACACGGTTCCCAACAACGATAGGACCGGAATAGCTTGGCCCCCGTTCGACTTCCCAGGATAGTTCGAGATGATTTCCATCAAGGGAGTCTGGCCACTGCGTGCCAACGACTCGGCTGTCACGTGTTGGTCCTCGCCACTGCGGCCAATCGGTTGGCACCAGTTCTCCTGCGCACGCGACAGTGTTTAAAATAAAAAATCCTAGAAGGCTGAAACTAGAAAATCTCACAAAATATTTCATGCGATACCTTTCCACCCAAAGGAGATCAGTCAAAACCCATACTCTTGAAGTAAGTTACCCAGCAATGTCTATATTGTAACGCAGTGTATTTCAATCTCCGCAAGACGGGTAGTTGGAAGTCGAATCTCCTGAAATGCGCTAGCTGGGACGTGAAATGACGTACGTCTGTTGTGTACTGAAAAAGCCACCGCCTTGTCACGGCGGATGGAGTTGGAAAAATGTCGCACTTTTTTCCGGTAAGCACCAGCCGCGAAGTAGTTCGGTAGGAAGATGATTACAGTACAATCTTCGAATTATTAAGTTCAAGGCTAGTAGGTGTTGTGTGGCATAGTTCTGGTGTGTCTGTCTCCTAAAAATAGTGAGGGTGTAAGTGAGGGTCACTGAAATAAGTTGTTGTGTCTTGTTGGCTCTTTTCTGTGTCGCTGCTTGTGGCGTAACTAGCTCTGCCCTCGCTTCGGAGAAACAGCCAAACATTCTCGTATTTCTTATGGATGATATGGGTTATGGAGATGTTCATGCACTCAATCCAAATGGTGCTGGCTTCGAAACGCCGCACCTCGATCTCCTTTTAGAAACGGGAGTTGTGTTTACACATGCCCACTCGTCTGCTTCTGTTTGTGCGCCGACACGATATGCGATCCTCACCGGTAATCACGTCTATCGCGGACGCAATCCTGGTGGAACATGGGATCATTTTTCAGGGAGTCAGATTGTATCTGGCCAACAAACGATTGCTGATGTCCTCAGGCGATCGGGCTATTCCACGGCGTTCTTTGGGAAAAGCCACCTTGGTTCCACATTCCTGAAACAGGATGGAACAATTGCAAATAGTTTTGATGATGCGGACCTAAGTCAGCGTTTTCGTGACGGGCCAATAGATCATGGTTTTGAATGCTCGCTCACTCTGCCTGCGGGTATACAAAGTGAGCCATATGCTTTTTTCAAAAATGATCGTCTAGCACGTTGGGATAATAAGCAGAAGTCCTGGCAGCATTTTTCAGACGACAACGGTGCTCGTGCTTTTTTTCGGAAAACTGCCAGCAAACGTAAAAAACCAGAATATAGGATGGATAATTGGAACACGGAGTCTGTTGGTCCGCTCCTGATGCACGAGGCTCTTGCATTCATTGATCAGCATGTTGCGACAAGTGAAAACGATAAGCCGTTCTTCCTTTATTACTGCTCCCAAGCAGGGCACTCTCCGTATGCACCTCCTGTCTCCTTCAATGCAAAAGATCCTTTGAACACAGATGACCTAGCAGCGAGTGGAGCAATTCCGATTGCCGGAACAACAGTCAATAAACGCACAGATATGATTCGGGAGGGGGACACCGCGATTGGTCTGTTTATTGACAAATTGAAGTCACTTGGCTTGTTTCATAACACGCTTATTGTCTTCACGAGTGACAATGGTGCCGCTGTTGGTCCAGCTTCTTCATGGTCTGAATCGCTTTACCATGATGCAAAAGATAACAGCGACTATGGTGGGGATCGTATTGAGGTAGACGTTGAAAACCCTGGAAGGGTGCACAAAAATGCTCAGGGCGTTGCCCAGGATGGAAGTCCGTTGCGTGGCGAAAAAGGTTTTGTTTATGAAGGTGGTCACAGGGTGCCACTCCTAATGTGCTGGAGTCGGAAGATACCGGGGGGACGAAGGATACAGAATCAGATCATTGGGCTCCATGATCTCTTTCGGACATTATGTGGGCTTGCCGGTGTCGCTGTGCCAACTCATCAAGCGAACGATAGCTATGATTTTTCTGAAGTTCTTACGGCAGATGGCATCAAAGCACCATTGGTACGAGAGTCACTCTACGTTCAATCGAATAGGCCGTGGGAACAAAATACCAAGAAGATTTTTAATACTTGGGCTGCATATGGTGTCACTGCGGTAAACAATTCTACGGACATCTGGAAAGCAGTGCTTGAATATAATTCGAAAAAGCTTGATGGCAGGAGTGATGCAAAATGTGTTGAACTGTTTCATCTAAGTGGCGATCCGTCAGAATCTCAGGATCTTTCGAAAGACAGTGTCCGGAGAACGGCCTTAGAATTGAAGTTTCATGAGATGGCGTCCGGTGAACGAACGGTGAACGAAGAATGAACTAAAAAAGAGTTTTTCAAATTCGCTAGAGGAAAAAATGAAGAATCAGTCGATGTTTTGGAAAGTAATACCGAGTGTTTTATTTGGATGTGTGATTTCGACGCTCGTTCAGGCTCAGGTTACTTCGAAGGTGGGCGTACAGGAGAGAAAGTCAGAGGTAAGTGAAGGCTACGCTTCTTCTGTTCCAACTCCAACAATCCAGAATGTTCAATATGGTAAGCATGCGCGAAATGTAGTTGATATCTGGCAGGCAGAGGAGAAGAATCCGACCCCGCTTGTTTTGGTTATTCATGGAGGTGGTTGGCGAGGTGGGTCAAAGGAGCGTGTTGATCGTTTCGTAGATGTTCAAGTGTTGTTGAATGCAGGAATATCAGTGGCTGCGCTGAACTACCGGTTCGTTGATCAGGCAATCCAGGAAAACGTGGAACCGCCAGTAAAAGCACCCTTACATGATGCTGCTCGCTGTCTTCAATTTATCCGAAGTAAGTCGAATCCATGGAATATCGATCCAACAAAAATCGCTGCAACTGGAGGGTCGGCAGGAGCCTGTTCCAGCCTTTGGTTGGCTTTTCATGACGATCTTTGTGAACCCACAAGTGATGATCCAGTTGCTCGCCAATCCACACGTCTTTGTTGCGCTGCAGTCAAAGGTGCCCAGACGTCTCTTGATCCAAAGCAGATGAAAGA
>Ga0315322_10001981_pt1 | contig 15873 bp, 12 predicted proteins | sample M110021515metaG_FD_203461 | JGI IMG/M metagenome (GOLD analysis project Ga0315322, IMG submission 203461) | Ammonia-oxidizing marine archaeal communities from Monterey Bay, California, United States - M1 100m 21515 | ecosystem: Environmental > Aquatic > Marine > Intertidal zone | place: USA...
ATTCAAAACTGGAAAAAGAATAATTGGAGAACCGCTGCAAAAAAAGATGTTAAAAATAAAGAATTGTGGCAAAAATTAGATCAGTTAATTTCTCAACATCAAGTACAATGGCATTGGGTAAAGGGCCACTCTGGTGATGCTGGTAATGAAGCAGCAGATTTATTGGCTAATAAAGGAATCGATTCTATCTTATGACGAAAAAACTCATTGTTCTTGATACTGAAACAACTGGACTAGAGGTTGAGCAAGGTCACCGAATAGTAGAGGTGGGTGCCGTTGCTCTTGCAGATAGAAAAAGAACTGATTTGCATTTTCATTCATATTTAAACCCTCAAAGGTCGATTGATGAGGAGGCCGAGAAAGTTCATGGCCTTTCAATAGAGCGGCTTTCAAATGAACCAGAATTCTCTGAGATTGCAGAGAGTTTTTTGGAGTTTGTAGAAGGCAGCATATTGGTGATTCATAATGCTGCCTTTGATTTAGGCTTCCTTAATGCTGAGTTAAAGAGAGTATCTTCTAACTATCCAACTCTTGAGGAAATATGTGATGTTGAGGACACCTTGCTGATGGCAAGAAATAAATTTCCTGGTCAACGTAACTCTTTAGATGCTCTAGCAAATAGATTTGAGATTAGTGGTTACGACAGAAGTCTTCATGGCGCCCTTTTAGATGCAAATATTCTTGCCGATGTATATATTCATTTAACTGGTGGCCAAAGTAAATTTGAATTCATGACATCAAATATAAACTCTAACTCTGAAAGTGATATAAATGATTTTAGTATTGATTTAACAAAATTTCCCATTACAAAAATTATGGTCTCCGAAGAAGATATGTTGACCAACGACCAAAGAATTACAGCAATTAATTCGAAAAGAGACCCATCATGACAAAAGTTACAAGATTTGCACCTAGCCCAACTGGAGCCTTGCACATAGGAGGAGTTAGAACTGCATTATTTAATTATGTGTATGCTATGCAAAATAAAGGAAAGTTCTTAATCAGGGTTGAGGATACGGATACTGAAAGATCATCGAAAGAGTTTGAAAAAAATATCCTCAAAGGATTATCTGATATTGGTATCAATCCAGACGAGCCTCCTGTCAGGCAGTCTGAGAGATCTGAGCTTTATCAAAGTGCTGTTCAACAGCTCATTGAATCCGGTAAAGCCTATTACTGTAATTGCAGCAAAGATAGATTAGATGAGATGAGGGCTGACCAGCAATCAAAAGGTCTCAAGCCTCAATATGATGGCAAATGCAGGAATTTAAATCTAAGGGCTGGCCCTTCAACAGTATTACGATTAAAAACTCCTAGAGATGGTGAATTAATTTTTCATGATTTGGTGAGGGGCGAGGTCATTTTTCAAAATTCTGAATTGGATGATTTAATTCTTTTAAGAAGTGATGGGTCTCCGACCTATCACCTCTGCAATGTTATTGATGACTATGAACAAAAGGTAACAACAGTAGTGAGGGGAGACGATCACCTAAGCAATACACCAAGGCAAATTCATATTCAGCAGGCATTAGGTTATCCATCTCTTGAGTATGCTCATTTGCCAATGGTTTTAGGGCAAGACAAGAAAAGGTTATCAAAGAGGAATGCTGTGACAAGCTTGCAGGATTATTTTGATCAAGGGTATTTGGAGTCATCCATGATAAACATGCTTGCTCGACTGGGTTGGTCTAAGGGCGACAAAGAAATTTTTTACTTAGAAGACTTAATTTCAGATTTTAGAATTCAAGAGGTTCAAAAAGCTGGCGCTATTTTTGACTTAGCAAAACTAGATTGGATTAATAATAATCATTTATCTGCTCTATCTTTTGATGATTTCAAAGACAGATTAATCCCATTTCTTGATAGTGTTGGCATTAACTTAACGCAAAAGCAAAATAGCAATGAAATTATTGAAGCCATGAGGAGCTCTAAACCAACCCTTCTTGGAGTAGCAAAAGATCTAATGCCTTATTTCACTCAAGTAGATTCTTATGATGAAAAAGCAGCAAATAAATTTTTAAGTGGTTCAGAGTCTGTTTTAGAATATGTGCAAAGAAAATTAAATAGTCTAGAAGTTTGGAATGAAGATTCAATAGATCATGCATTGCAGGAAGCTCAAACCGCATTAAGCTTACCAACTCCAAAACTAAATCAACCAATAAGAATTGCAATGACAGGGTCCACTCAATCTCCCTCTTTGGGTTTAACACTTTCTTTGTTTGACTTGGCCGAAGTGAACAACAGAATTAATGCAGCGCTAAAATATTTAGCAAATCTAGCCTAAGAAATACAAGAAGCGATCATTGCCTGAGGGTGCTCCTGAGTTAAATTTTTCAAGGTATCAAAAGACACTTTTTTTGTAATTCCATACTCAACAATACCCATGATTTCATTTGGCTCAATAATGAGATTATTTGAAATTTTTTCTATACCCTCGTAAGAATCTAGAAGATTTAAGTTATCCTCGCTATTTGCAGAATAAAAAATCTTTTTATTAAATTCCTTTTCGGTTAATTGGTTTGACTCTGTTAGAACAAAATAGTTTTTTGAAACATCCATAAATTTAACTTCATCATCTCGAAGAGTATCACCAGCATCAGAGGACATTTGTTTGCCAATAATATCTAATGATGCCATTGATTCATATGTAAAGATGCTTATTGATCCAAGGGATGTGAAGAGTGGGTTTAGCTCTGCACTAATATAATTACGTTCATAGCCCTCAAAAGAAAGAAGTGAGGAGGCTAGTGGGGCATGCTTATTTTCATAGTAATCCCTAAAATCGCTGTCAGATAACCCAACTATTTTATGAATAAATGCTAAAGCTTTAATCAATTTGAATCGCCACCCCTGCATTGGGTCTTCTTAAGTCAGCAAAACCTTCTTTGCCTTTTGCGGATATTAAGATGCTTTGTGTTGAACCCATAGTTTTTGATTCTTCAAGCTCATGACCATATGATTCAAGTATTTGAAGAGTATCTTTGCTAAACCCTTTTTCCAAACGTAACCTTTTATAGGGCCAGTCTTTATGAAGTCTTGGAAGCATGGTGGCTTCGCCAAGATTTAAATCAAAGTCTATAACCCCAGTTACAACTCTCAATACAGCTGCCGGTATTAAAGCACCCCCAGGAGATCCTGTGATGAGCTTTAACTTATTATTTTTATCAAAGATGATAATTGGACTCATGGTGCTCATTGGCCTTTTACCTGGTTCAAATCGATTGCCTATACTTGCAGAGCGATCTATGACTTCAGGGTTTCCATGCTGGTAAGCAAAATTATTCATCTGATTATCAAGCAGAATTCCAGTTCCAGGAATAGTTACCCCTGAGCCAAACGAGTAGCCTAATGTGTATGTATTAGAAACAACATTACCATTTTTATCAATGATTGAATAATGGGTAGTATTTTCACCCTCTTGAAATAATGAATCAGGTTTTAATGCATCTGGTGGAGTGGCTTCTTGAAACTTAATTGTTTTGGCTAAAGAGTTTGCTCTTACCTTTGAAATTATTTTTTTAATAGGGACGTCATAAAACTGAGGATCTCCCATATATCTTGATCTATCCATATGTCCACGTTGCAATGCTTCTGCAAATAGGTGAAGAAAGCTTGCTGAGTTTGGCCCGAGTTCATCAGTGCTAAAGTTTTCAAGAATATTTAACCCTTCAAGCAATACTGCAGCACCACCGGCTGGAGGAGGGTGGGCAAGAACTTTGTGATTTCTATAAGTTGTTTGAAGAGGTTCTGCAAACCTAGGTTTATATTCTTTAAGGTCTTTGGCAGAAATATATCCACCATTTTTTTTCATGGCTTGAACTATCTTCTTGGCAATAGATCCAGTATAAAAAGCCTCTTCGCCATGCCTAGCTATTTCACGAAAAGTCCAAGCTAAATCAGGCCGCTTCATCAATAAATGTTCTTTTATCGGACTGCCATTTTGATAATAAATATTTGTAGATTCTTGATCGAGATTGATTTGATTAGCGCTACCAATTGCTTGATTAAGATCATAGCTAACCCGTATTCCTTGTAAAGCTTGTTTTATAACAGGCTGCAAGATTTTTTTTAGTGGTAAATTCCCATAGCGATCATGCGTCTGTAATAATCCAGCAACAGTTCCGGGAACCCCAGAGGCTCTATAGCCATATCTCCTTTGATCATAATTATTCTTTAAAAATAGAAAGTCATTGTTTGAAAGATTATTGGGTGCTGCGCTTCTAAAATCTACCGCTATTGTTTTCTTTTCATTGCTTAAATAAACCAGCATAAAGCCCCCACCCCCTAAATTGCCTGCCCTAGGAAGTGTGGTTGCTAAAGAAAATCCAACCGCGACCGCTGCATCAATTGCATTACCGCCCATATTTAAAATTTCTATCCCAATATCTGAAGAAGCTTGATTCTGCGAAACGACCATTCCTGAATTTCCAATAGTGGGATGAAAGGGTGAGGGATAATCAATGTAACTAACTTGCCCCCAGGCATTTGAGGAAATAAATAGAAGCAATAAGAAAATATTTTTAGGATTCATGATTTTTAAAATATCATTGGAGCTAAATAGAAGGCAAATAAAGTAACCAAAAAGACTCCAATAATATTCAATGCAAATCCTGCTCTCATCATATCTGGAATGGTTAATTTCCCTGAGCCAAAAACAATCGCATTAGGCGGCGTCGCTACTGGAAGCATAAATGCACAACTTGCTGCTAAAACAACCGGGATTGTTAGGGCTACTGGCGCTATACCTAGAGCAACTGCAACTGCACCAACTACTGGTAAAAATGTTGAGGTGGTTGCAACATTAGAGGTGATTTCAGTTAAGAATATAATTAAAGTTGCAACCGCTAGTATCAGGACAATGGGTGGGACATTTCCTAAAATAGTTAAGCCTTGACCAATCCAACCTCCAAGACCTGATGAACCAATAGATGCAGCTAAAGATAATCCACCTCCAAATAAGACAAGCAAGCCCCATGGAAGTTTATTAGCTTGCTCCCAAGTTAGTAAATCTGTTTTATCATTCTCAGAAGGAATAAAGAAAAAACTCAATGCTGCAAATATAGCAATCCCTGCATCAGTGAGGCCTGACAAAGGAATAAAATTATCAAGCAATGTTCTAAACATCCAAGCACTAGCCGCTAGAGAAAAAATGATTAAAACTTTTTTTTCGTCTCTGCCTAGAGGACCTAAATCAGTAAGCATGTTTTGAAGCTGAAATTTTGTTTCAATGCTAGCTATAAAATGAACGGGGTACACAATTTTTGTAATTGCATACCAGGATGCGCCTAACATCAGAACGGCTAGAGGCACTCCTAATTTCATCCAATCTAAAAAAGAAATTTCAATGCCGTAGGTTTCTTGTATAAAGCCTACAAATATAATATTCGGAGCTGTGCCTACCAAAGTAGACATCCCTCCGATTGAAGCAGCATATGCAATACCAAGCAAAAGCGATGTTTCAAAGTTTTTTCTTTCTTTTGCTGAGAAATTTGGAATAGTTTCAGCAACACTTGAGCATACCGCCAACCCAATTGGTAAGAGCATTAAAGTCGTTGATGTATTCATCACCCACATGCTTATAGAGGCAGAAACAAGCATGAAGCCGCCAACTAATTTTGTTCCACTATTTCCAATAGCTATTAACATTTTTAACGCCAGTCGTTTATGTAATCCAGATGATTCAATACCTAAAGCTAAAATAAAACCACCCATGAATAAATAAATATTTGGATTTGCATAGGGCAGAGCAGCTGTTTTAAAATCAGTTACATGCATCATTGGGAATAACGCTAACGGCAATAACGCAGTAACAGCTACTGGAACTGCCTCGGTTGCCCACCAAATCGCCATTAACAGAGTTACTGCAGCTACAGCCCAACCTATTGGTGAGAGAGAATCTGGATTAGGTGTTAAAAGAACAAAAAAGAAAGCTGCTAAACCTATCCAAAAACCTCTTTTTTTATAAGCTTGCATTATTTCAACCTCGCATAAAACATTTCAGCAGCATAGGGAACCATTTGTTCTGTATTACTGTGGCCTTTGGTAGTAGGAACTTCAACCATTCCCCATTTAAAAAATTGATTAACTTCTTTTGATTTAGCAACTGCTGATTTAAAGAAGTTCCTTCCTCTGGCAAGTCGATGCTCTCCCTGTAAGTTAATAATGTCCCAATGATCTGCTACATAAGGTGTATTTGGTTTAGTTGAGGTATCTGCTCTTCCAAGCATTAATAAAAAATATTTACTAAAAGCTTGTCTTAGCTTTGCATTATCTATATTTGAATTAGTTAAACCAAAAGGCCACTCTTGATCTGTCATTGTCAGATACCACCCCAAATTCGCTGCAATTGCCAAGGTGTAAGATGTCTCTGGATGATGAAGTACAAACCGATGCACAAAATGCGCTCCAGCACCATGGCCATATATGCCCCAATTCTTTGAGTTAATTTTAAATTTCTTTAATGCATGGTTAGCAACAGGCTCAATAGCCATAAAGGCATGTAAATCTTGTTGAATAGGCTCTAGATTTTTAGTTTTAATATTTCCATAATTAAAACCCCACACTTCTGGAAAGTCCTTCTCACTAAACTCAGGCACAATCACTAAAAGATTTAACTCCTGAGATGCTTTCACCCATTGATCTCTATATTCTTCAGCATTTCTTTTTCGTCCATGCATAACAACTACCAATCTTGTTGCTGCATTGATTTTATTAGGCTTGGCTACATAGGTAGGCAAAACAGAGCCAGACCAATCATCGAATATGTACTCAAGCGACTCAGCGGTTGCATTCCACGCAATTGAAGTAAATAAAAAAGTGAAAATAAATTTATACATTAATCTTTATAAAAAAAAGGGAGCCTAAGCTCCCTTTAATTTTAGCTTAAATATTAGAATGTAACTCTTAAATCTAAGTAATAATTTCGACCCCAATCTGAATGAGCATCTGCATAATATCCATAGTATCTATCAGCAGTAGGCGCTCTTTCATCTTCTAGGTTTTTCACCGCAAATCTGAGCCTTGCTTTATGCCCACCAAGATCAAAGTTATATGAAACGGTTGCATCCATAGTTGTCATTTCTGGGACTAGGTATGGAACTCCATTTTTTAATCCAAGTGAAGTTTGGACAAATGAACCTTTCTTAAGTCCAGTCAAACTTGCACCCCATGGTCCTTTATCCCAAGACACTCTGATGGTGTGCTTGTTATCATATATCCCATCTTTTTCTAGCAAGTCACCAAACCCTTTTAAAGGAATAGATTCGGGGATCTCACCACTGTCTTTCTTAGCTTGCAATGCAGCAAATTCACCACTTGCTTTTTGCTCAAATTTATCAAGAAAAGTTCCAATGTATCTTAAATCAAAATCACCATAATCAGTTTGAATATCATAGTAGATTCCTAAATCCATTCCCTCAATAGTTCTAAGAGCCATATTGGTGTAGTTATTAGTCACATACTTTATGTCTCCAAATGGGCAAACACCTGCAGCAGCAAAGCCTGCAGCATCTCCAGCATCAGGAGCTTCCCTCACTACAAGTGGATCTCCTGTAAAGGTATCACAGTTGTTTAAGCCATTTGCAAAACGCAATAACATATCATTAACAGTTTGATTTTCTCTGCCAAATAAACCAATAGTTTTATCTTTCTCAATGGTCCAAGCATCAACAGTTACAATCAAGTTATCCATTGGAGTTAACACTATGCCAATTGAAGTATTATCGGATTCTTCGGCCTCAAGCCCTTGAGCTCCAGTTGCAACTCTTTGAATTGTATAACGTGAGTCAGAGTCAATGACGTTTTCAACACTTTGTACTTCATTTACCCTAAAAGCAGCTCGGTCATATCGTGTTCCTGATCTAGCAACAATTTTTTCATTCATCTGAATAATATTCGGCGCCCTAAATGCTGTTGAAAAAGAGCCTCGTAGAGTCATCCATGGAGCAATCTCCCAACCAAGCGCTAATTTACCAACTGTGGTATCACCAAAGTCAGAAAAATCTTCATTCCTAACTGCTAACTGAGCATTGATTGATTCTGTTAATGGAATCTGCAGCTCGGCAAACAATGATGAAACATCTCTTGAACCAGATACATCTGGAGTAGGAGAGGAGTTAACCACGTCAGATACTAGAGGATAGGTATCTCCTTCATAATCTGTGTAAGTTATTGTTCCATCTAATCGAGGATCCCTATCATCAATAACCTCTTCTTCGCGATACTCAAACCCAATTAATAGTCCAACATCACCTGCTGGAAGAGTCATGAAAGACGAATTTGACATTTTAAAATCAAACATATCAAGAGTACTTTCATTTTTTCTGTAAACGCTAATTAATGTTCTTTCAATATTAGAATTTACGCCTGCACTAAATGGATTGTATGCAGCTGGTGTTGAATCATATAAAGCAGCCTTAAGAAGGTTATTTGACATTCTATTGCTAGTTACGTCCCTGTGTCTTGCAATAGAGCTAACATAAGCTGTTTCCCAATCCCAATCTCCTGCAGAGCCTCTAAAGCCTTGAAGGAATCGATAAGTTTCTTTTTTTACATTGATAAGTCTTTGTCTTTCTTCATAACGATAATTATCAATGTATAGATTTTTGCCAGCAAAAATTGCAGTAGGGACTCCATCAACGTTTACTTTGAGTTGATTGAGATAATAGTTATCTGGACCAACCCTATGTTTTGAAGAGGTGAATGCATAAGAAGCATGAGCAGTTCTATCACTATCAGAGTTATAGGCACCAATCTCTGTAAAAGATTCCACTCCATTACCCATATCATGATTAATAAAAATCACCATATTATTTCTTATGAGCTGCGATCTAACATCTGTTGGCCCCCAGAAGTTACTTCTAAGAGCTCCATTACCATCTTGTGCAATACAAGTACCAAAACCAGTATCAAAAAGAGGGTGGCCTCTATTAGTACATTTCGAGTCACCCAATGGGAAGATTTCAAATTCACCATTTGAATCAGTCCAAACATGGTTGTAACTTTTTCCACTATGTTCGCTAGAACTAACCATATCAAATTGTCCATAGAGTGAATTTGAGCTTAAGTTTCTAAAAGATGTACTAGTTTTCCATGGAGAATCATCTGCAACAAATGGCCTATGCTCTCCAGCACCCCATCTTGGGTCTTCTTGAGCATTAATATTCCCTCGATCGTAATGATCAAAGAACACACTGACATTCGTTGCTCCATCATTAAAGAAAGAACCCCATTTAACATTGAAAGTATTATCTTCAGTTTCAAAGTGATCGTAAGCAGAGACTTTAGCTCTAACCATTAAGCCCTCATAATCTTTTTGAAGCACGTTGTTTACAACACCTGCAACAGCATCTGCACCATAAATAGCTGACGCACCATCGCGCAAGATTTCTAGCCGTTCCATTCCATAGGTTGGAATTAAGTTTGAGTTAACTGAGACTGTAGGAACATAGTCACCACCAATTAATTCTGTCTGATAAGTTCCGCTATTAACTAGTCTTCTTCCATTGAGGAGGGTAAGAGTATTACCAACACCCATGTTTCGTAGGTTATAGGCTCCAACATCTCCTCGAGATGCATTCACGCCTCCAGAAGCGTCTTCTGCTTCATTGAAATAGTTCAAACCTTGTTCGGCTATATTTTCGAGCAGCTCATCACCGCCATCTACCCCTAAAGCTTCTATATCTTTACCTGAAAAGACAGATACAGGCAATGCTCCAGTTATTTTTGCGCCTTTGATTTGCGAGCCAACAACTACAACCTCTTCAACATCACTTAATTTTGTTGCGTCTTCTTGAGAAAAGACAGTGATTGATAAAGGAAGTAAAAATAAGCTTAAGGCATATTTAAGATTTGTTAATTTCATATTTTCCCCAAAATAAATATTTATCTGCTAATTATAGTAACAGTTGATCTGAATATTTAATGATTTATTGTCAATTTTATTGCTAAAATTACTGCCTAATACATAACTTATAGTTATAATTAGATAACATAAAATAACTTTTATTTTTTATGATAAGTTCAAGACATATTGAGGTTTTTTACCATATATATAATGAGGGGTCCTTAACCCGAGCAGCGAAAGTTTTAAATGTTTCGCAACCTCTTGTCAGCAAAACTTTAGCCTATGCAGAACATAAGCTAAAATTAAAGTTATTTATAAGACATGCGAGACGATTGTCTCCAACTCCAGAGGCAGATATTCTGTTTAAGCATGCTGCTGAGGTTAACCAGCAAATTTCTAAGTTTAATAACATTGCACAAAACTTACTTGCTGACCCATCATCAACAATTAATATTGGATGCACGCCGTCACTTGGACTTGGCTTGATACCTAATATATTAAATACCTATATAAATCAAAATCCAAGAATTAAATTTAACATTGTAAATTTACAAAGTTTAGAGCTTGAAGATCAATTAAAAGAGCTCACTTTTGACTTGGTAATTTGCTTTAATCCCAATGATTCCAATCTTTTTAATAAGATTGCATTATATTCAGGATCTTTGGTCTTAATTACGCCAAAAAATAAACTACCAAAAGATAAGGTTTTTAACTTATCAGATATTAAAAATCAGCCATTTATTAAGATTAAAAATTTGAAAACTGATTCTTCGCATACCAGTCTTGATGAAGTATTGAAACAGGAGGGTATAGGAGTTAATTGGATTGCTGAAACCGAGACGATACAGGTAGCAAAAGCTATGGTTGAGAAAGGTTCTGGCTATGCAATTATTGATGATTTTAGCGCTGGAATATATGGTGATGAAATCTCCATTCATCAACTTAAACCAAAAATAGGTTATAAAATTTGTATGATCAGCAACAAGGAAAAACCATTATCCGTGAGCGCTAGATCTTTCATTGATTACCTTTCTCAAATTTCAGGGAATATACATCAATGAACTCTAGGTTAATTTCTATAATCCAACGGTGGCTCTCTCTCACCCAATAGAGGATAATATTCAAAATTAACACCAACTCTTTCTTGGTACTCTCTTTTAGCCGAATTAATAATTGTTGGATCTTTAAATAAGTCTTGGGCTGTGTCGGCAAGAACTTGTGCTGCTAGTTTAGTCCCTTTCAAGCCAATTGAAGTTCCTCCTGCTGCTACTCCTTGCCATGAGTGACCAGCCGTACCTGGGACCCAGGTAGCGGTTCTTAATCCTGCTTGAGGAACTACCCAACTCACATCCCCAACATCTGTTGATCCATAGGTATGGCTAGATCTATAAGGACTTACCTTTTCCTGGTCTCCAATCTTACTTCCAGGAGAAAGCATAGTTTTATATATTTCTTCTGCATACACCTTTTCTTTATCTGAATATTTAACTCCACCTCGTTTAACTAAATTGTCATACATAATTTTTTGAAGAGTATGATTAGGAAGTTTTGAATAGTTGCCATGCATGACTTCATATTTCATGGTTGTTTCAGTCCCCATTGCAGCTCCCTCAGCAGCTTTAACTACCCAGTTAAAAATTTCTTTAACTTTCTCCCTTCTAGGATTTCTTACATAGTAATAAACTTCTGCAACATCAGGGATGACATTGGGAGCTAACCCTCCCTTTGTAATAACATAATGAATCCTTGATTCTTGAGGAATGTGCTCTCTCATCATGTTTACCATCATATTCATAGCTTCAACACCATCCAATGCTGATCTTCCTTTATGCGGAGACCCGGCAGCATGAGCAGAAATACCACTAAATTTAAACTTAGCGGATTTATTAGAGTTTGAGGACTCTGCATTTGCTGCATTAGAGCTACTGGGATGCCAGTGCAACACAGCGTCAACATCATCAAACAATCCTGCTCTTACCATGTAAACCTTACCAGAGCCTCCTTCTTCTGCAGGAGTTCCATAAAACCTAATAGTTCCTTTAGTTTTTGTTCTAACAAGCCATTCTTTTATTGCAACTGCTGCCCAAGCTGATGCCGCTCCAAATAAATGATGCCCACATGCATGTCCAGCAACACTGCCTTCTTTAATTTCTTTAAAAGGAGAGGTCGTTTGCATTAATCCTGGTAAAGCATCGTATTCACCTAAAATTCCAATTATTGGGCCTCCATTTGAGTATTCAGCAATAAATGCTGTTGGAATATTTGCAACACCTGATTGAATTAAAAATCCATTTGTAATTAATTCTTGTTTTAAAAGATCTGCACTTTTATATTCTTGATAGCCAACCTCTGCCCAATCCCAGATTTGCATTGCCGCATCTTCAAAAGTTTTTTGATGTTTATTTATACTTAAATTTAGGCTTGAGTCAGCCTCTACTTGCAAAGATGCAATTAGCCAAATGATACAAGCTGTTTGTTTAAAAAATTGATTTGTTGTCCTACACATTCTTCTTCCTCTACTTTCTTAATTATTTTTTCTTTATCTGATGTTAATACTAATCTATGGCCTTGTGAATCTTCTGCATAAAAAACAGCTCTTATTGGATTGAACTTTTCATATAGAGTTGTGCATCCAATTACCCTGGCTTCACCTTTCTGAAGAGCTGACATAGGAACGGGAATTTCAAGTTTTTCTGCTTGATTGGTCACATCCATTGATTCAAAATCCATTAAATAATCTTTACCCCAAATGGCTAGAGCTTGCTTAGTCATCATGCCGGAGACTCCCGTAATAAGACCTATTTCATTTGTATGCTCTCTTATCTTTATAAGCATTTGAGCTGTTGCATGCAGCATATAATTATTTAATGGACCGCCAGCAAAAGGCATTCCACCGGTTATTGTTTTATCAACATTATCAGGAACATTTAATGATTTAGAAAATAGCTGGACTGCCACAGGAAAACAGCTATAAAGCTCGAATAAAGATGGGCAAATTTTATTTTTTGCAGCTGTTTCGAGTAAAAAATCAGACGCTAATTGAAGGCCAATGGGGTTGGTGATGTCAGGCCTTTGAATCACTCCAATCATATGATTTGTTTCACTTGAGATTAATGGATAAACTCTTTGAGAGGCTGGGATATTCAATTTATCAGCAATCTCCACGCTAGTGAGAATTAACGCTGAAGCTTGATTAACATTCCAACTTGAATTGTGAAGCTTATTGTAGGGGTATGCGATCCTTTGATTCTTAGTTGAGGGATTTTGAATTTCTTCGGAAGTGAAAATCTTATGATTCCAGGCATGAGGATTCTGTGCAGCAATTTCAGAAAACCTTGCATATGTATCACCAAGGAATTTCTCATGTTTCTTTATGCTTCTCCTGCTTTTGTAACGCATGGCACTTTCTATAATGGCGTAGTAGCCAACGGCCATCATTCCTAGAGCATCAAGCTCTTCAGCTACATATAAATCCTCCTTGGCTTTTACATAATGATCGGGATTTACTGTCAGTTGCATTTCTTCAAAATCTAACCCTTCTTTTAGAGCTTGAATTTTCTTGAATCTTGCTTCGCCACCAACAATAAGGCTTGCTCGTATGTCTCCATTAATAATTTTTTTACAAGCAGAATTAATTAAATTTTGTTGCAAGACCCCAATTTTTGTAACACTGGTTTTGGCTTTAGAAAACCCATGTTTTTCTGCGATCCATTTTCCAGGATCTCTATAGGCCCAATATCCTTTGGGAATTTGAATTTCATCAATAAGATTCTTTATTTTTGGAGCTTGCGTGTCTTCAATAGCATTTAAGGTAGCTTTTTCCATCAAGATCAATGCTTCATCAAGCTCAGCAAATGAACCTTTTTGCTGCAGGGAGCCAATACCGACAAGGACGGGTCTATTTTTCATGAAATTTTAATTCAGATTACTCTGTTCTATCTCCAGCAATAGTAATTCTATGAAGAAGTCTTTCATAGCCGTCATATCCTCCCTCAGCCATATGCATAACCGAGCGGTTATCCCACATGATCAACATATCTGATTGCCATTTATGTCGATAAATGTATTTTTCTTGCGCCATATGGATATATAACTCAAATAGCAAAGTATCAGATTCTTTTTTAGTAAATCCTTCTATTAGAATTGTATAAACAGGGTTTATAAAAAGGGTCTTTCGACCTGTTTCTCTATGAGTTCTTACAAGAGGGTGAGACATTGTTTTGTTTGCTTCGTCTGAGGTATGAATCTTCATGGTTCTTTTGTTGCTTTCAGTAGCATAGACACCGTCTTTGGCATAAGGGAGTTTTGCGCTATGAAGGCAACGTAAGTTTTTGATTCTCTCTTTTAATTTAGTGGCTAAATCATCATAAGCATCAGCAGTATTGGCAAAAAGAGTATCACCTCCTGTTGGTGGAATAATTTCAGAATATAGCATAGTTGCTGAAGGAGGATAGCTTTGAAAAGACCAATCTGAATGCCAAGCACCTCCAAAATGAGTTGCTTTCTCATCAGGTTTTCTATGAAGTTTTACTATGTGAGGGTGCTCTTGCATGGGAATCAAGAAAGGTTCTTCTCCAAAAACACCAAATTGTTGGCTGAAGTTTTCATACTCTTCAAGGTTTAATTTTTGATTTGGAAAAACTGCAACTCCGTAACTAACCCATTGCCTTCGAATGCTATTTATTTCTTCATCAGAGAGAGATTTTGCAATATTTATGTTTAGTATTTCTACTCCTAGGTTAGAGGAGGATGTTGGTAGCCGAAATTCCATTTATTTAATATATCAAATAATTCACTCTGCATATATTGGTGATATATAATTTCCATCATTTGGGGCTATAGCTCAGCTGGGAGAGCGCTTGCGTGGCACGCAAGAGGTCGGCGGTTCGATCCCGCCTAGCTCCACCATTCCTTTTTTTAATCCACAAAAATAAACTCATGTATTTACAAAATGAGTTAAATCTATATAGTTGCTCGCCCAAAATAAAAAATAAATAGGAAAGAGATAATATGAATACAGAAAAAGCTTACAAAAATTTAGATTTTTTAACCAGTAAAGATGCGCGTAGCTTAAGGATTCTAGCAGAATACCTTCACCCAAAAGCCCAATTTGAACAAGAAAAAGTCAGTAATACAATTGTAATTTTTGGATCTGCAAGAGCACCATCCCCAGAAGAATTAAACAATAGAGAAGGTTTTGATGAAGGAAGAGAAAAAGATCAGAAGCTAGCTAAATACTATGATGCTACAAGAATGCTTTCAAAAAAATTGACAGAATGGTCTATGGACAAAGACAAGGACGAGCAAAAATATGTTATTTGCTCAGGCGGTGGTCCAGGGATAATGATTGCTGCTAATAGAGGAGCAAGAGAAGCCAATGGTAAAACAGCATCATTAAGAATTTCATTGCCTTTTGAAAGTGCCCCAAACCCTTATGTGAATGAAGAGTTAGATTTTGAATTTCATTATTTTTTCACTAGAAAATTTTGGTTTTCTTATCTTGCGAAAGCATTGGTTATTATGCCTGGAGGGTTCGGAACTTTAGATGAATTCTTTGAGGTTTTAACATTAATACAAACAGGCAAAATTAAGAAAAATCTTCCTATTGTTTTATTTGGAAAAGAATACTGGAGTAAATTAATCAATTTTGAAACCTTGGTTGAATTTGGAACAATTAATAAAGAAGACCTAGACCTTTTCTTTATTGCTGATAGTGTTGAAGAGGCCTTTAATTACATTACATCAAGCATATAATATATTTATGGATATTAAGTTATCTAATGACTTAAAGCTTCTTCTGCCATCACTATGAACACTACCGTATATATATTCATACTTGAGATTTTCTATGTTTTGACTATTCTTCAAGGACATAGTCTAATCTCCTGAAGTAGGGGACCAGTTGGTTCCAGTTTTGAACCAATAGCTCCACCAATCTGTTTTTAGGAATACGTTTATTGCTCATAAGCCTATTCGACTTAATTAGCCATTGCCGCTTCGTTATAGGAAGATATTAGTATTTGCCAATC
>Ga0315322_10001983_pt1 | contig 15861 bp, 27 predicted proteins | sample M110021515metaG_FD_203461 | JGI IMG/M metagenome (GOLD analysis project Ga0315322, IMG submission 203461) | Ammonia-oxidizing marine archaeal communities from Monterey Bay, California, United States - M1 100m 21515 | ecosystem: Environmental > Aquatic > Marine > Intertidal zone | place: USA...
AAATGGGAATCCGCAGATATAAATCCATGACACCCGGTCGCCGGGGAATGTCGGTTTCGGATTTTGCCGAGCTGACCACGGATAAGCCTTCGAAGAAGCTGCTCGCGAAGTGGAAGCGAAGCGGTGGGCGTAACGCGCGCGGTCGCATCACGGTTCGTCGCCGGGGTGGTGGTCACAAGCGTCGCTACCGTGTCGTTGACTTCCGACGTGACAAGACGGGGATTCCCGCTCGAGTTGCGAGCATCGAATACGACCCCAACCGCAGCGCGCGCATTGCCTTGTTGCACTACGCCGACGGCGAGAAGCGCTACATCATTGCTCCCAAGGGACTTGAGGTAGGTGGCACGGTAGAGACTGGACCCGACTCGGATATCCGACCGGGGAACGCGATGCCGCTCGTCAACATGCCGCTCGGCACCTGGGTCTACAATATTGAGATGATTCCTGGAAAGGGTGGTCAAATCGCCCGTTCCGCAGGTACTTACGCGCAGCTTATGGCAAAGGAGGGTCGTTATGCTCTCCTTCGTCTGCCCTCGGGCGAGCTCCGTCAGTTCATCAACCGTTGCCAGGCCACCATTGGTCAGGTTGGCAATCTTGAGCACGAGAACCAGAAGATTGGTAAGGCAGGCCGCAACCGCTGGCTTGGCAAGCGTCCGAAGGTTCGTGGTGTCGCAATGAACCCCGTCGATCACCCACATGGTGGTGGCGAGGGTCGGACCTCCGGTGGTCGTCATCCTGTGACGCCCTGGGGTAAGCCGACCAAGGGTGCGAAGACTCGTGACAAGAAAAAAGCAAGTAACCGCTTCATCGTGAAGCGCAGGAAGTAGGAGAACGAAGCATGTCTCGATCCTTGAAGAAGGGACCCTTCGTCGACCGCCCGCTCCTTATGAAGGCGCTGGCAGCGAAGGAAGCGAGTAGCAACAAGGTCATTAAGACCTGGTCGCGCCGTTCCACGATTATTCCCGATTTTATCGGACTGACTTTTGCTGTGCACAACGGCAAGAAGTTCATTCCGGTTTACGTCACCGACAACATGGTCGGACACAAACTCGGTGAGTTTGCTCCGACACGGACCTTCTTCGGCCACGCAGGTGGCAAGAAGTCCAAGGTTCGCTGAGGAACAGGTCAATGTCGGACAACAACAACGTCTCGCGAGCCAAGCTCCGTTACATCCGAGTCTCGCCCCAAAAGGCACGACTTGTTGCGGACATTGTTCGCGGCAAGGATGTGGACGAAGCCCTTCGCATTCTCAAGTTCACGCGGAAGAAGTCAGCTCCCATCATTGGGAAGCTCATCTCCTCCGCAATGGCGAACGCAACCGTCACTGACCCTGGTGTCGATGTCGATCAGCTCTTCGTCAAAACCATCTACGTGGATGGCGGACCGACCTTGCGTCGTTTCCTCCCCCGCGCCCACGGGCGTGCCACTCGAATTATCAAGCGCACCAGCCACATCACTGTGGAACTCGGGAGCCGCGCTTAGGGCTTCGGCTCGGCGCTTAGGAGTATAAAGTGGGTCAAAAGGTACATCCCGTAGGTTTCCGTCTTGGAACCATCAAGACCTGGGACTCCCGCTGGTTTGCGGGCAAGAACTATGCGAATCAGCTCCATGAGGATCTGGAAATTCGTAAGTTTCTGAACAAGCGTCTCAAGAACGCTCAGGTCAGTCGGATCATCATTGAGCGTCCTGCAAACAAGGCTCGTGTCTTTGTCTATGCAGCGCGCCCAGGAATGATTATTGGTAAGCGCTGTGCCGGTCTCGAAGACCTGCGAGCAGAGCTCACCAAGGTGACGAACACCGAGGTCTTTCTCAACATCATCGAGATTCGCAAGGTCGAACTCGACGCGAGGCTCGTCGCCGAGAACATCGCGGCACAACTCGAGAAGCGCGTTAGCTTCCGTCGTGCGATGAAGAAGGCTGTTCAAAGCACGATGCGAGCAGGTGCTCTCGGCGTGCGTATTTCATGCGCTGGCCGATTGGGTGGCGCGGACATGGGTCGCCGTGAGTGGTACCGCGAGGGCCGAGTGCCTTTGCATACTCTTCGCGCCGACATTGATTACGGAACTACTACTGCCCACACCACGTACGGCACCATCGGTGTCAAGTGCTGGATTTTCAAGGGCGAGGTCTTGCCGGGCGCCGAAGAGGCGTAGGCAAGTAATAGAGGAGAGAGCACGATGCTCAGTCCCAAGAGAGTTAAACATCGCAAAGTCATGAAGGGCCGCCGTCGTGGCGTTGCTCGACGCGGCTGCGACGTGAGCTTTGGTAGCTATGGCCTACAGGCGACCGGTGACGGTTACCTGACAGCCCGGCAAATCGAGGCAGCGCGTATCGCGATGACCCGTCATGCAAAGCGCGGTGGCAAGGTCTGGATTCGGATCTTCCCCGACAAGCCTCTGACTAAGAAGCCGGCCGAAACCCGAATGGGTAAAGGTAAGGGCGCACCTGAACTGTGGGTAGCCGTGGTCAAGCCAGGGCGCATGCTCTACGAGATGGATGGTGTCGACGAGGCTGTCGCGAAGGAGGCTCTGCGCCTCGCTGCGAACAAGCTTCCGATTCCGTGCCGTGTCGTTAAGAGGGAGACCTGGGCATGAACTCCACAGAACTTCGAACTTTAGATGACAAGGGTCTTCTGCTCCGCCGGCAGGATCTTCTCGGGGAATTGACCTCGTTGAAGTTTCAGAGCGCGACGGGACAGCTCGGGAACACAGCGGCGGTGAAGACCGTGCGCCGTGCTCTAGCCCGAGTCGAGACGATTATCCGTGAGCGCGAGCAGGATCAAAACATGGCAAAGGGCGGTCTCGTCAATGCTGTGGGCAAGTTGGACTCTGAGCAGTCCGCCTTTGCCTCCTTCCGCAAGTTCATGGGCAACAGCAAGGCTGAGTAAGGGATTTCGACATGAGCGAAGCAACAGTCGAGACGACCGAGCGGCGAAATCGTCGCACCCTTCAGGGTCTGGTCGTAAGCAACAAGATGGACAAGACGGTCGTGGTGCGAGTCACCCGACACGTCAAGCACGCCCGCTATCGCAAGTACGTGAGGGACTCCAAGAAGTACCTCGCGCACGACGAGACGCAGGAGTGTGGAATCGGTGATCTGGTCACCATCGTCGAGACGCGACCGATGAGTCGTAACAAGCGATGGCGCATCCGGACTGTCGACCGAAAGGCAGTGGGGTAAACCAATGATTCAGGTTGAATCCGTGCTGGAAGTCGCTGACAACTCCGGGGCCAAGAAGGTGCTTTGCATCAAGGTCCTCGGGGGAAGTAAGCGGAAGTATGCCTCGGTGGGAGACATCATTAAGGTGTCTATCAAAGAGGCGATTCCGAACAGCAAGGTTAAGAAGGGAACGGTCATGGAGGCCGTCATCGTCCGCGTCAGAAAAGAACTGCGCCGCGCTGATGGTTCCTACATTCGCTTCGATAACAATGCGGCTGTCCTTGTCGACAATCAGAAAGAGCCGGTGGGTACCCGTATTTTCGGTCCCGTGGCTCGCGAGCTTCGAGCAAAGCGCTTCATGCGAATTGTTTCTCTTGCTCCTGAGGTGCTGTGATGAGTACAAACAATCGTAAGAGCCGTCTTCGCGTCGGTGACACCGTAGTGGTGACATCGGGAGCCCATAAGGACTCCACCGGCGAGATTACCCGGTTCAGTAAAGACCGCAGTCGTGTTTTCGTCGAAGGCGTCAACATGGTGAAGCGACATGAGCGTCCTATGGCTGCCCTCGGGCGAGCTGGTGGAATCATCGAGAAGGAGGCGTCTATTCATGTCTCCAATGTCGCCCTTCAGACCGCAGATGGAGCTGCCACTCGTGTCGGCTTCAAGTTTCTAGACAACGGAGAAAAGGTCCGTTTCGCCAAGAAGACCGGCGAACAGATCTAATCAACCTCGCTCGAGCATGACCATCGGGGCTTCAGGCTGCCGAGGGCCCCAGCCGCAAGAGGCAGGACACAATGAGTTACGTACCCAGACTTCAGACGAAGTACAAAGACCAGGTCGTCAGTCAGCTCCAAGAGGAGTTCAACTACACCAACCCGATGCTGATTCCTCAGCTCAAAAAGGTAGTGTTGAACGTCTCGATGAAGGATGCCATCCAGAATGTGAAGCTTCTGGAGACTGCCGCCAACGAGCTCGGAGCGATTACAGGCCAGAAGCCTGTGATTCGTCGAGCACGACGTTCGATTGCCGGCTTCAAGCTGCGTGAGGGAATGCCTATCGGCACTTCGGTCACGCTGCGTCGAGCACAGATGTGGGAATTCACAGATCGTCTCATCTCGCTGGCCATGCCGCGAATTCGAGACTTTCGGGGAATCTCCCGGAAAGCCTTTGACGGTCGCGGGAATTATTCCCTCGGCTTGAAGGAGCAAATTGTCTTTCCCGAGATCGAGTACGACAGGGTCGAGCGAATTCACGGGATGAATATCACTTTTGTGACCACCGCCACGACGGACGTCGAGGGGCTCTCTCTTTTGAGCTACCTCGGTATGCCGTTCAAGGCTAACTAGACGACAGGGGCCCAGAACAATGGCCAAAAAGAGCAAGATTGCCTCGTGGAAGCGGGGACCCAAATTCCCGGTTCAGCACCGCAACCGCTGCCGCAGCTGCGGGCGTCCTCGCGCATTCATGCGCAAGTTCGAGCTGTGCCGTATTTGCTTTCGCAACCTAGCGCTTGAGGGAAAAATCCCCGGCGTCATCAAGTCGTCCTGGTAACGACTGTTCGAACCGGTTTTAGGTCCCCTTTGAGGGAAACCACAGCCGGTAAGGAGTAATTGAATATGGGCATGACAGACCCCATCGCAGACCTTCTGAGTCGTATCCGCAACGCGCAGAGCGCCAAGCACGATATCGTCTCGATACCTGCATCGAACATCAAGAAGGCTATCCTCGCCATCCTTAAGCACGAGGGGTTCATTCAGGACTACTCGTTCGATACGGATGACAAGCAGGGTGTCCTGAACATTATCCTCAAGTACGACCAGGAAGACTCTGGAATTATTCTTGGGCTCAAGCGGGTCAGCACTCCAGGGTGCCGACGTTACGTTCGGAGCAAAGAAATTCCTCAGGTCCTCGGTGGTCTTGGTGTCGCAATTCTCAGTACGAGCCGGGGAGTCATCTCCGACCGCCAGGCTCGGGAACACAACGTCGGAGGCGAGGTCCTGGCCTACGTTTGGTAGGTCAGTAACTCGGAAGGTACGGACATGTCCCGCATCGGAAATACTCCCGTCGCTATCCCCAGCAGCGTCACTGTGACCGTGACTGCTGACACTATGTCGGCCAAAGGCCCTAAGGGTCAGTTGAGCCGTCCTATCCCATCGCATGTCGAAATAAAGGTCGACGGTGATGAGGTGAAGGTGTCTCGAGTCAACGACAGCAAGCCGGCGCGCGCGCGTCATGGCTTGACTCGGTCGCTGCTTCAGAATCTCGTTACCGGGGTCTCAGAGGGTTACACCAAATCCCTCGAGATCATCGGTGTGGGTTATCGAGCGCAGAGCAAGGGCAATGTCCTTGAACTCAGCCTCGGCTATAGCCATCCCATCAACTACCAAATTCCCGCCGGAATCGAGATCAAGGTCCAGAAGACCGTGATTCACGTTCATGGCATGGACAAGGAGCTCGTCGGCCAGACCGCCGCCGAGATTCGTCGCTTCCGTCAGCCAGATGCCTACAAGGGCAAGGGTGTACGGTATGTCGGCGAGCACATCCGCCTCAAGGCCGGTAAGGCCGGAAGCGTCGGAGCTTAGTCATGAGCAAGAAGACCCATCCCCGGACTACCAGTCGGCTTCGACGCAAGATTCGTATTCGCAGGCAGATCTCAGGAACGGCCGCTCGGCCGCGCTTGAGTGTCTTCCGCAGCAGCCAGCACATGTATGCGCAGCTGGTTGATGACGATTCGGGCCAGACGCTGGCTTCTACCTCGACGCAGAGCGTCAAAGTAGAGGGCCACTCTGGCAACAAGGATTCAGCAGCCGCGGTAGGTACCGCGATTGCAGAGGCGGCGAAAGCTGCAGGCATTTCGACGGTTGTTTTTGACCGCAATGGTTTTAAGTATCACGGCAGGGTAAAGGCCCTCGCCGACGCCGCCCGCGAGGGCGGTCTGGCTTTCTAGGGAGCATCTGATGGCACGTTTCATGGATGGCGAGACTGAGTTGATCGACCGAGTGGTCGACATCAATCGGGTCGCCAAGGTCGTCAAGGGCGGCCGCCGCTTCAATTTCTCTGCTTTAGTCGTCGTCGGTGATGGCAAAGGGCGAGTTGGTGTTGGACTCGGGAAGGCTGCTGAAGTCCCCGAGGCCATTCGCAAGGGCGGCGAGAATGCTCGCAAGTCGATGGTTCAGATTCCTTGTAATGAGGATGGAACCATTCATCACCCCATCGTTGGCTCGTACGGAGCCGGCCGCGTGCTGCTTCGTCCGGCAAGTCCGGGTACTGGCGTCATCGCCGGTGGTGCAGTCCGCGCGGTGCTCGAGTGTGCAGGTGTGGAGAACATCCTCACGAAGTGCATCGGGTCCAACAATCCCCACAATGTCTTGAAGGCCACGATGGATGCCATCGACCGTCTTCAGACTCCATCCGCTTATCTGCGACGTCGTGGAGCCCCTGAGGCTGCCGTCGAAGCCGCTAAGTAGAGAGGGTATCGGCCATGGCAGACAGCATTACCGTAACTCTGAAGCGTAGCTCGATCGGTCGTCCTCAAGACCAGCGGGCGACCTTGAAGGGGCTTGGACTGAACCGTTTGAACAAGACGGTGACGCTCGAGAACACCCCTTCGGTGCGCGGCATGATTAAGAAGGTCATTCACTTGGTGGAGATCAACGAAGCCAACTAGGAAAATTAACCCTGCCGGGCAGCGAGTCGCCCATTCCTCTCGAAGGAAGAGCCCGGCAGACGAGTCATCGTAGATGATTCAAGGGCGGCGTGGAGCGAGACATGGATCTCAATAAGCTCAGCCCAATTGCGGGCTCGAAGAAGAATCGTAAGCGCGTTGGCCGTGGTCCTGGTTCCGGTACCGGAAAGACCTCGGGCCGTGGCCAGAAGGGTCAGAAAGCCCGCTCTGGTGGTGGTATCCCCGTCGCCTTCGAAGGTGGCCAGATGCCACTGACCCGCCGGCTTCCCAAGCGTGGCTTCTACAACCGTTTTGCCACTCGGCTCGCCGAGGTCAACGTCGGCTCTCTCGTCAAGTTTGACGCAGGAGCAACCGTAGGCCTTGCTCAGCTGTTGGAAGCTGGGCTGGTGAAGCAGCCGGGTGATGGAGTAAAGCTCCTTGGCAACGGTGACATTGACCGCGCTCTGACTGTTCAGGTGACCCGCATCTCGAAGGGCGCCCGCGCCAAGATCGAGGCCGCTGGCGGCACCGTCGAGCTGGTCTAGAGCTAATCCTCCGCTAAACCCTGTTGTACTGAGTCGAAGAGAGACCTGCGCTTATGTTCCAAGGCGTTACCCAGATCCCGAAGATTCCCGAGCTTCGGAACCGACTCCTCGTGATGTGCGCGCTGCTGTGCGTGTACCGCTTTGGTGTCTTTATTCCGAACCCTGGGATCGAGCGCGAAGCGCTTGATCAACTCTTCAACCAGAATCAGGGAACGTTGTTCGGGCTGTACAACATGTTCAGCGGTGGTGCGCTGGAGCAATTCTCGATCTTCACGCTCGGGATCATGCCGTACATCTCCTCCTCCATCATCATCCAGTTGATGACGGTGGTCGTGCCTGCGCTGGAGCGCCTCAAGAAAGAGGGTGAAGCCGGACAGCAGAAGATTACGCAGTACACCCGATACGGCACCATCCTGATCTGCCTCGTTCAGGGCTTCGCGATTTCCTATGGGCTCGAGAATATGGCTGCCCCCGGCGGTGGTCAGGTCGTGGAGAACCCGGGCTGGAATTTCCGGCTGATGACGGTGCTCACTCTGACGACGGGCTCTGCCTTCATCATGTGGTTGGGCGAGCGGATCACAGAGTGGGGCATTGGTAACGGCATTTCCCTCATCATCATGGCCGGCATCATCGTGGCTTTCCCGGACGCCTTGTTCGGCCTGTGGATGTCGATGGAAGAAGGAACGTTCAACTTCCTGGGCCTCCTCCTCCTAGGAATCTTTGCTCTGGTTACGGTCGCCTTCATCGTCTTCTGTGAGCGTGGGCAGCGGCGTATTCCTGTGCAATACGCCAAGCGTGTCGTCGGTCGTAAGGTCTACGGTGGACAGGACACCCACCTTCCGCTGAAGATCAATATGGCTGGGGTTATCCCGCCGATCTTCTCCTCGTCGATCATGATGTTCCCCGCGACGCTCGGAGCTTTCTCCGACAACGCGATTTTTACGAGCTTAGCCAACCTTTTTAGCCCGCAGACGGCGGGTGGTGGAGTGTCGAGCGTCTACATGGTGACCTACGCCATCATGACGATCTTCTTCTGCTACTTCTACACTTCGGTGACCTTCAATCCTGGAGACGTCGCTGAGAACATGCAGAAGCACGGTGGCTCCATTCCTGGGATTCGTCCTGGGAAGGCGACGGCTGAATACATCGATCGAGTGCTGACCCGACTGACTCTTGCAGGTTCGCTCTACATCACTCTTATTTGTCTGCTTCCTGACGTCCTTATCGCCAAGGCGCGAGTCCAGTTTTACTTCGGTGGAACGGGACTGCTCATCATCGTCGGCGTGGCCCTTGACCTGGTTGCCCAGATCGAGAGCCACCTTCTGACGCGTCACTACGACGGACTGATGGGTGGCGGCGCTGGTGGCACCCGCATGCGGAGTGGTCGTCGTGGGGGCCGGGCATGAACCTGATTTTCTTCGGGCCTCCCGGAGCGGGAAAGGGGACACAGGCGCAGCGTCTCGTCGAGGACCGCGCGATCCCACAGATCTCGACGGGCGACATCCTTCGAAGCCACCGTCGTGCGGGTAGTCCGCTCGGGAAGCAGGCTCAGGGGTATATGGACCAGGGTCTTCTCGTACCGGACCAGCTCATCATCGACATGATGGGTGAGCGGCTCGGGGAGGAAGATTGTAAAGAAGGCTACATTTTGGATGGCTTTCCACGGACGGTTCCGCAAGCGGTTGCGTTGGATGGACTCCTCGACGGCCTCGGTACGACGATCGACCGAGTCCTGGTGCTGAGTGTTCCAGACAACGACATTGTGGAGCGAGTCGTCGGCCGACGAGCCTGCAAGGCATGTGGTGCGGCCTATCACGTTGATTTCCGACCCTCCAAGGATGAGGCGGTCTGTGACGCGTGTGGCGGCGAGCTTTATCAGCGGGCGGACGACACCGAAGACAAGGTGCGAGTCCGTCTCGATGAATACGGTAAGAACACGGCTCCGGTTGCCGATTATTACGCCCCTCGGGGTGTGGTTCGGCAGATTGATGGAGTCGGTGAAATTGATGAAATTTATAGTCGTTTGGTGACGGCTATTCAGGAGTGAACAATCAAAGCGAGCTTGAGGTCAGCGGAACAATTGTTGACCTGGCACCAAATCGCCTGTATAGGGTCCGACTCCATAGTGGATGCATTGTTAGCGCCCACGTGGACCGCACGCTTCAAATGAAGTTAGTGCGTCTGATTCCGGGCGAAAAGGTTGTTGTCAAGCTCGGCGACGTGGACCCCTCGCGGGGCCGCATCATCCGACGTTTTGTTGCGGATGGGGAGACGAAGAGATGAAGGTCAAAGCTTCGGTAAAGAAGATGTGCGACAAGTGCCGGGTGATTCGTCGCCGTGGTGTGGTGCGTGTCATCTGCGAGAACCCCAAGCACAAACAGCGACAGGGTTGAGGATTTAGACGATGGCACGAATCGCAGGTATCGATATTCCGCGCAACAAGCGGATCCTAGTAGGACTGACCTACATTTACGGAATCGGTCGTCAGACCTCCGGGAAAATTCTCTCGGAAGCTGGCATCGATCCCAACACTCGAGTTCAGGAACTCACGGAGGGCGAGGTTGCTCGTATCCGTGGCGTCTTGGAAGCCTCTCATCGAGTTGAGGGTGACCTCCGGAAGGAAGTCGCAATGAACATCAAGCGATTGATGGACCTCAATACTTATCGAGGGCTGCGACACCGTCGCGGACTCCCCGCGCGCGGACAGCGCACCCATACCAATGCTCGTACCCGTAAGGGTCCACGACGTATTGTTGCTAACAAGAAGGGTTAGTAGTCATGGCTGGTCCCAAGAAGGGTAAGAAGAAGGTCATGAAGAATGTGGCTGTGGGCGTTGCTCACATCCATGCGACCTTCAACAACACCATTGTTTCTATTACCGACACCAACGGCAACGTGATCTCCTGGTCGTCTGCTGGAACCCGCGGCTTCAAGGGATCTCGTAAGAGCACTCCCTTCGCAGCGCAGCTGGTTGCTGAGGATGCGGCTCGCAAGAGCATGGATCACGGCATGCGTACGGTGTCCGTCTTGGTCAAGGGCCCAGGAAGTGGTCGAGAGTCTGCTCTTAGAGCACTCCACACTGCCGGCTTGAAGGTCACGCACATTGAGGACGTTACGCCCGTCCCCCACAACGGATGCCGCCCTCCCAAGCGGCGCCGGGTTTGAGAGGAAGCTGAATCATGGCTCGTTATACCGGCCCCGTTTGCCGCTTCTGTCGTCGCGAAGGGCTCAAGCTCTTTCTGAAGGCGGACCGCTGCTTCACCGACAAGTGCTCCTTTGAGCGCAATCAGTATCCTCCGGGCCAGCACGGTCAGGCTCGCAAGCAGCGTGCCTCCGACTATGGCTTGCAGCTTCGCGAGAAGCAGAAGGTCAAGCGTATCTACGGTCTGCTCGAGAAGCAGTTCCGCGCGTACTACACCGAGGCTGCCCGCCGTAAGGGCAACACCGGTGAGACCCTGCTCGCTCTCCTTGAGAACCGTCTCGACTCAACGGCTTTCCGCCTGGGCTTTGGCGGAAGTCGCTCCGAGGCGCGTCAGCTCGTTCGTCACGGTCACATCACCGTGAACGGCAAGAAGGTCGACATTCCTTCCTATCAGATGCGCAAGGGCGACGTCCTCGCTGTGCGCGAGAAGAGCCAGAAGATTCAGCGCGTCGTCGATTCGCTGGAGCAGGCTCTGAACCGACCACAGATGAGCTGGCTTGAGCTCGACAAGGACAACTTCAGTGGCACCGTCGCTGGTTGGCCTGTCCGTGAAGAGCTGACACTGCCCATTCAAGAAAACCTGATCGTCGAGCTCTACTCGCGCTAATCCGCCGCAGAGTTTCGCCCTAAACAATTTCGAACCCCAAGTGGAGTGACCTTTGATGGAAACCCCTGAGACTGAAACTACCCCCACCGAAGCCGGCACGGAGCACTACCGTAACTGGCGCAACCTTATCCGGCCGCGACAGCTCATCCTTGAAGATGTCACTGACGAGCTCCGTTACGGAAAGTTTGTGGCGAAGCCCCTTGAGAAGGGCTTTGGCGTAACTCTCGGCAACGCGCTCCGCCGCGTCCTGTTGAGCAGCCTGCAGGGGACCGCAATCACCGCCGTGAAGATCGATGGTGTGCTCCACGAGTTCTCGACTGTGGACGGCGTCATCGAAGATGTGACCGACATCATCCTCAATCTCAAGGGTGTTCTGATTCGTAAGGAAAGTTACGAAGCTGAGACCTTTGTCCTTGAGGCCAAGGGAACTCGTGGGAAGCAGCTGGTAGTCACCGGCGCAGACATTCAGACGACGGGCGACTCCGAGGTCATGAATCCTGACCACCACATCTGCACGATGGCGGGTGCCGGGACACTTCGTATGGAGTTGACCGTAGAGAAGGGCTCCGGCTACGTGCCTGGAGACCGAAATAACGATCTTGAGGCGCCGATTGGAACGATTCCCATCGATGCCATTTTCAGCCCGATTCAGCGTGTGAACTACACGGTGTCGGCCGCTCGCGTTGGTCAGCGTACTGACTACGACAAGCTGACTCTTGAGGTCTGGACTGATGGGACAGTGAATCCTTCCGATTCCGTCGCTTTCTCGGCCAAAATCCTGAAGGAGCAGCTCCAGATCTTCATCACCTTCGATGAGGATGAGGAGCCGGTAATTGAGGAGACTGAGCCAGAAGAAGAGTGGAACGAGAACCTCTTCAAGATGGTCGACGAGCTTGAGCTCAGCGTTCGGTCGGCAAATTGCCTACAGAATGCCAACATCAAGTACATCTATGAGCTGGTCGAAAAGACCGAAGCTGACTTGCTGAAGACTAAGAACTTTGGTCGTAAGTCCCTGAACGAGGTCAAGGAAGTCCTGACCGAGATGGGACTGAGTCTGGGCATGAAGTTGCACAACTTCCCTCGCGTACGAGATGAAGATTAGTCGCTGTTTAGCGATCGCAGGAGCGAGTAATGAGACACCGTAAATCAGGACGCAAGCTGGGAAGAAACTCTTCTCACCGCAAGGCGATGTTCCGCAATATGGCTACGAGCCTGCTCGAGCACGGTCAGATCAAGACGACCGACGCGAAAGCCAAGGAACTTCGTAAGGTCGTTGACCGATTGATCACGCTCAGTAAGCGTGTCACGCCCAGTGACCTTGAGGGTGCCAGTGGTAACGACGAGGCAGTACTTCTTCAGAAGAGACTGCACGCCGTTCGGCAGGCACGAAAGACGGTGAAGAGCCGAGAGATTCTCCAGAAGCTCTTCAGCGAGTACAGTGAGCAGTTTTCGGACCGACCGGGTGGGTACACACGTATCACCAAGCTCGGGCGCCGAGACGGTGACAATGCGCCGATGAGTATCATCGAGCTGGTGGCTGAGCCACTGGAAGCGAAGTCAAAGAAGAAGAAGGCCGCCCCCAAGAAGACCGTGAAGGTTGAAGCGGCTGAGCCAGAGGCTGAAGAGTCGGTCACCGAGGAGGCTGCCGTTGACGCAGCCGCTGAGGAAGCCGCTCCCGCTGAGGAAGGAGCTCCTGTCGAGGCCGAGGAGGCTGTCGTTGAAGCAGCCCCCGAGGACGCAGCTGATGAGGCTCCTGAGGGCGAAGAGAAGAGCGACGAAGACTAGGACCTCTTGACGGTTTAGAATGAAGCCCCTGGACGCTCTACGGACGTCCAGGGGCTTTTTCGTAAAGATGTCCGGGGACACTTGATATGACAGCATTGACCATGAAAGAAGCTGAGCGGCGCTTGACTGCTCACTTGAAGTCCAAGGGTTTGAAGGTAACCCGCCAGCGCGAACTCATTCTTGAGAGCTTCCTGAAGACAGGGAAACACATCGGAGTCGAGGAACTACTGCTCCAGGTTCGTCGCAGGTCGCCGACGATTGGGAATGCCACCGTCTATCGAACGATGAAGCTCTTTGTTGAAGCTGGGATCGCAGAGGAACGGCGCTTCTCTACAGGCGCGACCTTATATGAGGCTCATGATGGTGATGAGCATCACCACGACCATCTCATTTGTACCTCTTGCGAGCGAATCTTTGAGTTTGAAAATGAGAAGATTGAGAAGCTGCAAGATGAGGTGGCCGAGAGTCACGGATTCAAGCTGACGCATCACAAGATGGAGCTGTATGGGCTCTGTAGAGCCTGCCAGGGCTAGAGCCTAGAACGGCAAAAGCCGGCCCGAAGGCCGGCTCAGCAGGAGTCAGTTGGTGCGAAGAGGGGGACTCGAACCCCCACGGCCTCTCGGCCACTAGCCCCTCAAGCTAGCGTGTCTACCAATTCCACCACCTTCGCATGGAACTGACTCTCCTCAGGTCACTTTGGGAGTGTCCTGAAGCGGCGCGAAAGCTAACACAGGGCTTGCCTGGGAACAAGCTCAACACACCGAGATTTCGTTTGACCGAAAGGGCCTTAGTCGGCAGCTTCCGGTGGCTGGTCTCCTTGATCGGATTCTGGGCTCTCTTCCTTCTCGGAACTCTCACCTTCGGGAGCGGCCTCGTCGGATGGCGGTGCTTCCGCGTCGGCGGGGCTCTCACCCTCTGAGCTGGCTTCCGTCTCCGCGTTCGCTGGAGCTTCTGGAGTGTCCTGGCCTTCGGTGGCTGGAGCGGTCTCGGTCGAGTCCTCAGCTTCAGGGCTGGTTGGTCCTTCGGAGGAGTCTGTGGCATCTCCACTGGCCGCCTTCTCAAGGAGTTCGGGACTCAGCTCTCCACCGCCTCCGCTCGTGTTGCTGTACCAGGCGAGTCCCAAACTCGTGGCCATGAACATGGCGGCGACCACGGCAGTGATCTTCGTGAGAATCGAGACACTCCCAGCTGCCCCGAAGGCTTCCTGAGAGGAACCACCCATCGCAGCACCAAAGTCGGCGCCCTTGCCGGGCTGAAGAAGCACGACGAGGATGAGAAAAAGGCATAGGACGATGTGTAGTCCAATGATGAAAACTTCCATGACTTAACTCCGTGAGCTTTGGAATCGAACGATGCCTTCGAAGGTTTCGGCCTTCAGACTCGCTCCACCGACGAGTGCCCCGTCGATATCTTCCTGCTCCATAATTCCGACAACATTACCCGGCTTTACACTTCCCCCATAGAGGATGCGCATTGCTCGTGCCGTCCCAGAATCCCAGGTTGTTCCAATCCACGCACGAATCGCGGCGTGAACTTCCTGGGCTTGCTCTGGGCTGGCGACTCTTCCAGTTCCGATTGCCCACACAGGTTCGTAGGCAATCACCAGTCGAGAGAGCTCTGTTGGCGTGAGTTCACCCAGCCCCTCGCGGAGCTGCGTACGAACCACCTCCAGCGCACGACCAGACTCTCGATCATCGAGAGTCTCACCGCAGCAGAAGATGGGTGTGAGATTGTTCCGAAGGGCCGCCTGGACCTTCCTGGCTAGATAAGAGCCCGACTCCTTTTCGTAGGAGCGGCGCTCACTGTGCCCAACGAGCACAAAGGTGCAGCCTGAAGCTCGAATCATGGGCCCCGCGACGTTGCCTGTGAAGGCGCCTCCGTCTTCAGGATGGATGTCTTGGGTGCCGACCGAGATATCCACGCCCTTGAGCGTGTCAACCACCCCAGAAATGCTGAGGTAAGGGGGAAAGACGACGACATCCACCGCCGGCAGATCGAGCAACGCTAGGCGCAGTTCTCGAGCGAGAACGGCTGCGTCGGCGGGACTCCCGTTCATCTTCCAGTTTCCTGCGATCATGGGTCGGCGCATCAACTCAATCCTCCTCGAGGGCCTTGATACCGGGAAGGGTCTTGCCTTCAAGGAACTCAAGGCTTGCTCCACCGCCGGTGGAGACATGGGAGATGGACTCGCTCAGTTCGAACTTCGCAATGGCTGCGGCCGAGTCACCGCCACCGACCACGGAGTAGGCATCCGATCGAGCGACCGCACGGGCGACTCCTTCGGTGCCTCTTGCGAAGGCATCCTTCTCGAAGACCCCCATCGGGCCATTCCAGAAGATGGTCGAAGCCGACTGCAGCTCCAGGGCGTAACGCTCGACGGTTTCGGGACCAATGTCGAGGCCCATCATTCCAGGCTCCAGGCTCTTCGAGACCTGGGCCTGCTCTTCGGCGTCGAAGGCAGGAGCAACCACGTGATCGGTGGGAAGCCGAATTGCAACGCCGAGTTCATTGGCCCGTGCGAGCAGCTTCTTGGCGAGCCAGACTTTGTCGTCTTCGACGCGGCTGTCGCCGGTTGCAATGCCCTTTGCTTTAAGGAAGGTGTAGGCCATGGCGCCCCCAATCAAGAGGACATTGACCTTGCGAAGAAGGGTCTCAATGACTCCCATCTTGTCGGAGACCTTGGCGCCCCCGAGGAGGGCTACAAAGGGCTTGGCCGGCGCATCTCGTAGTGCCCCGAGTTGGCTCAACTCCGACTCGACCAAGAATCCTGCAGCACGACGCCCCTTGAAGTGCTTTGGAACCTCAGCAACTGAGGCATGAGCACGGTGGAGGACTCCAAAGGCATCGGAAACGTAGAAATCACCGAGCTCAGCAAGTCGCTCCGCGAATCCTTCGGCAC
>Ga0315322_10001987_pt1 | contig 15849 bp, 15 predicted proteins | sample M110021515metaG_FD_203461 | JGI IMG/M metagenome (GOLD analysis project Ga0315322, IMG submission 203461) | Ammonia-oxidizing marine archaeal communities from Monterey Bay, California, United States - M1 100m 21515 | ecosystem: Environmental > Aquatic > Marine > Intertidal zone | place: USA...
TCCGATCCCGGACATGGGCATACATCGTCGATACGACTACCTAAACACTCATGCGTCGCTTCCACCCATACCAGTAGTTACCTTCCCAAGGATCTCGGCAAAGGAACCACCCGAATGAGAACACCTCGGAGCAATAATCGCAATCGATCGAAGGTGGGTTATCCTCGGAAGCGTGGTCTCCACGCAGGTGTCCGGTGACGACTCCCGATCCGCACCAGCAGGTTCGGACGGGTGCTGCGCTCATTGGAACGTTACTCGTCGGATTCGGCTGCTTTGGACGGGTATCGCTCCACGGCACAGTCGTAACACATCTTGCGACGACCGAAGTTCATTCGATGTTCGCTGTGTTCTCCACAGCCTCCGCATGTGCCCTCGCCGGCATCGCTACCAGATCTTCGTGAAGCCTCAAAAGTGACAGGATCGTATCCAGATGGAGTAGCGGATTCCGATAGCGGATCGTATGCTGAAGCATCGTAGTCTGGAGATGACTCAGCGGCCATGGCCGTGTTGAACTTGATGTCGGCGGGTAGGTCAGCGCCGATCTCGACGAACGTCTCCTCACCGTCATCATCGAATCCACTGAACTGCTCGACGGAGACGATCCTGGTGCCCGCCACGCTTCGCGTTGCTCGGGCTCTGGGTGCGGTGTTGCGAGACTGTGCCTTGGCGATGCGTCGTTGCTCCCGTTCCATCTCACCGATCAACTGGGAACGGATGGACTCCAGGGCTTCCTTCATGTCCGATCCACTTGCATAGGCGTATCCACCGATGGGATACGCGCCGGCGCCGTAGCATGTCTCTCCATTGTTGTCGTAGATCTCGTAGACGAATCGGTAGTAATCCGAATCATCACCCTCAGCGCCCATGGCCGTGTTGAGCTTGATGTCGACAGGTAGGTTGAGTGGGTTTGAATCGATCTGTGAATCTTTAACATCGACAAACCATGCTTTTCGACCCCATATCAGCCGTTCAACCCTTTCAATTCTGGCTATTTCCGGAAGAGCGACCCCAGATTCGACTGCCTGTTCCCTCTTTTCTTCAAGCAGTTGCATGATTTTTGGGCGAACATCATCCAATGCTTCTTCAATGGTTTTTCCGATGGCTTCTAACGAATAATTGTAGACATAGAATCCTTTCAAGTTTTTACGAGATTGACCATTTTTGTCGAGGAGTTCGACACTAAAACGGTATTCTTCCCAATCATCGTCATCCCCTGTATCATAGAACAATTCCTCCTCATTCCAATCACCCTCAGCACCCATTAGACTGGTCAGCAGATCCATGGAACCATCTCCCTGATCTCGGAAACCGGTGGGTGCCCAGGTCTTAGCCTTCATGCGACGGTCTGTCTGGATCGAACGACCGAAGTCAACGTTGTCCATGTAGGTGCCGTCCTTGCGACGACGGATGAATCGGAGGTTGCCCCAGCGATCGCGAGCGAGTCTTCGTGGGTTGCCGTAAAATGGTCTTGAACCCTCTGGACCGTAGCCCATGGGTGCATCAAAAGGGTGGCTATGCTCACCCTCCGCACGTTTGACACCCTTTGGCAATCGCTTGCCGGACTTTCGGTATGTGGCCGCGGTCATGGAGTATGCTATTGCCACAGCCTGGTCGAGGGCGGCTTTGCGGTTAGCTGGTTTGCTACGACCCACCATACCCGTGCGATCGAAATCGTGCATGAGTGAACTGATTTTGGCAGAAACAGCAGCGTCGTGCTTTTGCCGATAGGTCTTTTCCTTGGGCTTCTTGGACTTGGCTTTGGGTGCCTCAAATGTGACAGGGTCATAGCCAGAAGGAGTAGCAGATTCGTTGAGTGGATCGTAGGCGGACGCATCGTAATCAGGAGATGACTCCTCGGCACGAGCCGCGACATTCTGGTGTCCGGAGTAGTTGAGGCTGGCGTGATCAAAATCGCCATGGATAGCAGATGATTGAGTCAATTCCTTAGCGGTGAATCCACCCAATGCGTCATCAGAACCGCCACCGAACTTGAACAAGGAGCCCTTGCCAGCGTATGGTGACTCAAACTCGGCATCCATCTTCTTGCCCTCGTTGGCCAAGGTTCTGACTACGATCTTGCCATTATCATAACTGACGGATCGGATAGCCGTTCCGCCACCAACACCGACGATTCGCCAAGCGATTCCGGTGTCCTCTCCCTTAGGAGTTCCTGAGGCGTATCGACGCAGGGTCTTGACCACTTGAGTGGCATCTTGGGTATCCTTGCCGGCCTTGACACGGATACTACCGTTGTCAATGGCCTGGATCCCATAGGTGGATGAACCCACACGTAGGTAGACTGGATCATTAGGGGAGCCCTTGAGTAGGGCTTCAATTAGCTCCTCAATTCTGAACAGAGGCTTAGACATGTGTAATGATTACTTGCCCGACTACCTAAATGCTCACCCATAGAGAGCAGACGGGCTACTGACCGCATCATCCTCTACAATCCGAGGTTCAATTACTCTCCCAGTAGATGAGCGCATACGTTCAACAACGGTGAGTGAATTATCAAAGTCTGACCACTTGAGTCTCCAACCTTCGGTGGAGTAGCCATTGCTCTCCAACCCTGCCATGTATGATGACTGAATGAGTTCCTGGAGATATGCTCCCGTGAATCCCTCGGTGCGTTGCGCTAAACGACGGACGATCTCCTTAGCATCGTCAACACCGATCGGTAGGCCATTGATGTAGCGTCGTAGGATCTCCTTGCGATTATCCACATCTGGGTAATCGATGTCAAGACGCATATCAAAACGACCTGGACGATCTGTCAATGCCCAATCAAGTTTCTGAGGGTAATTGGTCGTGGCCAAAGTGACAACGCCATCATTAGGAACCACGCCAGATAGACAATTGAGGAACTCACCGAGTGATGGTGTGTCAAACTCCATACGATCCGCTCCACCGAGAGTATCAATATCTTCGAATACTACCAAGGTGGGTGACAGACGGCGAGCCAATTTGTAGATGTCATCGATAGCTCCTACGCGGGTAATGTGATCTCTGGTGACGTAGATGACTGTGCAGTCCAATTGCGAGATAACGACACGGCAGGTTAGTGTCTTGCCAGTTCCGGGTGGTCCAACAAGCAAGACCCCTCTGGAAGAACGTAATGATGATGACTGGAATGCTTCTAAGTTGGTGAGGAAACCAATGATGTTCCTTTGGATCAAGGAACGCTTGCCCTCTCCAATGACGACCGAATCCCAATTGGTATCTTGCAGATCCAGGCATTGGAAGTCGCCATCAAAACGAGCGTTCTTGAGGAGACCATGTCGATCGAAATGGTATTCGATTTCAGTCCAAAGGCGAGCGAAGTCTGTGCGCTGATGGCAGTAGTGGAATCGAACCTCGACATCCCACTTATCATAGGGATAGAATGAGACGGCCAGGCGTTCATTCGACTCGGAATCCTCCAAGAACATGATTAGCCGGTGTGGAACCCTAAGATTGGCATCACCAAAATCCTCGTGCAAATAGACGGGTGTGCTGCGTGTGCCTCCGTGTCCAGAAAAACTGTCAATCTTGACGATGGTATAGCGATCCTCAAGAACCTTCATCATAGAGTCTGCCCACATAAGGTATGAACGATTGTTGAAATCCCTCTGTTTTGATTCGATGCTCTCACCCTCAGCCGGCGAGATCCAATCGCTGATTTGCTTGAACATGGGGTCGTGAAGTTGAACGGATCCTGTGATATGTTGGTATGCCGATAGTAGGCTATGGCCATCAATCCGAACCTCTCCGAGGCTGGGAATGTTGGCTATGACGTCAGGAGATTCGCTCATAAATACTGATTGAAGCAACCACCCATATCAAGGGAGATGCTCAATCGTGGCGACGGTCGTAGAAGCTATGAACCAATAGCCAACCCAATAGAGCCAAGAATATGCTGAGGACGAAAACTATGGGGATAAGATCGACTAATGGCATGGAATCACACCCATATCTGCCTACCATCGTCGAAGTCGACTTGGTTGGCATTAGGATCATTGCCCATGAGGAAGCGGGAGCGGCCAATACCACCAGAAGCAGTTCTCAACCATGACCAGTAATCATCGTCAATGCCCTCTGGTGTGTCAGCAGGGGGGCGGGGGTGTTGCGACCCAATAACAGAGCGAACCTGTGTAGAGAATCGATCGAATGCTGAATCACGATCGGGAGCGTCCGGATCGGTTGAGTCAAAGGATGCTGATGTCTGGAGACCGCCATTGATAGTTTGATTGTCGCCAAGACGGTGGAAACCACCGACGGCATCAATCTGGTGGAATCGGAATGTAGGGGAGTCAGATAGGGGGGAACCGAGCATGCGAATCCAACACTCGGTATCCTCAGCCATCTGGAGCGTCTGGTCGAAGCCATTGACGGCCTCAAACCGATCGCGACGGACGACGACCTGGCTGGTCATGGGTGGATGACCCATGATAAACCAATATCCGTGTCCAAGATCCTGACGTAGACGTGAGTGATCAAAATGAGAAGCAATGTGTTCGGAACAACGTGTCCAACCTTTGGCAGATGTTAATTCAATCTCGACCTTGGAGGCTGTCCATGCCACTACTGTGTCAGGATGTGCCTTCTCAAGATCTTCGGATACCCATGAGAGATTCTCGGGGAACCACCAATCATCGCCATCAAGGAAAGCGATCCATGAGCCATTACCGAGTGCAATGCCCTGATTGCGGGCACCGGATACACCTGGGTAGAGGTCAAAGTCCTGTCGAACAGCTTGGAAACGATAATCGTTCTCAACGAAGGCGTTGATGATCCTGGAAAGGTCGTCGGCCTTTTCCCATTCGGGAGGTGTGCCGTCTATGATCCAACAAGTCCAGTCTTCATGAGCCTGGTTTCGGACCGAAGCAAGACATTCCTCGACAAGATCGGGTTCGACGCGGTAAATCGGAACGATGACATCGTAGTGTGGCATGACTCAACAAGAGAGTCGCACCTACCTAAGCGTGTCGCCGTAGATCGCCGGGATCGTCAACGCTCCTGAGAGCGAGGATTGACCTTACTGAGCGCCCAAAAGGCTTCGCTTATACCAGTCGACGTTTCCAGGGTTGATGCTGATCCCCATTTCGAGAAGCTTGTTCGCGATGAGGGCGTCTGGGCCGTCGTAGAGGGTGTATTTCACAAAGCACTGGAGTTCACCAGCGTTGATCGTTCCAGCGTTGTAGGACATACCTGGTGCGTTGTAGTAGGTAGCGAGAACATCCCAAACCTGTCCTGGAAGCACGTAGACGTCAGGGTAAAGGTTGAAGGAAGGCTGGAAGTCGATGCTTCGAGGGTAGGGTGAAGCAGTTCCAGGGATTCCGTCGTTAGGAATGTTGTCTGGGTCAAGGAAGTAATCAGTGGTGTTGATTCGAACCTGGACGAAGGATCGTCCACCAGCAAGACCAGTAGCCTGTGTTAGACCGCGGTATGCAGGTTCAGCACCGTTGTTTGCCTTCATGAAAGCAGTTGGGCTGATCGAAATGTCTTCGATAACCACGAACTCAGTAGCTGTGGTCTCAGCAGGCTTGGTGATGTTGTTTCCAAATCCGCCGACGAAGATCGAAAGTCGTTGTCCGTCTTGGTTTGCGCCGGAGCCCGCAATTGCGTTGCCGCCGCCATCTGTTCGTGAAGCGTCCCATTCGTAAATCTGTGATCTCATTGCCATATCATTCATCTCCATGTGTGTTGTCTGTTCACCGAGTAGGTGTTCAGGCTTGCCCTCCAGCAGCGGCCATTGCAGCGGCTTGGGCAGCCTTTTGTTGCTGCTCGATGAGACTTCGCTTATACCAGTCGACGTTGTTGGGGTTGATGGTCACGCCGAGCTCGAGGAGCTTGTTTGCGATCAGTGCGTCCGGTCCGTCGTAGAGAGTGTATTTGACAAAGCAGGCAACCACAGTGGTTGATCCGCTGTCATCAGACTTTGCAGTGTAGAGGATCTGGTAGACTTGACCTGGGAGGACGTAAACGTCTGGGTAAAGGTCGAAAGACTTGAGGAGGTTGTCAGTTCCAGCAACAGTGGAAGCGCCACCACGAGGGTAAGGGCTTGCCAATCCAGGGATACCGTCTTGGTTGGTAACGTCTGGGTTCTGGAAGTAGTCCGTGGTGTTGATCCGGATCTGGACAGCGCCATCACGGTAAGGAGTGGCTGCGATGTCTTCGATGACCACGAATTGAGTAGCTGTGGTCTCGGCTGGCTTGGTGATGTTGTTTCCGTATCCACCGGTGAAAACGTCGATTTCACGGTTCGTAGGAATCGCGACAGGAACGTCGGTTGTTGATCGTCGGAGACTGGAGTTACCGCCAGTTGCCAGGTTAGTCCATTCGTATACTTGGGATCGCATTGCCATTGTAAATCATCTCTTGCTTTGTCAGCAATATCCAGTGGACTTTTCGACTACTTAAACCCCCACGATAGAGGGTCTTTCACATGCGTATAGTATGTATGAGTGGTGCGGGGAGCAGGATTCGAACCTGCGAACCGTTACGGACTGGGACCTCATCCCAGCGCCTTTGACCAAGCTGGGCGATCCCCGCGCTGTGGTAGTCCCTAATCGTTCGTGTATATGACACCATCGCGAATCAAACCAAATATCGGTGTTCATCGGAAACATTCTCGCCGAGTCCGACAAGGTTAGCACGATCTTTAGAGATTTTCATCTCAAGTTCCGAGATCCTGGGGGTCTTGGAGCGATCGGAGTGGAGATCTAAGAAACAAGGACGTGGTTGGAGAACCAATTGATGGTCACAGGTTCCGAGACGAGCATCAAGCCAAACAATGAGTCGACGCAGTGGAACAAAGATAGGTGATGTGAATCTGCCTACGGCGAGCCGTAATCGAGTCATAGAAAACACCTGGGCGGGGTTTCGGTCTCAAAGAGCGGCTTCAACGGGGCGTGCAGCCACATCGACAACCTTGGCACCAATGCCAGCGACATCGGAAACGACTGGGATACCGAATCCTCGAACCTTAGCGAGGATAACACCTGCACCGATTACCATAGGAATCCAACCGATCCATTGGCGGATGGCAAGAGGACCGAGTTGTCGATCAAGTAGGCTGACTGCGCCGGGGGCGTAAAATGAAGCGCCAATAAGGGCGAGGCTTCCACCGACTACATACGGGTTGAGGATTGTTCGTGTTAGAGTTCCGAGCATATTATTCACTTTCCTGTTTTGATACCTAAAGGCTCCTTCACTGACCGATCACGTGACCCATGCCCTCTGACGCCGAAACATGGCGACTGAGGAAACCAGTGGAGATAGATTCTGCACCGAACCAGGCGTTGACACCGTGTCCGGAGTTGCCGGCGGTGCTCATGGTGTGGCTGGGCATGACGTAGGTGCTCAACACATCGTGCATGCTACCTACTTCGGGTGTGGGGGATGAGGGGGTCTGTTCGATCGTAGCCTCATTTTCTGCATACCAGACCGGGGGTTGGTAGCTAGGAGTGGTTGGGTGGACAGATTCCACGAATGGGTTGGCCTTGGCAAAAGGATCTGCGGATCGGATACCCATGATGTTAGCCTTGTGGGAGTGTGCACCACTTTCTGTGTGTGGGATGACGGCGTTAGTGCTATCAGCGACTTCGGCTCCGAAGTTCTGGGTGACACCGTGTCCAAGAGCGGGTTGTTCCATGATGGAATCAATAGGATCTGTTGGAGGAACACGGTTGACCATGTCGGTGTTCATAGATTCGAAAGACCAATCGGAGGTAACGTTGGAAGCGGAGTTGTCCATATCATAAACGAGTCCTCCCATTTGCATGTTAGCCTGCATGTTGACATCCTCAGCATTACGGATGTCGGAGTAAGAGTGAACAGCAGTTTGCTGACCAATCACATGTCCTACACCCTGTTGGGGTAGAATCTCTGGGTTGACACTCTCAGATCCGAAAGCAGATGCTGGGGCGAGTAGCTTGCCCAGGGAACCAAGCAATGGAACGGTGAATCCAGTAGTGGACTCCACAGCGTTGGCTGCATAGCCGAGAACTTGGATAGCACCAGCGGTGAACATAAGTCCGCCAGCCATAGAGTAGGTTTCAGACATGGAACCCATAGTGGTCTTAGACTTGTTGAAGACATAAGCACCTACACCGAGAAGGGTTCCGGTTCGGATTACATTGCCTGCAGGGATTTTGTAGAATGGGATCAAAGTCATACCGACACCAAGAAGTGAAGCAACAGCAACACCGCCTGCGGCATAGATCAAACCAGGTTGGGTAACATCATCGACATAGTCGCCAGCGGTCTCTTGAACATTCAGCATGATATAACACTCACCTTACGACTACCTAAACCCTCACACACTCCGGGAGTTTCGAAGAGCACTTCTGGTGCCCACCTTGGTAGGGGGTGCCACGTGCAATCCGACGGGATCTCCGAGGGGTGTTCGAAGAGTGCCGATCTGAGCGTTGGAAAGTGGTTTGGGAACAAGAGTATCTCCCATGAATGTGTTATTGCGTTGAACTCCGACACCATTGGTTAGTGGAGCCATGCTTAGTTCCATAGGTCCGTTGCCAAATCCTTCAGCGGCGAATGGGCGTGCACCAGCCATCTCGATGCTATCATCGGAAGGATCGGTGTCCAAAGAGTATCCACCTTGAACCACATTGACCGTGCCAGCCTGTAGCTTAGACATGACCGCGGACGCGATCTGCGATCGGACGGCGACGGGGATGGGTAGAGAAGGATCCTCAAGAGTAGTTAGGAAACGTTGGGCTGATCGAGTTCCATCTCGGGAGATCACTGGAACTTCGGATACGGTATCTGTCTTTCCAGAAAGTCGTGCCCAGAATCCAGCCTTCTCGGTCTGGAGTCGGTAGAGTGTCCATGAGTCTCCGGAATGATCCAGGCGGTATCCATCAAACGCTTCTGAGAATGGTGTTGCAGACGGGGGGCTCTTGGTGACCTTAGGTGCGGTGTATGATTTACCGGGTCGTGCCTCGGGGTTGGGAGCCATGACAGCCACAGGGACTCCGAGGATTGCTTCGGCTGCATTAGCAGATTCTGTATAGGCGTTTAGCTGATAGGTTCCACCGAAATCGGAAAGAACGCCGTGCATGGCACCTTCCATGGGTGAACGCTTCAAGGTATTCTGGATGGCGAGATCGAGATCCATACTAACACCTGTGCGACTCCGCTACTTGAACGTCCCTCACCAGATGTGATTACTCTGGTATGTAGAAACTGGGAGGAAACGACTTGAGGTGGCCGATTCCGCCTCACGGACGACACCACTCTTGACGAGGAACGAGAACTCGGTGGAGTCGCTCTGGGCACTGCAGGGTCCGGTGGGATTGTCCAGACCCATCTCGAACTTGACCGTGTATCGTCCGGGGGTGCTGGGAGCGGTCATTTCATAGACTGCGATGCCGAACTTGTCCTTGGCACCACTATCGCCACGGCAACGGTCGCCGTCGAGCTTGCTCTGGTAGAGGTCGCCGGATGGGACGATGGACGAACCACCGGTGTATTCGGGCGATTGCGGGTAAGTTCCGTAACGCTGGACGACGACGGTGTTGCTGGGATCCTCGTCGGAGGTGACCTTGATACCGGTGAAGATCAACTCATCGTTGCCATACCAGGATGCCGGAACGTCGCCGCCACCGCAGTAGCCCCACCAGTCGTTGTCGCCGGAGGTCTCGTAGTATTTGGCTCGGACAGCGAACTTGATGGTCTCGCCAGGAGCGTAAGTATCGGACTCGGTGTAGATCTTGCCCTTGAATCCGTTGAGGTCGCAGGTCCTACGACTATACGACTTGGATACCTCACCGCGCTTCTTCCACTTCTTGGTGATGACCGTCTCCGATCCGGAATCGTCATCGGTAGAAGTGGTGTCTCCTCCAGGGGTTACGACACCACCAGGTTGCACAGTAGTATTGGATGTAGTGCTACCGCCACCCAGCACTCCGCCATCAGCAGATTGCGTAGTTAGGTAGTATCCAAGACCACCAAGAGCGGCAATTCCAATAATCAACGGTGCGGGTTTCATTTTCTTCATCTCCTTGCGAATAGTAGTGGTAGTCCAATGGCCAGAACGCTGGCGATGCCAACAACAGCCATACCTGCGTGGCCACCAGTCTCAAATGATTCTGATGCGCGGATCTCCTCGGCGTGGGCGGCTTCTGCAGCCATCTCGGATTTGATCTCGGCTCTCATGCGGGATACGACATCGTCATTCATATCTGGCATGCAGGCGATGAGCTCGGCTACTGGGGCTCTCTCAATACGACGTCGAACTTCGAGGACGGTTCCAGAATCGTATGTGCGACGACCCCAGAGTGCAGCGGCGATCTGTGTTCGCCATGGTTCGTCAGTAGCATATCCAGCCGACTTGAGATTAGCCTCTACGCGTGCGAGTGTCTTTTGTCCTTCCTCGTGATCCTTGCTGTCCTCGGGCGGGAAGACCGCTTCTTCAAAGTCAGCCTGGGTCATGCCGACCAGATCGAGATCTGGTTGGGGCAAATCAAAATCGTCAGGATTAGGCCAATCGCCAATGTCGGAAGCGTGTGGGTGATCGAGCGGTAGTGGTTCGTGAGCCACGGCGAGATCCGCTTCGGGCTCAATGGAGATGGGTGAATCTGGTAGAGGTTCGGTGCGATCGGTAGGATTCCAACCCTGAGGGCTGTCAACTGGTGGTGCAGGTTCTGGAATAGTGTCGTCTCCTACGGCAGAATCAGCAGTTTCTATTTGGGCATCTTCTGGAACGGCACTCTCTGATGGAACCTCATCGGGTTGATCATCTGCGCCGGAGAGGGAGTCCTGCAACTCCTGAAGCCCCTCGGACAAACCGTCAGTCATGACCAGAGTTGCTCGGCACGACTACCTAAACCCTCACGAAACAGATACCTCTGCTTGAAAGTTGGTGGGAACGTGGTTGCCATGGTTGATGTGGATCAGATCGATAACCGAATCCAAGTCATATACCACGAGGGGATAACACTGTGCCCAATCATAGGGGTGTCGTCGTGGTTCGGAACCATCGGCAGGGACGAGATGAAGGTAGGCCATACCAGGATTGCCATCAGAATCTAAGACAGAATCTATGCGTGAGATGGTAAAATTGGAATCGCGAGGATCGGCATCTCCAACAGAAAGACCCTCAACACGGATAGCTATCGGGCGACCATCGTCCTCAAATGAACATGTTATGAGATAACCATCGATAGAATCAAGATCGACACCATCAACTTTCCATGATGTCCACCAAGGTGGGTAGTGGGTGATGTTTGACATATCCGAACCGAGGTAGAACACCCCTATGAAGTGGTCGGTTGTATTCACTTCTTAGTGAAGCGAGCAATAAGAGCCATGAGTCCAATACCCAGACCAACACCAATAGTAGCGGAACGCACATCGGTGTTTCCGACGACTGGTAGGTCGACGGTGTCAGCGGATCCATACCAAACGGGAGCACCGTTGCTGGATGGGTAGGCGGAATCTTGTCCATATCCTGAAGCATAATCGAGTTCACCCTCGGCCATCAGCGGGCTGGTGGTCCAGGTTGATCCAGTCTGCCCAACGATATGACCCATTCCGTAGATCTCATCGACTTCGTCAGCCATAAAGATGTCATCAGGTGGGGAGCTTGGGGACGATAGGCCATCAGAGTCTTCCCATGTGACTGGGGATTCAGCCATCATGTAGCCCTTGCGACGCATGTCAGCACGAACCTTGGAACGCTTGGCAGAGGTCTTGGAACCTTTGCGTAGAACATTATGGTAGAATCCAGCCTGCTGTCGTGTTAGCTTGGTGAACTTGGTTGGGTTGTCAAGAACGTGCTTAGAGAAGTTAGCAACGGACATGCCAGCGCGCTTGGCCTTTCGAGTGAGTGCACCTGGTCGCTTGATCTTCTGACCGATCGGTGTTCGCTCGGCATCAAAGGATACTTCTGATCCTGAGAAGTCACCAGGTCCTTCGTAGGGAACCTCTTCAACGTATGGATCGTGGGTAGCGGTCTCGCCTTCGGACATCCAAGCCTCGATGCGAGCATCCAGATCTTCGGTGACATAGTCTGAAGGACTGGATGGGATTTCAGTAGGAGAGATTCCTGGTCCGCCACCGAGTGCGCTCTCAGATCCTCCGGGAACGGTCTCGACGGTCAATTCGTCAGCAACAGTAGCCTGTTCAAGACTTTCCATCTCGCCTTCGGCAGAAAGGAGTGTGTCTGGAACTGGCCAAGTGCCCTTGCCGAATGATTCGGTAACGCCATGACCCTCACCAATAGAGGTGTAGCCAGCGGAACCAGTTCCCTGGACACCAGCGATGGTTCCGGGTTCGGTGACAACATCCATGACGTTGGCATCTTCGGCTGCCATTTCAGCAGGTTCGTAGCCCGAGGGGGTAGCAGGAGTAGTGCTGGGGTTGACTGTGGTAGGATCGTAATCCGGATCGGACTCCGCGGAGTAACCCTCAGCAGCCAATACCTTGGATTGACTGGAAGCGGCAGATGAAGCAGTAGTCATATCTCCAGTGTTAAGTGCGGTGAGAACCTGGCTGATGGTATCAAGACCACCATCGGTTCCATCTGGTCCGCCAGTTCCAACCACGATGTGGCTGACTGTGAATTGACCCTTTTCCGAAACGGATTCCACCGCAGAGGCGAAAGCGGAAAAGTCATCAGCTTCAATAGCTGAAGCATCGGGGATGGCTGCATCAGCAGATCGCATACCGAATGGATAGTGGAAAGATCCGTTGGTAGTGAATGGGAAGTCTTTGTCGTAGTTTCGTCCACCAACAGTAGCAGTTCCGGAGATGGAAGCGCCAGTGACAACACCCTTCTTATCGACATCGACGTCGATACTCGTGCAGGTGACACGCTGGTTGTCTTCTTCTCCGACTTGGTAAAGGAGAGCGCATGGCATGTGAGCGGCCTTGACCGATCCTTCTGGCATAGCATTGTAGAATGCTGAACTAGCAGTCCACCAGGAAGAAGGAGTCTTACCAATTACTGATTCTTCAACCAATGACCAGCGGTCATCAGAATAGATCAGAAGGTTGTCAATATCAGTTTTGTCGATTTTCTTTGCCATTTCAATCACACTCTCCGTAGATATGTTGTTGCTCCACCAGTTCTTGGGATCAATGCAACCTCGGTATCCGAACTCTGGATGATTGTTCCCTCATTCCTCCAACTACTCAAAGGCATCGTGCGGCCGGTGGAACCGCAAGAGTATGAGGCATCTTGGTCGGGGGAGAGTGAAGTTTTACCGAAACGACCATTGACAGCCGAAGCATCGGAATTACGAGTCAAGGATCCGAAACGGTTGGAACCAAAGGAATCAGTAGGGGGTGTGATGAATGGTGCATTCACGCCAGTAACAGCAAAAGCAAAGTCACGGTTGACTTCTGGAGGGACTGTGCAACAAGGAACCGGTCCTTGGTATGTGATACCAGCAGTTTGTCCAGTAGCGGGATCAAGCGAGACTACACCATCAGTTACCTGTTCGTGTTGTTGAGCATCAGGGGAACTAACCTTGGAGGCCACAGATCTGGGTAGTTGCCCAGGTGTGTTATCAAGAACGTTAGGTCCGTAGTAATTGTTATCGGCACCAAATGTCAGCGATCGCGGTGAAACACTTTCGGCAGAAAATTGATCATCGGAATAACCGACATCGTAGCCATTGACATAAACCGACTTCTGATCGGTGACACCGGTTCCCCATGGTCGCTCATTGACGACGGCGGAGGTGTGGGCCAGATCAAGGAAACGCCAGCCCATAAAGGAAGATACAAGTGATTCGGGAACAACATCGGCAGTCAAACCAGTGCGTTCTACATCAATGCGTTCAGCATCAGTAGGCGTAATTTGATCGGCTCCAAACACAGCGGACTTGGCTCGTCCAACAAGTCCAGATTGGAATGCCCAAAAGCCACCTGCAAGGATGAGTGCCGCACCGAGGAGTCGTGAACGGTCGTAAGCCATGAAGATCACTGGTCGGGACGACTACCTAAAGTCGCGCCTTAATCTACTCAGAACCGCCGGTCAGACGATCCAGGACAGTAGCGAGTGCGGAGAGTCCAATGCCGAGTGCCAAAGTGCCGAGTCCGAGACCCATAGCAACATAGGCACCATCACGGACGGGGTGCTCCAAAGAGACTTCGAGATCCAGACCATCGCCATCAGCCATGAAGATGTCATTAGGGGGTGAACTAGGGGATGATAGACCCTGCATGTCTTCCCAAGTGACCTGTGATTCAGCACCACGCATCCATCGCTGGTAGCCCTTGGAGGTCTTTTTGGAAGTCCACATCTTGCCATCATTACCGCGCTTGCGGGTTCCTGCATTGACGGAGTTAGCCGAGACAGCTGGTCCCTTGCGCTTCTTAACGTTGGTAGTTCTTGCTGGGTTCTTCTTGCGAGCCATACCGTATGATCCTCAGCACGACTACCTAAATGCTCACTCGGCGAGCTCGTCGTAGAGGGTTTCGTATTTCTCAGATCCGCCACAGTAGCACTTGCTATTGGAACGGCTCCAACTGTAAGCGTCCCCATCGGCGAACTTGGTGGTGAACGAGTTGGCTCCTCTTGCATTAGAACGGGCACCACCACAGGCGGTGCACCAGACTACACCAGCACGAATCGGAATGAATGTGCTATCGTATGTGTTCTGGAGATACGATGACCAGTTAGTCTTTGTGTCCGGCATGACTGCCAGGACGTGATCCGGCTTGGCTCGATTGCGATGTTTGGTTCCTGGACGCCACATCTCAGTCCAACCATCCTCGGAATCCCATTCTATCCAACGGCGTGTGTTGAAACAGACATAACCCAAGATCGCAGGTGGTTTGGGGAGACCCTTGTTATCAGTCTGCCTAACCACACGCTGGCTCATGGGGATGTGGGGCTCCACGAAGTAGCCCTCAAAGATGGACATAGCGGGGTGGTCGATGGTCTGACCTCCCGATTGATAGATAGCGAGAATCTCGTTGGTGAGATCCATGTGATCATCGGGCGACGCCAGGTTGATGTCGTAGTTGAGGTAGGTTCCCTTGACCATAGGAGACGGACTCATCTGACGACTACGGAAGTCCCGGAAGGTCTTGGGTGCCGACGGATCGGCGATGGTATCGTCATCGGTGAGAAGCAGACCAGGGTGTCGATCCTTAGCCGGGACATCGTTCCTCTCAATGGGTAGTATGCTCTCGGCATACTGGCCGATAGTCATGGTATCGTTGATGGGTATCTGCATGATGCGAGACAGCAGATCGTCCTCGATACCGGGTGTGCCTCCCGAGACCAGGGTCTGCCAGGCATCGTGACCGAATCGCGACTGGAAGGTGTAGTTGATCATGAACAACTGAACCCAGTAGTTGTTGATCTCATGGAGAGCATCATCGTAGTCAGTGTCACCATCCATGATGCCGTCGGTGATTTCTTCAAGACGTTCTATGTTGAGTTCGGTGTTGGCCCAATCATTCAAAATGCTGTATCCTACATTCTGGCTGTTGACTATCTGAGGGATGAACACCTCATCAACTTCCCTCTGCACATCATCCCTGGCATCATCCTCGTTGGTATGCCATTCATCAGAATACTCCGTCCGTCTGCTCACCTCACCATTCCATTTACGAAGGGTGAAAATGACCTCCCCACGATATGGATAATCATCTTCATCATCATCCTCCTTGATAATCTTGATCTCGGTTTCAATCACATCGTTGACCGGGGGGTGCTTACGGGCGCTGAGGGCTCTCTGGATCCATTCTTCATTCATCTTCACACGATTCCGAGAACTCCACGTGATGGGGATGGAGTATAGATCGCCCATTAGGCGCATACTATCCAACCGATTGAAAGCCTTGGATGCCGTGGCCATGTCGGAGGCGATCGGGCGGAGTGCCTTGGTTATA
>Ga0315322_10001988_pt1 | contig 15849 bp, 7 predicted proteins | sample M110021515metaG_FD_203461 | JGI IMG/M metagenome (GOLD analysis project Ga0315322, IMG submission 203461) | Ammonia-oxidizing marine archaeal communities from Monterey Bay, California, United States - M1 100m 21515 | ecosystem: Environmental > Aquatic > Marine > Intertidal zone | place: USA...
CATGTTAGCTTTAATGGGTAAGTTCCATAAGCCTACATCATGCGTGTCTAACCCAATAAAATGGGAAGTTCCATGCATGAAATATTTTTTATATGCTGGCCAGCTATCATCAGCATTTTTAATGTCGTGTAAAGAAATTAAACCAAGATTAACCAATTGTTCTTCCATTAAGGCTCCAACTTGAGCATGGTAGTCTTTAAGCATGGTTCCAGGAATCAATAATTTTGTAGCCTCATTTTTTACATGTAGTACAGCATTGTAAACCTCTTTTTGTCTAGCAGTGAATTTCCCATTTACAGGAATGCAACGAGTAAGATCCGATGCGTAATTCGCATACTCTGCACCAAAATCCATAAGTATTACATCTCCATCCTTACACTGTTTATTGTTTTCGATGTAATGTAGTACACAAGCAGATTTTCCAGATGCAATAATAGGTGTATAAGCAAAACCTTTAGACTTGTTGTTTAAAAATTCATGCATGAGCTCAGCTTCTAAATTATATTCCATAACACCAGGTTCTGTAAAGCTTAGAATTCTTCTTAACCCTTTTTCAGTTATATCACATGCTTTTTTCATTAACTCAATTTCAATAGGATCTTTAATAGATCTTAATTGATGCATAATAGGAGCACTTCTTTCAATTTGATGATTGGGGTATTTAATTTTAAAATTCTTTATGAAACGATCTTCTCTATTTTCGGCTTCTGTATTTGCTCTTGTGTGTTCATTAGAATTTAAATAAACACAAGAACATTCAGCTAAAAGGGTGTTTAAAATAGTTTCAAATTGATCTAACCAATAAACTGTTTTAATACCTGCTGTTTCAAATGCTTTTTCTTTGGTTAATTTCTCTCCCTCCCAAATTGCAATTAAATCACTAGTCTCTTTTAGAAATAAGATCTCTTTGTGTTTTTGCTCATGACAATCTGGAAAAATAACAAGTACGCTTTCTTCTTGATCAACTCCAGAAAGATGAAGAATGTCTCTGTGTTGAACAAATGGCAATGTACTGTCTGCACTTGTGGAAAAAATATCATTTGAGTTGAAAATAGCTAGACCACCTTTTTTTAGATGACTAGTAAAATTTTTTCTATTTTGAATGTAAAGAGAGGAGTCGATTTTATCGTATTTCATTTTGTTACAAATTTTAAGGGATAAAAATACTAATATTAATTTCTAGTTTAAAAGTTGTTGTCAAATTAGTGTTTTCTGTTGTTCAATGACAATTCAATGACAAAACTTTGAAGTCTACTTTATTAATTTGCACTATTATATTTATCTTAATTGAAGAGACTACATACATTAGCATTTACGCACAACAATGTTGAATTAGACGAAATAGGGAAGTTCCATATTGAAGATGCAGTTCTTAAAGAAAGATTAGTTAACCTTAAACTTAATTTAGGGTTAAATGAATTGATGTACCTATCAACTTGTAATAGAGTTGAACTTATTTTTACTTCTGATCAGATTGTAAATAAAGAATTTTTATACAATTTCTTTAATGCTTTTGATGCTTCATGGGATGCTCTTCAGATTGGAAAAGCCATTGAAATGGCAGAAGTTTTCCAAGGCGAAGCAGCCGTTGAACATATTTTTAGAGTAGCATCATCTTTAGATTCCTTGGTGATTGGTGAAAGAGAAATAATAACTCAAGTTCGTAAGGCTTATGAAAAATGTAAAGAATTTGGAATTACAGGAGACGTTATTCGTTTATTATCTCAACATACAATTCAAGTAGCTAAAAAAGTATATACTGAAAGTGATATTTCTAAAAACCCCGTTTCGATTGTTTCTCTTGCTTATCATAAATTAATTGAAAAAAACATTAAAAAAGATGCTAATTTTCTCATAGTTGGCGCTGGCAAAACAATAACAACTATGTTGAAATTTTTGAGTAAGCATGGTTATGAAAATTATACAATTTTTAATCGTTCTGAGCAAAATGCAATAGAACTAGTAGAAAAAATAAATTTAAAAGCGTCAATAAAAAAATTAAGTGATTTAGCTAGTCATAAAGCTGATTTTGATGTAATCATTACTTGCACAGGAGCTTCATCTGTTATTTTTTCTGAAGAAATATATACTGAAATTATTGGTGATGATTTAAGCAAAAAAATTGTCATTGATTTAGCTTTACCCGCTGATTTTGATGAAAAGATTTCTGAACAGCACAACATTGAGATCATTGCCATCAAAGATTTAAAAATGGTGGCTAACGAAAATCTTGCCAAAAGAGCTAAAGAGATATCAAAATGCCAAATAATTCTAAACAATAAGCTTTTAGAATTTAAAGAAGTTGAAAAGGTGCGTAAATTAGAAATAGCCATGAGTGAGGTCCCCATTACTATTAAAAACATTACTTCCAAAGCTTATTCTGAAGTTTTTGCTAAAGACTTAGAGGGATTAGATAATGAATCCAGAGATGTGTTGGACAAATTTGTAACATATTTAGAAAAAAAGTACATAAGTGTTCCAATGAAAATGGCCAAAGAAATTTTGCTGAAGCAAAATGCAAAGTAGTTCAATGATAAATCAAATCACCATCGGTTCTAGAGGGAGTGACCTTGCTCTTTGGCAGGCCAATCATGTTCAAAGTCAGCTTAAAGAATTAGGTTTTCAATCTACAATTAAAATAATTAAAACCAGAGGAGATAAAATTCAGCACCTTAGTTTTGATAAATTAGAAGGCAAAGGGTTTTTTACTAAAGAAATTGAAGACGCTTTGCTAAATAAAGAAATAGATCTTGCTGTACATTCACATAAAGATTTAGAAACAAATCCACCTAAAGGGTTAATTATTGCAGCTGTTTCAGAAAGAGAAGATCCTTCTGAGTTATTATTGATTAGAAAAGAATCTTTTGATGGTTCTAAATTTTGGGGATTAAAAGAAAATGCTATTGTTGGAACTTCTTCATCAAGAAGAAAGAGTCAAATTTTATTGTTTCGAGAAGATCTGCAAATCAAAGACCTAAGAGGAAATGTTCCTACAAGAATACAAAAATTAAGAAACGGTAATTATGATGCTATTCTTTTAGCTAAAGCAGGGGTTAGTAGATTGAATTTAGATGTTTCTGATTTACAAGTTGAGTGTTTGTCAAAAAAATGGTTTATACCAGCACCAGCTCAAGGTGTTTTAGGTTTGCAAATTAGAGAAGGTGATTACTCAATGAAAAAGATTTTAAAAAAAATAAATTCTTCATCTACTCAAGAAGTGATAAAAGTTGAAAGAAAAATATTAAATCTTTTTAAAGGTGGTTGTCAACTTCCATTGGGAGTTTATTGTGAGAAAGATAGTAATACAACTAAATTATGGGTATCTATTTTAAAATCAAATCAAAACCATCCTCTTAGGATTTACAAAGAAAATTTATCTCCAGAAAAAGTTGTTCAGTTGTTGAAATCGGAAATAGAAGGCATCAAAAAAGTGTTTATTTCAAGAGATTTAAATGACGGAAGCTTATTTGAAAAAACGCTTATTAGTCAAAATATAACAGTTTTTGGAAAATCTTTAATTAAGATAACTTTCAATGAAATTGCAGACCTTCCTTCTACAGATTGGATATTCTTTAACTCATCGAATTCGGTTGAATCTTTAAAAAAGCATGTTGATTATTTAAAAACAAAGAAAATTGCTGTATTTGGTAAATCTACCAATATGAGCATTAAAAAAATGGGTTTAGATTCAGCGTTTATTGGAGAAGGAACTCCTTCAGAAATAGCAGATAGTTTCGCTAAAGTTGTATTAAACGAAAAAGTATTATTTCCTGTTTCTAATAGGTCATTAAAGACTGTTCAGTCTAAAATTCCATTAGAAAATCAGTTTGAAGTAATCTCTTATACGACTTCAAATGTTGAACAAGAAATTAAAGGGTATGAGCTGTTGGTCTTTACTAGTCCTAGTAATGTCAATGCTTTTGTTTCTTTTAATAATGTCAACCCTAATCAGAAAGTTGTTGCAATTGGGCCATCTACAAAAGCAGCATTACTAAAAGCTGGATTTAAAGAAATCTATAATTCCTGGGAGTCATCAGAATTAGCTCTTTCTGATACAGTAATGTCAGTTTTTTATACTTAATTTATTCTCATGAATTATTTGGCGCATCTTATTCTATCTGGAACTAATAAGGATGTGATGTTTGGTAACTTCATTGGCGATGGGATTAAAGGGAACAAATACCTGCTTTTTCAGGAGGAAATTAAAAAAGGAATTCTTTTGCATAGACACATAGATAATTTTACAGACAATCATTATTTGTGTTTAAAGAGTAAAAAAAGGTTCTATGAATGCGCCCCGAAATTAGCTGGTGTTGTTTGCGATATATTATACGATTTTCTTTTATGGGAAAATTGGAATAAATACTATAAGCAAAACACTAAAGAATTTATTGCTGATACATACCTCGAATTAGACAATAGAATTGAGTTTATGCCTCTTAAAATAGCAATGCTTTATTCTCACATGAGAACTCATGATTGGTTAAATAGTTATACGAAATTTAGTGGAATAGAAAGTGCTGTTTTCGGGATAAGTAGAAGAGTTGGCTTAACTGTTAATATGGATTTATTTCGTGAAATCTATTATGATAATGAGGCAGTATATAATGCTGAGTTTAATACTTTTTATAAAGAGCTTAAATTAAGTAGCGAAAAATTCTTGTTATAAGTTGACATTCCTTTTTTTATATTTGTTATATGTATAAGATTTGTATTATAATGTTATGTTTTTTGTCTTTTTTTTCATGTAAAAAGAATTCAGATAATATGATAGATTTATCAGGAACAATTTCTGATAAAATCAATTCTTTTCCAATCGAAGGAGTTAATGTGTTGCTGGAAATAAAACCATTTGGAGGCAGTTCATTTTCGAATTCTTTTGATGAGATTACAACAACTGAGACAAATACAAACGGAGAGTATCTTTTTTCTTTTCAAAACAGTAATGCTGTAGAATATAGATTAACATTTACCAAACAAGGATGTTTTTCGGAACAAATAGTAATTAATCCAGATCAACTATCTATATCGGATAATAATGTTATTGATGCAACACTATATTCTTCGAGCTACTTAGTTTTAAATATTACTAATAATACTCCTTTTAATAACGATGATCAAATTACCTTGAACACTACGTTGATTGGAGCTAATGTGGGTTCATGTTTCAATAATATTGTAACCATGGTAGGCTCTAGTGTAGACACTACAATTGAATGTGAAGTTTATGGGAATCAAATGATTGAAATCGATTACTTCGTAACAAAAGATAATTTCACAAATGCATTTTCTGACAATGTTTTTTGCAGTTCAGGAGATACTTTATTTAAGTATATAAACTATTAAATAAATAATTATGGATATAGCAATGCCTTTCAATTTTGATCAATGGATAAAAGACAATAAAGACAAGTTAAAGCCACCAGTTGCCAACAAAAATATGTATCCTATTTCTAAAGATTACATTGTTATGGTAGTCGCTGGGCCTAATGCTAGAAAGGATTACCATTATAATGAAACAGAGGAATTGTTCTACCAAGTTGAAGGAGATATTTGTGTGAGAATTCAGGTTGATGGAAAATCTGTTGATGTTGATATTAAAGAGGGTGAAATGTTTCTTCTACCTGCAAAAATTCCTCACTCTCCTAATCGATCGGAAGGGTCAATAGGTTTAGTGATTGAAAGAGTTAGGGAAGGCACAGATTATACAGACGGGTTAATGTGGTTTTGCGACAATTGTAATGCTAAATTGTTTGATGAGTATTTTAAACTAAAAAATATTGAAAAAGATTTTTTACCAGTTTTTGAAAAGTTTTACGCTTCAAAGGAGTTAAGAACTTGTAATCATTGTTCTCATACGATGGAATCTGACCCAAGATTTACAAACGATTAACGAATTAAACTTACATGTCCTGTTAGGTTGCCATATTTTTTTTGGGAGTCTTCATATTTTATCCTCCAAACGTAAACATCAATTTGATTAGGCATTCCTTTGTAATTTCCATCCCAATAATTGGTCATATTATTAGTATGATATATTAATTCACCCCATCTATTAAAAATCCATAATTCGAAGGATTTAATTTCTTCTCCTTTTATTTCAAAATAATCATTTACTCCGTCTCCATCGGGTGTAAATGCATTAGGTACATAAAGTGAACCATCTAAAATTATCTTTACAGAGTCGCTATTTACACAACCGTTATCATCAATTACATAAATAAAATAATCTGATGTTATTATTGGTGAGACAATGGGGTTAAGACAGTCACTACAAGACATGCTGTCAAGAGATTCCCAGTAAAAAAAGACGTTCGTTTCTCCCTGCAATTCAACTACATCGCCATATTCTATTAATTGATCATAACCAGCAGAAACATATGGTGCTGTATATAAATCAACAAACACATTTTGTGTTATGGAACAGCCTAAATTATTTTGAACATTAACAGAATATAATGTTGATGTATTTGGATAGGCAAATGTGCTGCTACTATCAGGGTTGGATAAAGTTTCAATTGGACTCCATGAATAAGAGCTACCATTTGTAGCCCATAATGTTGCGGTGTCTCCTGGACAAATAATAGTGTCTTCAACTACTTGTGAAGAAATTCCAACAACTGAAACAGTGAAATCCATAGATACAATTGAACATGTGTTTTCAAACTCAATACTGTAGGTAGTTGTATTTGTTGGATAAACACTAGTAGTTGTGCTGTTGGGATTTCCCAATCCTGAAATAGGACTCCAACTAGCATTAGTTACTCCTAGAATGTTTATTTCTATAGTGTCTCCAGCGCAAATAGTTGTATCACTGGGAAGTATTGGGCTAGGAGCAGAATTCTCAACATAAATCTGTACACTATCTGTAATTATGCAGCCGTTATCTGTAGTAATGTCTACAAAATACAAAGTAGTGTCTGTTGGAGTTATATTTGGAGTTTGACTACCTGGGTTAATCATTGCGGTTGTTGGATACCATAAATAATTTATACCACCATAAGCATTCAAAGTAACAATATCACCTAGACAAATTAAAGTATCGTTCATTATTGAGGTTGGTTCAATTGCATAAACTAACGTTATTAGCGCAGTATCTGAACCACAGCTATCTGTAGCTACAACCTGATAGGTAATTGATGAGTCTGGAAAAGCAAGTGGGTTTGCAATGTTTGGATTAGAAAGTCCATAGCTTGGTGTCCATGCGTAAGTTGCTCCACCAGAGGCATTAAGTTGGATTGTGTCTCCAAAACAAAGTGTATCAACAGTTTGAATGATTGCATTGTTTATATTGAAAACATCTAAATAAATAACGGCTGTATCTTCCTCAAGACACCCCAAAGAGTCTGAGACAATTAAAGTTACTTCATAAAAGCCAGTATCTTGATATGTATGAGCTGGTTCAAACTGATTTGAGGTGATCCCATCTCCAAAATCCCACAAATATTGATCACCTCCTTGAGATAGATTATTGAACTGATAAGAATTGGGCATGCAAACATAAGGTTGAGGTATGCTAATAACAGGAGTAATATTTTCTAAAGAAAATTTAAAAGCACCTAAATTACAATTTAGACTATTATTAGTGTTTGACCAAGAATTTATAGAAGTAGGGAAGTCTGAATTACCTCCACAACCAGCACAGACAGCCTGATAGACTTTGCCGTTTTTATCAAATCTACTTGTTCCTCCATCAACATGTTCCGAAGAGGTGCTTCCTCCAAAATAGGTAGCGTAAAGTAATGAGTTTGCATCTGCAGTAAAGACGCCTAAGTAAAAATCACTTCCATCACTTGCTAGTTGGTAAGCATTGCTAGTTGTAGGCATATTAAATGTGTTTCCTTGAAAATTTACGCTTCCTCCCCATCCAGAAACATAAATAAGGTCACAATCAGAAACTAGGAAAGCGGATGGGGATAAGTTGATGCCGTTTCCACTACCAAACACTGTTGAAAATTCAGTATTGGTTAAATCAGAATTTAATTTATGAATAAATTGACCACTTCCAGGGTTACTGAAAGTTGTAGATGGTGTAATTTGATAATTACCTTCTGTTTGACCATAAACATAGATGTTATCATTTATATCGGTTTGGATAAAATAACATTGATCATAAAATGGTGTGCCAATATAGGTAGCTGCAGAAATTGTATTTCCAGAGCTATTGTATTTTACAATAAATCCTTCTTCAGATCCAGAACTAGATGGGTGGATTGAATTAGCACTTGTGATTAAATCATTACTTATTGTTCCGCCAGTTATTATTGGCTCATTTAAAGAGTTCAATTGAATCGAGTATCCGGCATCATCTCCTGACCCTCCATAATATGTGCTCCACAATAAAGAAGAGAGGTCTGTGTTTAGCTTGAATGCAACAGCATCTTGCATGCCGTTATTGCTGTTTTGAACCCCACCAATAGTTGGGAAATCATTGGATAATGTAGTTGTAGTTACCCAGCAATTGTCATTGTTGTCTACAATTATTTCACCTCTAAATTCATCGGCATAATTCTTTTTTAAATTTGGCGATAGATTTACTGCATCATTTCCAGATCCACCAATATATGTTGATCCTAATAAGCTATTTCCAGTTGAATTAAATTTCACAACAAATGCATCAGTTCCGTTTACATAATCCATTACACTGTTTTGAAATGTGACACCAAGATTAAAACTATTATCGTAACTGTTTGCAAGCATAGGTAAGTTTGGGGATGATGTTGATCCAAAAACATATAATTCACCATTTTGATTGCAAATTATACTATGAGGGTTTTCATTTCCTGAACCGCCTAAATAAGTGCTGTAAATAAGCTGTGTTCCATCGTCAGAAAACTTTGTGATTGACACATCTGTTCCCGGATACCCAATTCCTGTTCCTCCATTATAGGTGGTTTGAAAAGCCCCCAAAGTTACTGGATATCCGATGTCAAAAACAATTCCTCCAACATACATATTGCCAAGATCGTCATATGTTGCCGTGAATCCCCAATTGTCCGCAGATGAACCCGTGTATGTAGAGAAAATTAAAATAGGAGGATCAATGATTAAAGTCTTTGAAAGGTCATATCCATCAGGAAAATCATATGATAATGTGTCTTGATGAAGAGAGTAATTGCATTTAACTTTTATTTCTTTTCCATTATTTATTTGATACGCATAAGGACTTTGTTCAATTACGTTTCCTAAGCTGGTTTTAATTAATAGATGACCATTAGATAGAGAAACATTATCCATACCCTCATAAAACAGCTTAATCTTTGAAGGGTTTGATCCAGGTTTAGCAATGAAATCATATTTCAAATGTTCATTTTTTCTATAAAAAGCAATATCAATAGAGTCATAAATATTGGAATATTCAATTCTATTATAGGATCTAACATTGGTTGCCCATTTTGAAGAATCATTGCCAATAAAAAAATTGTAAAAGTTTGAGTTTAATGATTTCCCTATACTAATGCAGTCTAAATTAGATTCAATAAAATGGGTTTTATATGCATGACTTTTTATCTCTGGATTAATGGTAGTGTCTCCATGTCTCATTTTTGAGATTTTACCTTTTTCAAAAAAACTGTATGTTATACAATTACCTTCGAAAAAGACATTGCCTGCATTTAAAGTTAATTTAAAGTCAATTTTTTCAGCTAATTGCCCTTTATTTTCGATAAATTGAACAGCTGAAGATTCTTGACAAAAAAATAATTTTGCAACAATTGTGAATAATAATAAAAGGAAAATTCTCTTCATTGTTGATAAAAAATAAAAATAAAAAACATCTAAATGTGATTTTTATCTTTAACTAAAAGATAAACGAATAAATCTTATAATGGTTGTATCAACGAATTAATTATTTTTGTTGAATGAGTGAACCCATTAAACATGAGTGTGGAATTGCCCTTCTTAGGCTAAAGAAACCTCTTGAGTATTATCTTGACAAATATGGAACAGCATTTTATGGATTAAATAAAATGTATTTATTAATGGAGAAGCAGCATAATCGAGGTCAAGATGGCGCTGGGCTTGCTAATATAAAACTAGATATGGCTCCAGGTTCTCGTTACATAAGCAGGCATAGAAGTACAGATTCTAAACCAATACAAGATATTTTTTCTTATGTGAATAGTAGATTTCAGGAATTAGAAAAGGATGCTCCTGAAAAATTAAAAGATGTTCAATATTTAAAAGAGAATTTTGCATTTACAGGAGAACTGTTTCTTGGGCATTTAAGATATGGCACTTTTGGTAAAAACAACATTGAAAGTTGTCATCCATTTTTAAGGCAAAATAATTGGATGACTAGAAATTTAGTTGTTGCGGGTAACTTTAATTTGACCAATGTAGATGAACTTTTTAGCTTATTGGTAGATATAGGTCAGCATCCAAAAGAAAAAACAGATACAGTAACTGTTATAGAAAAAATTGGTCATTTTTTAGATCAAGAGAATCAATACTTGTTTGATAAATTTGATAATAAAGGGCATTCAAACAAAGAAATAACAAATCTTATTGCCGAGAATATGGATATTCAACGAATCCTTAAAAACTCTGCTGAATATTGGGATGGCGGCTACACCATGGCTGGATTAGTTGGTCATGGAGATGCATTTGTTCTAAGAGATCCGTGCGGAATAAGACCAGCTTTTTGGTATGAAGATGAGGAAATTGTTGTTGTTGCTTCTGAAAGACCAGTAATTCAGACAGCATTCAATTTGAAATGGGAAGACATTCAAGAATTATCTCCTGGTCATGCTTTAATAGTTAAAAAGAATGGAGAAACTTCAGAACAATTAGTTCGTGAACCTGAAAATGATGCCAAGTGTTCTTTCGAAAGAATCTATTTTTCTAGAGGAACAGATAAAGACATCTATCAAGAGCGATTAGAGCTAGGGAGATTAGTAACTCAGAAAGTGCTTAAAGAAATTGATTATGACTTAAGAAATTCTGTTTTTTCTTTTATCCCGAATACAGCAGAAATGTCCTATTATGGAATGCTTAAAGCTACTGAAGATTACTTAACGGATGTAAAGCTGAAAAAAATTAAGAATTTACCGAAAGACGCTAACGAAGATGAGCTGAAAAAAATATTATCAATACGAACAAGAGCGGATAAAATTATGGTTAAGGATGCTAAGTTGAGAACATTTATCACTCAGGATGATGCGCGTGATGAGATGGTTGCTCATGTTTATGACATTACTTATGGATCCATTAGAAGAAATGAAGACAACATTGTTGTAATAGATGATTCAATAGTTAGAGGAACAACTCTTAAGCAGAGCGTCATTAGAATATTAGATCGCCTTGAACCTAAAAAAATAATCATTGTGTCATCTGCTCCTCAGATTCGTTTTCCAGATTGTTATGGAATTGACATGGCAAAACTTGGAGATTTCATTGCTTTTCAAGCTGCTATTGCTCTAATTAAAGAATCTAATAATGAGCAACTTTTAAAAGATGTTTACTCCAAATGTAAAGCTCAGGAAAACCTTGATAAGGATCAAATAGTAAACTATGTGAAAGAAGTGTATGCTCCTTTTTCATATGAAGAAATTTCCACTAAAATTTCTCAGCTTTTAACTCATAGTGACATAAATTGTGATGTGCAGATAATTTATCAATCTATTGAAGACTTACATAAAGCTTGTCCAGGTCATAAAGGAGATTGGTATTTTACAGGCAATTACCCTACAGCTGGAGGTAATAAAGTGGTAAATAAAGCATTCATTAACTACATGGATGGTAAAAACGAAAGGGCATATTAAGTTTAAAGCTTAATAAATTTTCTTGTTGATTCTCCAGATTTAATTAAATATATCCCATCTGCTAAATCGGATATATTAATGTCAATTGAGTAATTGTTTGAAAGGCTTTTAATCTCTTTTTTGTAGACAATTTTTCCAATTTGATTAAATATTTCAATTGATAAATTTGAGATTCTATTTCCTTCAATTTTTAAGAGGAACTCACCATTGTTAGGATTGGGTATTATTTCAAATAAACTAATTGTATTTTCAGAAATTTCAGAGCAATCGTCAACAATTATTATTGTAGATGTTTGATCACCACACAATCCACTAAAACTATAGCTAATGTTATGAGAGCCTACTCCAGCAATAGAGGGGTCAAACAATCCGTTATTATTTACCCCAGGACCACTCCAAGTTCCTCCATTTGGTGTTCCTACTAATGGGATTGGCGAAGAACCTGCACATAAATTATTTACATTTCCAATTATTGCAGTGATACTTTCTTGGACAACAATTACTTCAGAGTAACTGTCTGGGCAAGTTCCAGAAATAGTGTATGTAATCGAATGATTTCCAACACCTGCTATTATTGGATCAAATAGCCCATTAGAATTAATTCCATTTCCAGACCAACTGCCACCAACGGGTGTACCATAGAATGTTATTGGAGCATTGTCGTTACAAATAGAATCTACTGGAGAGGTGAACGAAGCTACACCATCTATGACAGTGATTTGAGCAGTTGAAATGTCTCCACAAGCTCCCATTATGGCATACGTAATCACATGTGTTCCAGGCCCTGCTAAGCTAGGGTCAAATTCACCAGTGTTACTGTTCGAAATACCATTTCCTGTCCAAATACCCCCACCATCTACTGCATTCAAATTCATAGGAGAATCATTACTACAATATGGTCCTGCACTTGTAATTGTCGCATCTAAAGTACTTGTTACATTAATAGTGGTTATATCAGAATTCCCACAAGAACCACTAATTGTATAGGTTACAGTGAATGAACCAATCCCAGCAACAGACGGGCTGAAAATTCCATTTGCTGGATCTGTTATGCCTGTTCCAGACCATGTTCCACCAGCACTAGCTCCTGTTAGAGTTATGGGGCCACTTGAAACACAAAGAGAGCTTACTGGGTCAATAGATGCATCAGCTAAATTAGTGACAATAATATCTATAGATGAAGTGTCGGAACATGCTCCAGTTGTTGTGTATGTTATTGTGTGTGTACCCATACCTGAAATAGAGGGGTCGAAAATACCCGATAAGTTTACTCCATTGCCGCTCCAAACTCCACCACTAGTTGCAGCAGAAAGAGTTGTACTTGGATCTGCTATACACATTGGAGCCACAGGAGCTATTGTGGCATCATCAGAAACGTTAACTGTAATGTAATTTGTTATTGAATAGTTATCTGTTCCGATAGCATTTGATACATCAAGTGTAACTGTGTATGTTCCAGCATTCAGATATACATTTGTAGGGTTTTGTTGTGTTGATATATTACCATCGCCAAAGTCCCAATTCCATGAAGTTATGTTTGATGTTGATAAATCGGTAAACTGAACACTAACACCTTCACAAATAGAAGTTGAATTTGCGCTAAAATCTGCTGTTGGAGGAACTGCATTAGCGGTTCCGTCAATGTTAATGTTATCTAAAAATAAATTATTACCATTGGTACCTGCATTGTAGCTTTCAAATTTGATAATGACATTTGAGTTTCCTATGTAGCTGTCAAGATTAACTGAAAAACAATCTGCACCTACTGTGCCCATACACCAATCTGATGTTTGAGTTGGAGTAAATGCTGCAGTATTTGTATATGCTGTAGCAAAACTTCCAGTGCCATCTTCCCCTAACGAAAGTAATCTTGAAAAGGTTAATCCACAATCAGTTGAAATATAAACGATTAATGAATCTGTACTGTTTTGATCATATCTTTTATAAGCGTGTTCAAAAGTTAGGTCTAGATTAGAATATCCATTGAAGTTTAGTGGTGCTGTTACTAATGCGTCTCTTTGTCCAAGTTGAGAATATTGGAAAAAATTTATTTTTGCTGCTTTATCACCAGGGGTTGTGCCTGATATTGTGACAATTTCCCATGTTTCACTGTTGTCAGAATTTTCTAAAGACCAATTATTAGTTGATAATGAATTACTCTCAAAAGTTTCTGAAAATGGAAGAGGTAAGCTTACTGTATAAACGATGACACTACTTTGCATTGTATCATTATTTGGATTTTGGTCTGTGTTTCCGTTGGGATTAGTCGTGTACGCTGTAAAATTTTGAAGTCCATTAGATAAGGCAATACTCGGAAGTGTTACAACAATTGACTGACCTGAGTTAAGACTTCCAGTCCAAGGAAATGTAAAGGATGAACCACTGATCTGATAATTGATGTCAACAGATGAAAGTGTCTGAGAACCAAAATTTCCAATTTGAACTTCAGGGTCTATGGAGTTTGAGCAGGTAGTACCACTTGGTTGGTTAATGGATAAAATACTTGCATCATCATCAATGTTTAAAGAGGTAACACAAAAATTATCTGTTGCAGAATTTCCATATGCAGCATTGGCAATTGTCATTTGTAAAATGTTATTTCCATTTGCATCGTTTATGTAATAGTCACCATCAACTGAGCAGCTGCCCCATTGGCTTCCATACATCCCGTCTCCATAAGTATCATTAATAGTGAAATCGTAACAATCAGGAACTAAACAAACAGAGGAAGAATTAGTCTGGCCACCAACTACATCAGAATAGGGTCCACCATTAGCCATAGAATTGCCATTTACATCAGAAATAGTCCATGTAACTTCGCTACCATAACAATCTGTAACAATTGTAACATCTATGTTTTGACCAGTTGAAGCAATAGTAAATGAGGTGTTTTCTTGGTCATTAGATGGGTTTTGATCTGTAGAGCCATTTGGGTTTTCGCTGTAAGCAGTAAATGTATAGCTGCCATCTGTTAGAGGGACATTTGGAAGGAAGATTGTTTCAGATTGACCGGAAGCTAAATTTCCTGTCCAATTGTAAGTTTGCTGAGTAGAACCACTTACTTGGTAATAAATAGTTGCAGAATTTAATGTAGCGCTACCGTAATTTCTCAAAGTAATTTCTGGATCTATTGATGACCCGCAGATTGTTCCATCTGGAGCGTCTATTGAAGAAATAGCTGCATCTAAATTAAATGAAAAAGCATTAAGGCAAAGTAGAGCTTGATGGGCATCTATTCTACCTGCTCCAAGTTCACCAATATAATTACTGTTAACAGCATCAATGTTTGTAGCACTTGAATATAAGCAGTTTATCAAATCAGTATTAGTAGCATTAGGGGCATAAGATTTCATTAAACCAACAAGACCAGCTACTAGAGGAGATGCCATTGAAGTTCCTTGAGTTACTTGGTAACCAGAAGATTCATTAGTGCTCAAAATACTAGATCCAGGAGCAGAAATGTCTATCCATGATCCGTAATTAGAAAAACTAGATTTTGAATCGTTTGTAGTAGTTGATGCTACAGAAACAACATTGTTATATCCTGCTGGGTAAAAAACTGAACTTGATCCATCATTTCCTGCAGCTGCAATGGGAATAGCTCCAGCATTATATGCATAGTTACATACATTTTGGCCGTATGTGCTTGATCCTCCACCTCCCCAAGACATGTTAATAACATCAGCGCCATTATCTGCTGCCCATATAATACCTTCGTACCCAGCGGTCAGAGACCCGTTGCAATCTCCAATTTTAACAGGTAAAATACTCACATCATAACCTATAGATGCTATTCCTTGATTATTGTTCGTTTCTGCACCCACAATTCCGGAAACATGTGATCCATGAAATCCATCATTAGATCCACAACCAGTTGGGTCGTTATCATTGTCAACAGCATCATGACCTTGCAGCATTTTATTCGTTAAATCTGGATGATTTACATTAATTGCATTATCAGTAACACCAACTACTATTGACGATGATCCAGTAGAAATGTCCCAAGCTTGTTGAGCGTTTATTGTAAATAATGCCCACTGACCATTATTTGCTGAATTTGAAAAGTATGTGTCATTTGGTGTGAAAA
>Ga0315322_10001989_pt1 | contig 15849 bp, 14 predicted proteins | sample M110021515metaG_FD_203461 | JGI IMG/M metagenome (GOLD analysis project Ga0315322, IMG submission 203461) | Ammonia-oxidizing marine archaeal communities from Monterey Bay, California, United States - M1 100m 21515 | ecosystem: Environmental > Aquatic > Marine > Intertidal zone | place: USA...
TCGCCATCACGCGAGGCACCGCGTGTTCGGTGAGGCCGGGCATCAGATAACGGCCGGGGTTTTCCACCACGTCGGCGTACTCGGTGGTGGCGTACACGGGGCATTTAAAAAACTCGGCAGCTGCCTTCACCATTTGCGAATGGTCATCGTGCGTGTGTGTGAGAAAAATGCCGTCGATTTTTTTCACCACGCCACGGGCCACCAAATCTTTAACGAAATCCAACTGCCGTTGCCCGCCGCAATCCAGTAGAAACCCGTGACCGTTATCCGCCACAATGATGCGGCTAGTGGAAAATTCGATAATCCACTCCGGCGTTTTCACGTGCAGACAATAAGGCATCAGTTCGATCTTTGCGCCCTTGCCTAACACACGCTCACCGCAAATACGCATGCGCTCCTCTTTGAAATACCAGTGCAACGCGTTGGTGGAAAGATAGTTGCGATACAGCGCGCGCACCCGCGCGATGAGTAGATCGATGGCCGGGGCGGGTTTGCGAATGACCGGCCCACGCGCAGGATAGATCACATCCAAATTCGTCGCGCGCAATTTTTGAAGGCTTGAAATCAAGTCCGCCAACCGTCCTCCGTAGCCGTGATAGCCGCCCACCTTTGCCGCCGGGATGGCATCCTGAAAGCTATACAAATCAAAAATTTTTCCATCGCCCATAATCAAGTCGCCCGTGAACCCCACACGCCGGCCCTCCACCGTGCCCACGTACGACACCGCCCCGCGCGTGAACCCCGGCGTGGCCAGCACTCTCAGCCGTACCTTGCCCACCGTAACCACCTCGCCCTCCTTCACCCATCGCCGCACCGTCGCCGGCTCCACAGGCACCTTTGTGGATTGTTGCGCGTAATAATGAAACCGCTTCTTCGCGAATCCTGACCAAAACTCGCGCGCCTTTTCAAAGTGCACGCGCTCCGCCTCCGGCGCAACGATTGCGCCCGCCAACTTTCCGTGAGCATCCCGCCGATGATGCGTGAGCAGAACCGTATCCGTCTCATTCACCGCGCCATAGACCGCCACCGTTTTACCGCTTGAAGTGACGGTGAATTGATTGACGTGATGCAGCTCAAAATGCTGCTGAATCGCCGCGTGCGCCGCCAAGGCTGTGGTGAGAAAAAAAAGTAAAACGCGCATCCGCACAGCCTAGTTCGCAGCGCGCGAAAAGCAATCTCACAGGCAATTTGACTTAAAAATTCGGTGCAAAACCGCCACCAATTCGCCAAGGAGTGACGACCCAACCCACCCGTGGCAAACCCGCGGTGAACGCCTTGGCGAAATTAGTCTCGCCCTGATTGGCTTCAACCAGCCCGCTTTCCAACGCACTTTACACTGGCGTGTTTCCAGCACTGGCAGTGGTGGCGTGGCTGATGCTGCGCGGATGGCGGAATGTGCCAAAATTGATGCGCGAAAACCGCGTGGCGCGGGGAGATTACATCTTGCTGTTGGATGGAGGCCGTGTTCCGCATCGCCGATTGCCGACCACTCCCAACTGGCGGAGTAGGACTAAATGGGTGCAGTGGCGGCGTGGGCGGCACCTCCTTGCAGGGAGTCGCTGAGAATAACGATAGGTTTCCTAGGCATATTACTTTGGGTAGCCGTTCGGATGGGCCTGATGCCATTGCCAGGCGCTGGTGATGATGTCATGGATGGACGGGTGGCGGGCTTCCCATTGGAGGTGTTCGCGGGCTTTGTCTACGGCGGCGATGAGCGAGGGAGGATCGCCTGCGCGGGCGGGGTGGTTTTCGGAGAGAATGGGGCGGCCGGTGATTTCGCGGCAGGCTTGAAGGACTTCCAAAACTGAATCGCCGCATCCGCGCCCAAGATTGTAATCGCCGGTGATGCCAGGGCGCAGGGCGAGTTGATGCGCTTCGGCGAGGTCGCTCACGTGAATGTAATCCCGAATGCAGGTGCCATCGGGCGTGGGATGTTCGGTCCCGAAAATGGAAAAGGATTCGCGTCGGCCAAGGGCGGTTTGCAGGATGCGCGGGATGAGATGGGTTTCGGGGTTATGATGCTCGCCGAGTTTTGCAGTGGCACCGGCGGCGTTGAAATAGCGGAAGATTACGGCTTCGGTGTTGGTTTGTTCCGCGTGCCATTTCAGCATTTGCTCAAACATTCGCTTGGATTCACCGTAGGGATTGATAGGCCGTTGCGGGGTGGCCTCGGTGATGGGGATGGTTTCGGGGATGCCGTAGGTGGAGCAGGTGGAACTGAAAATAAATTTGCCCACGCCAAACTCCGCCGCGCAATGCAGGAGGTTGAGTGCGTTGGCGGTGTTGTTTTGAAAATACTTGAGCGGGCGCTCCATCGATTCACTCACCAGCGCGCTGCCAGCAAAATGCAGAATGGCTTCTGGTTGCGCCTGTTGGAACACCGCACGCAAGGCGGCGAGATCGCCAATATCCGCCTGATGAAAAGCTGCTTCGGTTGCCACAGCGGCACGATGGCCGAGGGAAAGATTGTCCACCACCGTGACAGCGTGCCCCTCCGCCAGCAAATGCTCCACGCAGATACTGCCAATATAACCCGCGCCGCCGGTGATTAAAATGGATTGCTGGGACATAACCTCGCCAAGGCTCGCCTTGGGTGACGAAGCAAATCAGAGGTGGGGCGGTGGAGTCAAAGGGATTCATCCCTTTGACAGGCGAAGGCAGGTGTATTTTCGGGTTGCGGTGGCGCGTATTTTTCCGAGTGGACCAACTGCGATTTACGCGAACCGCTCCTGTGGGGCACAGCGGTGTTTGACGCGGATGAATTTCCGCTTCCACTCCCCGAACGGTTTCCTTCTGTGCCGTTATGTTAAGGATCGTTCGGCGCAGGGAGCAAACACATGCAGCTTTTTACTAGCAATTTTCATCATATGCGACGGAGCTCCAATCTACCAGAGGGCGGAGCCATTTATTTTCTCCGTGCGTTGCAAATCCAGGCAGGCAGGCCACTTGTGAACGACTACTCCAAGAAGGAAAAGAATTGGGGCAAATGATGTGCCTAGGCTACTCCCTTAGTAAGGGAGATATCAGTCCCTATATTTGACAGGACTTTCTGGCTGGAGATTGCGCACTCCATTTAATATATCATTCTACATATCTCTGCTTTTGATGCAGCTTGCGATCGTATTCGAAACCTCCACACAATTCCCAATTTTTCCAGAAAATACCACAAATTGATTATCATATTTTTCAACAAGTGCTGGTCGTGCATCTGTTTTTTCATAATTAGGTAAAACTGTGCGGATAGTATACATTGAGCCAATATGTTCGGCCCTTTCAATACCTGGGAAAAATTTACCTGCCGAAGTAATAAAATCTTTGGCCTTTGTAAATTCTGGTTTCACAATCAGGCCTTTGTTTATATACTTGCGGTATTTCGAAGGTATTTCAGGGTTTATTCCTTTATTGGTATGATGTATGGCGTGAACAACATTGCCGCCCACATGATACTCGGTGTCTGCGAAGGGGTCGAAACACATAAAAGGTCCATCCATAACCACCATACTAATATTTTTATAATCCTGAGGGAGTCTGAACACGGGTTTTTCCACTAACTCAAATTGATAGATTCTTTTTTTCGGTGATAGATCATTTAATGATGAGTATGTAGCATATACTTTATATTTATAATCATCAGACTCTATTCCTCCCTTTTTAATGCGCTCATTCAATCTCAGCCTTATACCGTTCCCTTTAATCCGCTCCTGACAGATTGCTTTCAATCTTTTAGGGTCAAATAGTTTTTCATTCACCTCTATAGTAAGTTCACAATTCAGCTGATTATCAACAATTCTCCAGTCTAGTTTATGTTTATCTAAAACAGATAAAAATTCTTCAGCTGTCGTAAGACTGCCTTCCTTAGATATAGCGTAATAATGTTTTGTGTCATTATGCATAATGGAAGAATTATATAATTTCGTAAATCCTTTAATACTATTTTTGCATGATTCAATAGTTTCGTGACTCCTAGGGTAATGATACCCTCTATGTATTCTATATTGATTTATGGAAGAAGTTGCTTTTAATATATCATCTTCAGCCTCAAACAATTCAACGCAATAACCAAGCGTACTTAATTTTATGGCTGCTGTAATTCCATAAATCCCTGCCCCAACTACCGCACATTTTCCATATATGTGTGATTTAACATATTCCGCGAGTCGCAAGGCAAACAAGCTCCTAAGATGATTTTTAGAAAAGTCTGTTTCCTTATTTAACACTTGTTGCAACATTGCCTTTAAAGCATCATTGCCTGATGGGGGCGCGATATTGTCAATTTTTTGACCGTACCAGTTAAAATCATACTCGAATTTATATTTTTTGTTTGTAAATTCTAATTCGAATATTTTCACCCCAGTCTCATTAAGTTTTATGATGATGTTAGTAAGGGGGTGATCATTTACATCTTCATATAGTAAATAAAAATGATGATAAGCAATGCGATCTATTATATTTGTAGACCGCCCACCCCATTTTTTATACACAAAGCAATCTGGTGTTTTAATATTTTCATATATCAAAACATCATCTACATAAAATAATGTGCTATTTGTTTTTGATAGTTCTACAAGTTCCTCCAATGAATCCGAACATAACGTTCCTGGTTTTTCGCAAAATACATTAATCCCTAGCTGTAAAAAATGTTTAGCTTGTTCATAATGGAACTCAACCGGCGTAGCAATTATCACCCAGTCGACGAGAGCTTGTTCCCACCATATATCTTGTGAGTCACACACCCACTCTATGGAAAGATTCTCAATCGACCCTAACTTTGATAGTATTTTTTTCCCAAAACGCCCGTTCCCAATTTGCCCTATTTTAATTTTACTATGCATTTATAAACGTTAAGATTTTTCTGTCTGACAATTGAACTCGATCTCTTTTCAAGGCCCAACGGCCAAAATGCTACGAGTTGGCTACAGAATTCCAGTCTACAAGAGGGCAAAACCATTTGTTTTCCCCATGTGTTGCATAACCCGGAAGAGGGTTTACAAGAGACTTTCCTTCTTCCCTTAATTCCATGAACATCCAGAAGCTTTGGGTGAGTTTTTTTGCTGTCCATTTACGGAGAACAGATTCGTCTCTTCGCAAAACCTTTACGGTAGAAGCAAAGGTCATGGTTGCAGAGTTTGTTAATTTCCAATGGCATGTTTTTGACAGGAAGACCTTTGTGATCTCCCCTCCTCCTTCTACTGTGGGGTTGACTTCTTCGAAATATCTTGGAGTTCCCTCTCCGTCGTAGGTGTCTGGGCAATCATACAGCGTAACGTAGTCAGTGCCCAATTCCAATCCTTCGATAAGCACATCATAGGAATTCTTTCTGTGAAGGTAATCATCCTCTACGAAATATATGCCATCCTTTGAAGGTAGCTTTAATGCTAAATCCAAAGCATAGTTAAAGCTAGCTGCTTGGCCTCCGAGAGACGTTCTCTCGCAACGCATGGTGGGATAATTCTTTTGAATGTGATTCCAAGTTGAGTCTGATACGTTGTCGGCGATTAGATAGATTTTCTCTTGCCCGAATTGTTGCTCAAAGTTGCGAAGGCAGTTTTCATTGCTAATATATGATGGCTTGATTTTTGGGTGACCGCCATCAGATAACCGATAAAACACGTGCACATCCTTTACTTTGAGGGGCTGTGTTAAAGCACTTTTAAGCCTCCTTATAATCTTCTGGACTTGGCGGCGAGTTTTACTTGGCATGTTGATATCCACGCCAGCTAAATAATATGAAGCTATTAGCGAAGTCAATTCGTAATCTTTTCTTGAGTTCATTCTTGAATTGATTTAGCTCGAGCAGCTTGCTCTCAGTCATAATGTCAGTAGCTGGAATTGCCTTGAATTTGCAAGTGAAACGTCGCAGGAATGGGGCAGGTAAATGAGCATGAACGAAACTCCTTGCAGAATATGTAACGAACCCCTTGTCCCTGTGATCGACTTCGGCAGACAACCTTTGGGCAATGGGTTTCTTCTACCCGATCAATTTGAGGATGAGCACTTCTTTCCGATGCGTGTTGGTTTTTCGGATAAAAGCATGATGTTGCAATTGATTGATCAACCCGCCCCCGAGCTAATGTTCCATGAAAATTATGCATTTCTCTCAGGCACCTCAAAACATATGGAGCAGCATTTTCGAGAGCTTGCACAACAGCTCATGGGGTCGAAGTGCTTGGATAACGATGATCCGTTTGTGGTTGAATTGGGATGTAACGACGGGATCATGTTGAAAAACTTTGCACAATCCAATGTTCGGCATCTGGGGATTGAGCCGGCAAAAAATGTCGCAACTATTGCCAATGGAAAAGGCGTCCGCACCCTTTCTGAATTCTTCACCGAGAGTGTTGCTCAGCGGATTCTTGAGAGTGACGGACAAGCTGATGCTATTATTGCCGCGAATGTGTTGTGTCACATTCCTGATATCAGGAATGTGATTGCCGGCATTCGGGCTCTGCTGAAACCTACAGGCGTTCTCGTGTTTGAAGATCCTTACCTTGGCGACGTCATCAGTAAAACCTCTTATGACCAGGTATATGATGAGCACGTTTTTTTGTTTTCGGGGCACTCTGTCCAGTACTTATTTGGCCTCTACGACATGGAGCTTATTGATGTCCAACCTCAGAAAACTCATGGGGGATCCATGCGGTATCATCTTGCCCAAACTGGTGCTTATCTAGTTCAAGAGTCAGTTTCAAAAATATTAGAAAATGAAAAAAAGCTCGGCTTGAATCGCGCGTCATCATTTTGTGATTTCAGTAGGAAAGTGGAGCAATCCCGAGTTGATCTGGTCAGCTTACTTCAAGACCTAAAATCCCAAGGTAAGCGCATCGCGGGCTATGGTGCGACCTCCAAAAGCACAACAATTTTAAATTATTGTAATATCGGGCCTGACCTGATCGAATTCATTTCAGACACCACGCCTATCAAGCAGGGCAAATTCACGCCAGGAATGCATATTCCTGTGAAGCCTTATGACACTTTTGTGGCCAATCCGCCCGATTATGCGGTTCTTTTTGCGTGGAATCATGCCGAAGAGATCATGGCCAAGGAACACGGATTTATGGAAGGGGGGGGGCGCTGGATCGTTCATGTGCCAAAAGTAGGAGTGCTAGAATGATTGCTTACGCGAATCCGAGCGCACAATTCAAAGCGCATCAAGCTGAAATTGGGACGGCAGTTGCCCGAGTGCTGCAGGGGAACCACTATATTTTGGGCCCAGAAGTGGAGGCGCTCGAAAAAGAATTTGCAGATTTTATCGGCATACGTGATGCCGTTGGTGTTGCTAATGGCACGGATGCTTTGGAGCTCGCCCTTCGCGGTTTGCAAATTGGACAAGGTGATGAGGTGATTACTGTATCTCATACAGCAGTGGCGACAGTGGCAGCGATTGAGGCGGCTGGTGCGGTGCCTGTGTTAGTCGATGTTGACCCTCGATTTTATACTCTCAATCCTTCACAGTTGACTTCAGTTATTACAGATAAAACTAAAGCTGTAATAGCAGTACACCTATACGGGCAGGCTGCTGACTTGGGCGCAATCGCATCTCTTTGTCAGCAAAACGGCATAGAACTAATCGAGGATGTCTCGCAGGCTCATGGGGCACGATGGAACGGTCAGCGGCTTGGGAGCATCGGGCGAGCGGCATGCTTCAGTTGTTATCCCACAAAAAATTTGGGGGCGATTGGGGATGCTGGTTTGGTGGCAACCAATGATATTGAGCTCGGCAAACGCATTCGAATGATTCGAGAGTATGGTTGGGAAGAGCGCCAAATCAGTTCTGTTGTTGGTCGAAATTCAAGGTTGGATGAATTGCAGGCAGCTATCTTGCGCATCAAGCTCCGATATCTCGATGGAAATAATCAAAAGCGCCGGGAACTGGCTAATTATTATTCAGAACAACTTAAGTCTACCTTTTTGAGTTTGCCTCAGGAGAATTCTGGTCAATCCGAACACGTCTTTCATTTGTATGTCGTACGGACAAATCATCGTGATGGCTTGTTAAAGCATCTAAAGGGGAAGGGCATACATCCGGGCATTCATTATCCGGTTCCAATTCACCTTCAACCGGCTTATTCTGGAAGAGTCCGGTGTTCTGATTCAATGGACATAACTGAGGATTTATCAAAAACGGTATTATCTTTGCCATTGTATCCGGAGCTCGAATTATCACAGGCTTCAAAAGTCGTAAAGGCCATTAAGGAGTATGAACAATTAATATGAAAGGGATAATCCTAGCCGGAGGAGCCGGCACACGCCTCTACCCGGTTACAAAGGCGCAGAGCAAGCAACTCCTTCCGGTTTATGATAAGCCGATGATTTACTACCCTTTGGCCGTGTTGATGCTTGCAAATATAAGGGAGATTTGCGTCATTTCTACGCCAAGGGATTTGCCCCGCTTTCACGAACTGCTGGGCGATGGTCAACAGTGGGGGTTGACCTTTGAATATAAGGAACAGCCAAAGCCGGAAGGCATTGCTCAGGCATTTCTAATTGCGGAGGATTTTATTGGCCAGGACCCTGTCTGTCTTATTTTAGGCGACAACCTCTTCTATGGTGTGGAGTTTGGTGATGTGCTGATCAGGGCGCAAAAAACCGTTGAGGAAACTAACCAAGCCGTAACTTTTGGCTATACGGTCAGCAACCCTCAGGATTTTGGCGTGGCCGAGATTGATGAGGCCGGTCAAGTGATCTCACTTGAGGAAAAACCGACGAATCCAAAAAGTGATTGCGCAGTCACTGGCTTATATATGTATCCGTCAGATGTAGCAGCCCAAGCCCGCGCCGTGCAGCCTTCGGCACGGGGGGAATTAGAGATCACTGCACTTAATGAACGCTACCTTCAGTCAAATCGCTTGAGGCTTACCACGCTGGGGCGCGGATTTGCCTGGCTGGATACAGGCTCTCATGAGTCTCTTCTGGATGCAGGGCATTTCATTGCAACGATTGAGCGTCGGCAGGGATTGAAAATTGGTTGTGTTGAAGAAATTGCATGGCACAAGGGCTGGCTGTCCAGAGGAATGATGGTCGAGGTTATCAAGTCTCTCGGAAGCAGTTCCTATGGATTGTACTTAAAACGAATCTGGGAGAAAGATTTAAGTGAAGTATGAGAAATTCCGTAACACAGATATCCTATGATTGTTGAACCCACCCCATTGGAAGGCTTGCTGATCATTGAGCCCAAATGCCATAAGGATGATCGGGGGTTTTTCATGGAATCATATCACGAAGATCGTTATCGAGAATCAGGGATTAACGAAAAGTTTGTGCAGGGAAACCATTCTCGTTCCAAGAAGAATAATTTGCGAGGGATGCACTTTCAAGTTAAGCATCCTCAAGCCCAGATAGTTACTGTCATGCGGGGTTGCATATTTGATGTATGTGTGGATTTGCGGCAAAACTCACCCACTTTTGGTGAGTGGTTTGGGGCTGAACTAAATGATGATGGGCCGAGGCAGATTTATATGGCGGCAGGATTTGCGCATGGGTTTTGCGTTTTGAGTGATCTAGCGGATTTACACTATAAAGTTGACCAGTTCTACAATCCTGCAGACGAAGGCGGGTTATTATGGAATGATCCGTATATAGATATTCATTGGCCGGTCAATGACCCCCTTGTATCAATGCGGGATAATGGGTTCCCTTTGTTCAAGGATTTACAATTATAATATGTGAATGCTGGTGTGGGAAAGGGGAGTAACATTGACAGAGGATTTCTCAACTCAATATACAGGCAAAACAGTAGCGATTACCGGTGCTGGAGGATACTTGGCGCCCGCTATATTAGATGCTTTGGGGCCTCATCCAGATCGGATTTTTCTGGTAAGCGGTCAGGAATTACCCGGGAAATCTGGAGTTGTTAATATTCAAGCTGATATCCGGGCTGCCGATTGTTGGCAAGAAATCGTAACTTCTGCGGATGTGATATTTCATCTTGCCAGCAACACGAGTGTATATGCCGCCTCCGAAGATCCAGTTGGCTGTTTGGATTCAACAGTGAAACCTGTTTCCCAACTAGTGTGCGCTGCTCAGGTTTTAACCCGTCAACCAAGAGTTGTCATTGCCTCAACAGTCACACAATATGGAATAACTAATGATCTTCCGGTGTCGGAAAAATCCCCGCAACACCCGATAACCAACTACGATTTACAGAAAATGTTTTCGGAAAAACAATTGCTGCTGGCTTCAAGTCAAGGGGTTCTGGAGGGAGTATCTTTGCGATTGGGGAATGTATATGGACCCAGTTCCAACACCAATGCATCTGGCGATCGGGGCATTCTTAATAAGATTTCTAGATTGGCTCTGAAAGGGACCAAGTTGCAGGTGTATGGTGACGGCAACTACATTCGCGACTATGTCCACATTAATGATGTCGCCCGCGCGTTTCTTGCGGCCGGGGTATCTGAATCTGTGGTCGGTCATCCATTTAATATAGCAAGTGGTCAAGGAGTGACGATTCGTGATGCCTTTAGGCTGGTGGCTGAGAGAGCGGAGGCAATTACAGGCCGAAAAGTTGCCATTAAAAACATTCCTTGGCCAATAGGGGCCGAAGCGATCGAGTGCCGCAATTTTGTTGCGGATATTAATGCTATCAAGCTGGCTACAGGTTGGAGCCCTTTGATTTCTTTTGAGTATGGGGTCGAACAGATGATTCATAACTTGATGCCGAAATGAAAAATTTAATTTTTGCAGCGCGGCTGATCGAGTTGCCTCATCACGTTGAGCCCAACGGAGAATTGGTTGTGATGGAGGGGGATGCCGTGATCCCATTCAACATTGCAAGGGTTTTCTTAGTGCGGGCGGCTATCGGCGAAACTCGTGGACGCCACGCTCATCGGAAGTGTTCCCAATTTTTGGTGTGTTCAGCCGGCCGCATCACCGTTACCTGTGATGATGGTTTTGAGATAGCTGCCTTTACGCTTGACCGTCCAAATCTGGGGCTCTTCATCCCACCAAGTATTTGGGCCGAGCAATCCTATGACGAAACCCGTTCCATCCTGACCGTTCTCTGTGATCATCCATTTGAAGAGGGGGATTATATTCGAGACTACGAAGAATTTAAATCCTACAAAATAAAAATGAAAGAGCAGGAATAATAGATGCGTAAATTTAATAAAATTGTGGTGACTGGTGCCTTGGGTCACATAGGCTCCTATCTTGTTCGGTATCTGGCAAAGAGATTTCCAGGGGTTGAGTTGATTATGGTCGATAATCTGATGACTCAGCGATATCCATCTCTTTTTAATCTACCTAAAGCAGGCTGTTACAGATTTATTGAGGCAGACGTAACAACCATGGATCTATCTACCATGTTGAGGGGGGCTCATGTCGTAATTCACCTCGCGGCGATTACCGATGCTGCTGAAAGTTTTGAGAACGCTGCGCAAGTGGAGGATAATAATTATCAGGCCACGCACAAAGTTGCTGAAGCCTGCGCAGCAACCGGCACACGGTTGATTGCCCTGTCATCTACTAGCGTTTACGGGACACAGGAGAACTTGGTCAGCGAAGACTGTTCGCCGGATGAATTAAACCCGCAAAGCCCCTATGCTGAGACAAAACTCAAAGAAGAGGCGCTGGTAGCCTCATTGGCTGAAAAAAAAAATCTGTCAGCATTGATATTTCGCTTCGGCACCATCTTTGGTAAATCTCCAGGAATGCGTTTCCACACGGCAGTGAACAAATTTTGTTGGCAGGCGGTGATGGGGGAGCCGATTACCGTTTGGCGTACGGCATATGACCAAAAGAGGCCTTATTTGGATTTGAAGGATGCTGCCCGCGCCATGGCCTTTGTTCTGGATAAAGATTTGTTCGACCAGCGGATCTATAATGTGTTGTCTCGAAATTCCAGAGTGAGCGATATTATAAATATAATCAGGGAATTCGTGCCGGAAATAAGTGTGAGCTTCGTTGACAATCCCATAATGAATCAGTTTTCGTACGAGGTATCGTGTAAGCGCTTCACGGAATGCGGGTTCAAATTTTCTGGCGATTTAAGGAGGGGGATAAGAGAAACAATATTATTGCTCAGGGGGTCAAATGGAAAAAACCACTGATATATTTATTACATAATAATAAAGCATCGGAGGAGTGCGGTAATTGACAAAAAGTTTGGCCCTAAACGCTAAGCCCTTGGTGCCGGAGGTTTTTTTTGGCGACGCTTATTTTCATGGCGTATACCAGTTTTTTTATGGGGCTTTTAGGCCGCAACAGGGCCGCGAAGTGAAGGCGTTTTTTTGCCCGGTACGAGATTTCATCTTTTCTGAAAGGGCGGTATTCCAGCATTTGCGCATAGCAGTTTATGGCGCGTAAATTAACATTTCGTTGCCGCAAAAGTGACGTGTGGCCGGCCTTGCCGTGTTTTTTCAGGAAGAACTCCCTGTTTTTCCGTAATTGTTCTTTCGAGCTCAAGCCCGTGCCGCCTCCTTTATGGAAAACAAAGACTTCTTCAATCATCATTAGTGGATATTCTTTTTGGCAGGCACGGCGGCAGAAATCCGTATCTTCATAGTAACCCATTCCGAATCCTTCATCGAGTGGGCCGACATCCTCAAGAACTTTTCTGCTTAAGCCGGTGCAAAAAAGGTCTAGCTGATGGACCTTAATGGTGGAGTTGTGGGCATGTCTGCACCATTCAGCTCCTTCTCTCAATATCTCGTGAGGGTCGCTCGATTGAGTGTATAATTTCTGTTCGTTGCCTGACTCATTTGTGACGGGGCCTACAATCCAATTTGGATTTTGCTCGACGAAGCCGGCCAGCTTTCGGATTGCTCCGTCAGGGACAATGGTATCAACGTCCAAAAAAAAGATGATATCGGCAGAGGCCCGCCTTGCGGCATCGTTGGCTCCGCCAGGGAACCCTCGGTTTATCTTGTTGGGTATGAATTCTATGTTCGCTTTATCTTGGGTTAGCTTCTGCATCTTATCTGTGGTCTCCTTGCCCGATGCATTATCCACAATGATTATTTGAAGTTCATTGAACTCGCTTAGTTTGAAGAGGCTTTCTAAACATGGGCGAGTGGATGATTCAAAATTTTTGTAACTGACCATACAGATGCTTGCAAGCGGTAATTTTCGAGGTTGGTTGGAGGGCTCTTTCATTCCAATGTGGGGGGCTCTGAGAACGCACTTGACCACGACTGGATAACGGTTTATGACCCTTGGGTCAAGCGGGAAAGTTCAAGGGGGGCACATGGGGATCATTTTTTTAGCGAACGTGAGAAGTCTTAGGTTATTTCCGTTGACTCGGGTTGCCAGCGGGCAGTCGCAGTTGGTTTGCGATAAGCCATTGGCGTGCTTTTCATCCGCCCCTCATGTGTCGCGATTGATCGGAGGATGGGTTGCGTGGATCAAATGAGAGTATTAGTTACAGGCGGCGCTGGATTCATCGGGTGTAATCTGGTTCGGGCGTTGGTGAAGCAGCCGGAGGTTTCATTCGTGGCCGTGCTGGATGCGCTGACTTATGCAGGAAGCGCCATGAATTTAGAAACTGTAGAAAGCTCCTCCAAATTTCAGTTCATTAAAGGAGACATTCGGGATTTGGAGGGGTTGCGGCGGATGGTTCTCAAGCTGGACTGTGACCGAGTGTTTCATCTCGCAGCTGAATCACATGTGGATCGTTCTATCACCGGGCCGTCTGAGTTTATAGAAACGAATGTGCTGGGGACATTCAACCTTTTGGAAGTTTGCCGAGAATTATGGAGTGTGAATCTGAGAGGGAAACGATTCATTCATGTTTCCACCGATGAGGTATATGGAAGCTTGGGACCGGAGGGGAGCTTTACGGAGGAAACGCCCTACGCCCCTCGTTCTCCATATTCGGCCAGCAAGGCTGGATCGGATCATCTAGTTCGGGCATACTTTCACACGTATCAATTTCCGGCAATTGTAACTCATTGCTCCAACAACTATGGACCTTATCAGTATCCCGAAAAACTGATTCCCAAAACTATATCTCGTGCCTTGAAAGGCGAGCGCATTCCTGTATATGGCGATGGGAAAAATGTTCGTGATTGGATTCATGTGCAAGATCATGTGGATGCATTATGGCAGTTAATGGTGAGCGGAAATGATGGGGAAGTATATGACATTGGTGGAGGCAATGAAATAACGAACATTGATCTGGTAAATTCAATTTGCGATGAGTTTGATCGGGTTAAGGGCTATCAGGCTGGAGTGTCCCGAAAGTTGATTACATTTGTTGAGGATAGGCCCGGGCATGATTTTAGGTACTCGATAAATTTTGGAAAAATTACTAACCTTCTTGGATGGCGGCCGCAACAGGAATTCCCCGCTTCTTTAAGCGAGACGGTCCAATGGTATGTGGATCATGAAAACTGGATGCGGGAAGTTATTACGGAAAAATGAAAAAGAGATCCGAAAAAAGCAAGTTGTCTGTATTTATTCTGGCGTTCAATTCAGAAGATCGTATTGCCCGTGCGGTAAAGAGTGTGCTGTGGGCGGATGAGGTTGTGGTGGTCGATTCTTTCAGTGAGGATAAAACGGCTATAATTGCAGAAGAATTGGGAGTGAAAGTTGCTCAGGTAAAGTTTGAAGGGTTTGGCAATCTGCGATTGGCAGGAATCGAGCATACGACTCATGAATGGATTTTCAGTTTGGATTCTGATGAGGAATGCACGCGGGAGGCGGAGCAAGAGATTAGGCAAATCATCAATTCGGAAAATCCGGCGGATGCTTTTCACACACCTCGGCGTAATTTTTTCATGGGTCGGCCTGTAAAGCATAGTGGATGGTATCCGGACTATCGCCAACCCCAACTTTTCAGGCGGGGAAAGATGACATTTTCACCCGAGGAATTGGTGCATGAGGGGTATCGCTTAAACGGCAAGCTCGGTTATATGAAAAGTGATATCACCCAAGTGCCGTTCGAGTCGCTCTCAGAAGTGATGGATAAATGTAACCGCTACTCGACCTTGGGGGCCGAGGAGTTGGTGAGAGCGGGCCGGCGAGGCAGTATACCAAAGGCGATTGCGCATGCCATGGCTCATTTCATTAAGGTTTACTTTTTTAAGCTTGGAATACTCGATGGAGGGCCGGGGTTTATGATTGCTTGGTGTAAGGCTTTAGGATCGTATTTTAAATATTCAAAACTGTCGGAGCTCAATCGCAAAGCAAAAGTCGAGAAGTGATCGGACGGTGAAACCGCTGCTACACATTGTGGAGCCGACTCTGGCTAACCAAGCGGGGCATTGTTTCAACCACACCCAATCCTTGGTGAATGCCAATCACTCGCTTGATATTCAACTTTGGATCGATAATCGGGGCACGAGTTTGTTCCAAGACTCAGAGTGCAGTGTGCAGGGCTGGTTTTCACGGCGCTGGCGTAAATTTCAACTGGCGGGCTGCTATATCCGATGCTTACGGGAAGGGGGGGGCGTGTTTGTGCCAACCGCTGGGCAACTTGATATGTGGATTCTCGACATACTCCAACGTTTGGGAGTGGGGCGAGGGAATGATTCGACTGTGATATTGCATTTTCATCAATTTAATCAAACCCGCAAGAAAGAACGCCGGTTGAGAGTATGGGCCCAGCGACACCCAGAATGGCATATATTAGCGACGACTGAACGGCTATTAAGGCAATTTCGTGAGGTAGGTTTTGGGCAATGTGCAGTGGTTCATTATCCGGCTGTGATACCGACGCCCCCGGAATCGTCTTCCGGCGGAACACCTCGGCTACTCTATGCGGGGGCTTTACGAGATGATAAGGGCTTTTCTCGAGTCGCGGAGTATTTAGAATTTTTGGTGGAACAAAGAGTTGATTGGCCAACAAGAGTGCAGTGCTCGCCACCCAGCTTCAAGTCCACGGGAGAAATGGAACAGGGTTCCGCCAACGCC
>Ga0315322_10001990_pt1 | contig 15845 bp, 15 predicted proteins | sample M110021515metaG_FD_203461 | JGI IMG/M metagenome (GOLD analysis project Ga0315322, IMG submission 203461) | Ammonia-oxidizing marine archaeal communities from Monterey Bay, California, United States - M1 100m 21515 | ecosystem: Environmental > Aquatic > Marine > Intertidal zone | place: USA...
ATGAGGCATTGAAAGCAGGACTAGAGACCTTTGGTACTAGGTACCTAGTTGATGAGGAATACCGTCTACCACAGTTAAATTCAGTATATATACCTGACGGTGTGGATGAAAAGGAAGTGCGTCGCAGACTACTTGCTGAATACAACCTTGAAATTGGTGCAGGACTTGGGGATTTTGCTGGAAAAATATGGCGATTTGGTTTAATGGGCTACTCAAGCAAAATAGACAACGTCATGCTATGTTTAAATGCTCTAGAAACAGTCTTCTCGGATATGGGCAAGAAAGTTGATATTGGTTCAGCTCAGACTGCGGCACATAAGGTTTATGAAGAAAATACACTAAATGCCGTACCAGTAAAAACAATCTAAATATAGTCTCATTCGCTACCCGATTTATTAGGTGAGATAATTCATAATTATCCCACCTAATAAAAAGGTGCGGCTCTAAAAGATTTAAACCCGCGCTTGTGCCAAGTATTATTTATTTGGGTCTTACTTGTAACCCCAACCTGTTCCAAATTTCAGTTGTCAGATCTGGAGAATTCATCGTATAAAAATGTAGCCCTGGTGCGCCCGCATCAAGTAATTGACTACATAAATCAGTTACAACATCTATTCCATATGCTCGAATTGATGCACTGTCATCTCCATACCCGTTCATCTTTTTCCTAAGCCAACGTGGAATCTCTGCACCACATGCATCTGAGAATCTAGCTAATTGAGCAAACCTATTTATTGGCATAATACCTGGTACGATAGGAACGTTTATGTTTGCAATTTCACAGGCATCTAAAAACTTAAAATATGCCTCTGCATTGTAAAAATACTGAGTGATGGCAGAATTAGCTCCTGCTTCTATTTTACGCTTGAAATTCTGTAAATCATCCTGAGCAGAATTTGCCTGAGGGTGGCATTCCGGATAAGCTGCTACTTCAATATGAAAAGAATCTCCAAATTCTCTGCGAATAAACTCAACCAATTCTGCAGCATAGCGGAACTCTCCTGGTTGAGCCATCCCTGAAGGAAGGTCCCCGCGTAGTGCAACTATATAATTGATACCATTATCCAAATAATTCTGGAGATGGGAACGAATGTTTTCACTGGTTGAGCCAATACAAGAAAGATGAGGGGCGGCTTCAGCATATCCCTCAGCCTGAATTTCTAAAACTGTTTCAAACGTGCGGTCTTGTGTAGAACCCCCAGCACCAAAAGTTACAGAAAAAAACTTTGGATTAAATTGTGCTAATTGTTGACGTGTAACACGCAATTTCTCCACACCTTTTGGCGTTTGTGGTGGAAAAAACTCAAAACTAAAAGTACGTATAGGCTGTTTTTGCGATTCCATTTTTACTATACCCATAAATATGAAAAATATGGAAAAACAGGTGCTCCCAACGTTCGTTCTTCTCCATATTCCTACAACTAGGCATTAATACCGATACATTTCTGGCTTGAATGGCCCATTTTTATCCATATTTAGGTACTTGGCCTGCTCCTCGGTTAATTCAGTGAGATTAACTCCTAGCTTTTTAATGTGCAAACGTGCAACTTTCTCATCCAGCTGCTTTGGTAATACGTAAACATCATTTTGGTAATTCTCACCATTCTTCCATAGCTCTATTTGAGCTAACACCTGATTAGCAAATGAACAGGACATTACATACGATGGATGGCCTGTAGCACAACCCAGATTTACCAGACGCCCCTGTGCTAATACGATGATCCGACGACCTGTTGGAAAAATTACATGATCTACCTGTGGCTTAATGTTTTCCCACTGATATTTCTGAATGGAAGCAATATCTATCTCCGAATCAAAGTGACCAATATTACAAATGATAGCCTGATCTTTCATTTTCAGCATGTGATCATGAGCGATCACGCGCAAATTACCCGTTGCTGTAACAAAAATATCAGCCTGATCACAGGCTTGATCCATAGTAACAACACGGTAACCTTCCATTGCTGCCTGAAGAGCACAAATCGGATCTATCTCAGTAATCCATACAGTAGCTCCAAGCCCACGCAAGGACTGGGCACAACCCTTACCCACATCGCCAAAACCACACACTAAAGCAATTTTACCTGCAATCATTACGTCGGTTGCGCGCTTGATTCCGTCCACTAGTGATTCTCGACAACCATATAAATTATCGAATTTTGACTTTGTAACTGAGTCATTCACATTGAAAGCAGGGAACGGAAGCTCCCCGTCTCTCTGCATTTCGTACAAACGATGAACTCCGGTAGTGGTTTCTTCCGTCACCCCTTGAATATTAGCCAATATGTTGGAATACCACCCTGGCTGAACCTCCAGCCGTTTTCTGATTGCTGCAAATAAAGCCTGCTCTTCTTCGTTGCTAGGATTAGCAATAACTGATGAGTCTTTTTCCGCCTTACTTCCAAGGATAATTAGAAGTGTCGCATCACCACCGTCATCAAGAATCATGTTAGGCGTACTCAACTCTCCATCGCAAGACCAATTGAATATCTCGTGAGCATATTCCCAATACTCATCTAATGACTCACCCTTAAAGGCAAAAACTGGAATGCCTTCAGCTGCAATTGCCGCTGCCGCATGATCCTGAGTTGAATAAATATTACATGAAGCCCAGCGCACCTCTGCGCCTAGATCAACTAACGTCTCTATCAATACGGCCGTCTGGATAGTCATGTGAAGAGAGCCTGCAATACGCGCGCCCTTTAAGGGGTTTTGTCCCGCATATTCTTCACGTAGCCCCATTAAACCAGGCATTTCATTTTCAGCAATAGCGATTTCCTTGCGACCCCACCCTGCAAGAGAGATATCAGCAATTTTATATTCAGTAGTTTTAGTGCTATTAGGTTTAAGCTCAGCATTCATAAAAAACTTCCTAAAATGAGCGAGCGCAGTTGTTACCGTACCTTTCATACCAAGCCTCGAGGGACTATACCCACTGCAGCGCTCCTCGGTATAAGGGGAAAACTAATATTAATTTAAAACTAGACTTGCTATCTATCACGACGCTACCGTACTCTTAATACCAGCATCGTCACTAAGTTGCGCGGCTTTATCAGTTGCCTCCCAAGTAAATTCTGGTTCATCCCGACCAAAGTGACCGTAAGAAGCAGTTTTAAGGTAAATTGGACGCAATAAATTAAGCGAGTGAATAATTGCACGTGGGCGCAAATCAAAATTCCGCTCAATTAATTTTGCAATCTTATCGTCAGACATCTTACCGGTACCAAAAGTTTCAACCATCAAGGAAACCGGACGCGCTACACCAATCGCATATGCTATCTGTACCTCACACCTGCTTGCAATTCCAGCCGCTACAATATTCTTGGCCACATAACGTCCAGCATATGCCGCTGAACGGTCTACTTTGGAGGGATCTTTGCCAGAAAAAGCCCCTCCCCCGTGATGTGCTGAACCGCCATAAGTATCTACAATAATTTTACGCCCAGTTAGCCCACAATCACCCATTGGCCCACCAACTACAAAACGTCCGGTTGGATTAACTAAGTAGCGGATATTACTATCCAACATTTCTTTTGGAAGAACCGGTTTAATAATCTCCTCAACTACAGCTTCAGTTAAATCTGCGTGTGAGATTTCAGGATTATGCTGTGTAGAAATTACAATAGTTTCAATACTTTGTGGATTTCCATTTTTGTAATTAACTGATACCTGCGATTTAGCATCTGGACGCAACCACTTCATACGCCCACTTCTTCTCATTTCTGCCTGTCTCTCCACTAGCCTATGCGCATAATGAATCGGCATTGGCATTAATTGAGGCGTCTCATTACAGGCATAACCAAACATTAATCCCTGATCGCCCGCACCCTGCTCTAATTCTTCTTCTTTAATGCGGTCAACTCCTCGTTTAATGTCGACTGACTGCTTATTGAATGCAGTTAGTACCGAACAAGTACTAGCATCAAACCCAATATCTGAACTGGTGTAACCAATACGTTTAAGTGTTTCACGGGCAATTACGTTGTAATCTACTGAGGCATTAGTAGTAATCTCTCCTGACATAACGATCAGACCAGTACTGCATAGTGTTTCACAGGCTACCCGTGCATCACTATCATGGGTTAAAATTGCATCTAAGACCGCATCAGAAATCTGATCTGACACTTTGTCTGGATGGCCCTCGGAAACAGATTCTGAAGTAAATATATACTCGCTCATGTTATTTCTTTTATATGGAATTTTATTTAGTTAGTTATAATCTTTTATTCACCCTACATTATAGCAGATTGGGCAATACTTACTATAATTATAAGAAGACAGCTGATACTTTTTCTAAAAATATTAAGCTCAAATAATGAAATATAAATTTACTAAAATGCATGGCTTGGGCAATGATTTTGTCCTTATTGATTGTGTAAATCAATCTGTAAATTTAAGTCTGGATCAATTGCGCAATATTGCGAACCGTCGTCTTGGCATAGGCTGCGATCAGATTCTGTTAATAGAAAGGACAGAAAGCGATGCTGATTTCCGGTATCGTATTTTTAATTCTGATGGCGGCGAAGTAGAGCAGTGCGGTAATGGTGCACGTTGTCTAGTAAGCTATGTTTATGAAAAAGGAATGACTCAAAAGAAAGAAATTAGTGTAGAAACGCTTGGCGGGATCATTTTTCCCAAATTAGAAATTAATGGTGAAGTGACTGTGAATATGGGCGCTCCTAAATTCGAGCCAAAAGAAATTCCCTTTATCGCCGATAAACGTATGCTCACATATCTATTAGAGGTCAATGAGAAACAAATAGAGTTTAGTATTCTTTCTATGGGAAATCCACATGCAATACAAATTGTTGAAGATATCAATCAATCAACAGTATTAGCTGAAGGCAGCTTAATAGAAAGCCACTCACGCTTCCCTAAACATGTAAACGCTGGGTACATGCAGATAGTAAACCGTGAGCATATTAATTTAAGAGTGTACGAAAGAGGCGCTGGCGAAACCCTTTCTTGTGGCACTGGTGCATGTGCTGCTGTAGTAGCAGGAATTACTCGGGGACTACTAGACTCAAGAGTTACGGTAAGTACTGCTGGGGGTAATTTAAGTATTTGTTGGGAGGGGGATAATAACCCGGTCTGGATGACCGGACCCGCTATTTCTGTATTTGATGGAGAAATTGAGCTATAAATTTAACTAAGGAGGGAATATGAAGTTTGATTCAGAAGACGTGGCTCAATATCTTAAGCAGCACCCACAATTCTTTGATGAATATGCTGATATGCTATCTGATATTTATGTTCCACATCCTCATGGCGGCAGGGCTATTCCCATCAGTCAACGACAAATTGTCACCTTGCGAGATAACAACCAAATTCTGCAGGATAAATTACGTGAATTGGTTAAATTTGGCGAAGAAAATGATGTTATTAGCGAGAAAATGCATCATTTGTCTATCATGCTTCTTGCCTTCTCTCATCTGAATGATTTACTGAATGAGCTTAATTCGATTCTACAGGATGATTTTTCAATACCTCATGTGGAACTCCGTTTATGGAATATAGACTATGACAATCTAGAGGTTTCTAAATTCATTAGCACCAATACAGAAGTTCATACAATGGCCAATAACTTACTTCACCCATACTGCGGGCCTCAGTTGACCGATGAAATTAAGCAATGGTTTGGTGAGAGCGCTACCAATTTGCGCTCTTTCTCAACAATCCCTCTGAAAACTAAACAGACCATTGGCCTCTTGGTCCTAGCAAGTGAAGAACCTCAACGGTTCTACCCCGAAATGGGAACACTCTATTTACAACGGATGGGGGATCTTATAAGCACTGCTATTTCGCGATATTGTCTGGCCAAATGTAATAAATAAAGATAAATATGATATCTAGTAATAATCCAACCTCGCTGGTCGAAGCCTATATTTCTCACCTTACAAATGAACGACGATTATCGCCACTAACTTGTGAAAGTTATACGCGTGACATGGCGGCCCTACTAAAGCTCGCTGCAGAAACCCCCCTGTATCAACTAAAAATTCATCACATCCGTCGCTTTGTAGCTCAACTTCATAGTAAAGGGCTCTCTGGGAGAAGCTTGGCAAGAATGCTATCAGCATGGCGCGGCCTCTATAATTACCTAGCGCGTGACCATGGTTATACTCATAACCCTTGTGCAGGTTTACGTGCGCCAAAATCTACAAAACCTCTGCCCCATGTTCTATCACCTGACGAAGCTGCCAAGCTCCTGGAATTTAAGGCTAATGATTTAATCACATCGCGAGATAGAGCGATGTTTGAATTGTTCTATTCTTCTGGCCTACGCTTAACCGAACTCATTAGCCTTACACCTGAGGATTTAAATTTTGCCGAAAGTACCATACGTATTCATGGAAAAGGCGATAAAACTCGTATCGTTCCAATTGGCAGCAAGGCGCTTCAGGCACTAAGAGAATGGATGAAACAGCGTTCAGCATTACTCAAACCCGGGGAGAATGCACTGTTTCTCTCGCGAAGTGGTAAATGCATCAGTTCGCGGTCAGTTAGTCAGCGCCTGAAAATGAGAGCATTGCAACAAGGTATCAGCCTGAATGTACATCCCCATGTATTAAGACATTCGTTTGCCTCTCATTTGCTACAATCTAGTGCGGATTTACGTGCTGTACAAGAAATGCTAGGACACGCAAATATCAGTACCACACAAATTTATACCCATCTTGATTTCCAACACCTAGCTAAGGTCTACGATGCTACGCATCCAAGAGCAAAGAAGAAAGGCTAAAGCCGACAGAAATACTTTTCTCAGCAAATTGGCGCTATAATTCAATGTTTACTCAAGCTCAACCCCATTCAACGGACCAATTTCATGACAACCATACTCTCAGCACGACGAGGCTCACAAGTTGCGCTTGGCGGTGACGGCCAGGTAACCCTAGGCGCTGTAGTAGGCAAGGCCAGTGCCAGAAAAATTCGCAGGCTCTATCATGAGAAAATTCTTGCGGGATTCGCTGGTGGCACTGCGGATGCCTTCACATTATTCGAACGCTTTGAAGGTAAACTAGAAAAGCACCACGGTCACCTTATGCGTTCTGCAGTAGAGCTGGCAAAAGACTGGCGCACCGACCGTGTTTTGCGTCGCTTAGAAGCAATGCTTGTCGTGGCCGACAAAGAAACTACTCTTATCATTACAGGAGCAGGTGATGTAATTGAGCCTGAATTAGGACTTGCTGCAATTGGCAGCGGGGGTAGCTATGCTCATTCGGCCGCTCGAGCATTACTCGAGAATACAGATCTGGAGGCCCTGGAAATTGTCAAGAGATCACTCTCTATCGCTGGAGACTTGTGTATTTATACTAATCAAAACCATAATATTGAGGTCTTAGAATAATTTGGACCCAGATACAGAATATCTATTACATTTTTTAACAAATACTTGAATCTATGTCCCAAATGTCCCCACAAGAAATTGTAGAAGAACTCGATAAACATATTATTGGTCAAAATTCTGCTAAAAAGGCTGTTGCTATCGCACTCAGAAATCGTTGGCGTAGGCAGCAGGTAGCAGACCCTCTACGACAGGAAATTACCCCGAAGAATATTTTAATGATAGGTCCTACTGGCGTTGGTAAAACTGAAATAGCGCGCCGATTAGCCAAGCTAGCAAATGCTCCATTCATTAAAGTTGAAGCAACCAAGTTTACTGAAGTGGGTTATGTTGGGCGTGATGTTGATTCCATCATTCGGGATTTAGCAGAATCTGCTATCAAACAATTACGTGAGCAGGAAGCTCACATTATACGTCCAAGAGCTGAAGACCATGCAGAAGAACGAATTCTTGACGTACTGCTACCACCTGCACGGGATCTGAGTTCACAAACAGAAAATGAAGAGAATGATAGCGCCACCCGTCAAAAGTTTAGAAAGAAATTACGTGAGGGCACGCTCAATGAAAAGGAAATAGAAATAGAAATTTCAACTACACAAACACAGGCGGAAATATTTGCCCCACCTGGAATGGAAGACCTTACCTCACAAATCCAGGGTATGTTTCAAAACTTAGGCGGAGAAAGAAAAAAAACCCGAAAACTAAGAATCCAAGAAGCAAAAAAAATTATTGCAGAAGAAGAAATTTCAAAACTAATTAATGATGAAGAATTAAAGTTAAAGGCAATACAGACAGTTGAACAGAATGGAATTGTGTTTCTAGATGAAGTTGACAAAATAACCAGTCGCTCTGAAACGTCAGGAAGTGATGTTTCTCGTCAGGGTGTACAACGTGACCTATTGCCACTAGTTGAGGGGACTACTATTTCTACCAAATATGGCATGATCAAAACTGACCATATATTATTTATAGCCAGCGGGGCTTTCCATCTTTCCAAACCTTCTGACCTCATACCTGAATTACAGGGGCGGTTTCCAATACGTGTCGAGCTAGCTAGCCTTAATACTGCTGATTTTGTACAGATACTTACTAACACTGACGCTTGCCTGACACGTCAATATGAAGCGCTTATGAAGACTGAAAAAATTAAATTAGAATTTCTTCCAGAAGCAATTCAGCGTTTAGCCGAAATCGCTTTTGAAGTTAATGAGAAAACTGAAAATATTGGGGCAAGGAGACTTCACACTGTCATGGAAAAACTTTTGGAAGAAATTTCCTTTGATGCTTCAAATCACAGTGAAACTACTGTCTCTATAGATTCTTCTTATGTAGATAAAAGACTCAAAGACTTGTCTCAAAGAGAAGATTTGGCCCGGTACGTACTCTAAAAACCATGCGCCGACCATTTACATTGATACTATGATAATTTTCTAGCTACGTACAAGACTATTGGTGCATCCATGACCCTACCAAACCATACTAGCTTTAAGTCTCATTTTGAAGATCTTCTACGCCACGCGTTGTGCACACTATCAGCAGCAGACTTAGATATTAATATCGAATTTTCTCGCCCAAAACAAATTGATCACGGAGACTACTCCTGTAATCTTGCAATGCAATTGGCAAAACCGCTGCGTAAAAACCCACGTGATATTGCTACGATACTAATAAATGCGATGCCTGCCTCACCCCATCTTGAGAAGGTTGAAATTGCAGGAGCTGGGTTCATTAATCTATTTCTAAAGACGGCTTCTAAGCAACAATTCCCGCGAATTGTGCTGGAGAGTGGTAAAAAATTTGGCCATGGAACCTTTGGTTCAGATAAAAAAATTCAGGTGGAATTCGTTTCAGCAAATCCTACTGGTCCATTACATGTTGGGCATGGGCGTGGCGCAGCATTTGGCGCAAGCCTTTCCAACATACTTACTGCAGCAGGCTTCTCAGTATCACGCGAGTACTACGTTAATGATGCAGGAAGGCAAATGGATATTCTGGCAACTTCTGTTTGGTTGCGTTACCTTGAATTAAATGGCCAAAATGTACCCTTTCCAAGTAATGGCTATCAAGGGGAATACGTTCGTGACATGGCAAAATTAATATACAAGGCCCATGGGTCCAACTATGTGCCGCAGCATGAGATACTTACGTCGATAGTTACTAGCGAGAGAATAAAAAAAGAAGGTGCCGCTGAAATACTACTTGATCAATTAATATCAGAGGCTAAAAATAGCCTTGGGCAGGACTATGTATATATTCATAATTTCGTATTAACTGAGCAGTTGAATGACTGCCGTAATGATTTAATGGAATTCGGAGTAGTTTTTGATGAATGGTTCTCAGAACTGTCTCTATTTGAAAATGATGCAGTATCTAAAGTTATTACCTCACTTAAAAAAAATAATTTCTTATATCTGAAAGATGGTGCCACCTGGTTTCGCTCAACTGATTTTGGTGATGAAAAAGATCGAGTTGTACAACGAGAGAACGGGAAATTCACATATTTTGCTTCCGACATTGCCTATCATCTCAATAAATTTCAACGTGGCTTTGAGCAAATAATTAATGTGTGGGGTGCCGATCATCACGGCTATATTCCACGTATGAAAGCGGCAATGCAAGCATTAACACTTGACCCAACAAAACTCGAAATAGCATTGGTCCAATTTGCAGTACTTTACCGCGAGGGTGTTAAGGTGCCCATGTCTACCCGTTCCGGAGAATTTGTAACTTTACGGGAATTACGTAAGGAAGTAGGTAATGATGCCGCTCGATTCTTTTACCTATTACGTAAAAGTGATCAACACCTAGACTTTGATCTGGACCTGGCGAAATCACAAAATAATGATAACCCAGTATATTATGTACAATATGCCCATGCACGAGTGTGCAGTGTTATGAAGCAGTGGGGTGAGAACCCTTCACTTTTGACCGCAGCAGACACAAGTCAGCTCTCTAGTGCCGCAGAATTATCACTACTACAGAAACTGATCGACTACCCTGAAATAGTGGCGGTATCAGCAAGAGATCTTTCTCCTCATCTGGTTGCATTCTATCTTAGGGAGCTAGCAGCTGAGTTCCACAGTTATTATAATTCTTCCCGATTTCTTGTACCGGAAATACCGATTCGACTTGCCCGGCTGGCACTAATTTCATCAATACGGCAAGTACTTGTTAATGGATTAACTCTGCTAGGTGTAAGCGCACCTGATAAAATGTAAGCATATAAATCTGCAAAAAAATTATGAGTAGAGACTATAAGTCCCCATCAAAATCTAATTCTAGGAAAAAAGGCTCCAATCTTTTTTTAGGATTATTCATAGGCTATGCACTCGGTCTTGTTAGCGCTATTGGTGTATGGATGTATATTCATCAAGCGCCCAGCCCATTCATTCAAAATGAGAAGCCTGAAGTTAGCACAAAAATAAAACCTTCTGAAAATGGAAATATAGCCTTAAAAGAAATGCTAATACTAGATAATAGTCAAGGCCAAAATAAAGATCCAAATGAAAAAACACGATTCGAATTTTACGAGATGCTGCCGGGTAATGAAGAACCGGTCACTGAAATAGAGTTACAGAAAGCCGCAGAACAACCGATCCTTAAAGATAAATATTACCTTCAGGTAGGATCCTTCAAAGATACAGAGGATGCAGAAAATCTTAAGGCAAAAATTGCCATGCTTGGCATGGAAGCATACGTTCAATCAGCAGATTTATCCGAAAAAGGTATGTGGCACAGGGTTCGAGTGGGGCCCTTTACAAAAATCGACACCATCAAAAAGACGAGATCATCTCTACTGCAGAGTGGTATTAAGGCAAATCTTATTAAAATACATGCAAAAACCCAGTAAACTATTTTATCCTGAAGAGTTAGTGGGATAAGAATTATAGAACTTCTCCAAAGGTAAAATGAACCCTACTATAAAATTCTTTACAGTCCTGTCTTTGTTTTTTGGCATCGGATTTACTGTTATCTCAGGCGCTCATGCTGAACCTGTTAAAGGCCGCGACTACGCTTTACTACTCAACCCTCAACCTACTACAAGCGGTGACAAGATTGAAGTTCTTGAATTCTTTTGGTATGGCTGTCCAAGTTGCTACAAACTCCATCCTCAAATTAAGCTTTGGCAGGAAAGAATACCTAAGGATGTAAGCCTTAAATATATCCCAACAATTTTTCGTAAAAACTGGATCCCTGCTACAAAAACATTTTATACATTAGAAATCTTAGATAAAGAAAATAACTTACACGATGAAATTTACGACGCCATCCATATAGAAAAAATTGATTTATCTAATGAAAAAATATTATTTAGTTGGATTGAAAAACAGGGGATAGATCGAAAAAAATTTATAAGTATTTACAACTCTTTTTCCGTTGTAAATAAATCTTCTCAATCTTCTCAAATGTCCAGAAAATATGGTCTAAAGGGCGTTCCTTCGTTAGTTGTAGACGGCAAATATCTAATTAGCGGAAGAATGGGTGGTACGCCACAGGAAACAATCAAAACATTAGATCAATTAATCAATAAGGTACGAAAAGAAAGAACAAAGAAATAATCTATACCTAATTTTGCTTATTAATTACAAAATCTCTTTCCATGCCCTTAAAAATTATAATAACCGGAGCCTCCAGTGGACTAGGGAAGGCATTAGCTAAGCACTATGCATCACTAGGTGCAATTCTTGGGCTGATAGCGAGAAACAAAGCCTCTTTAGAGTCTCTCGTTAATGAACTACCTGACACTGATTCTGTCTTTTATACTATTGACGTTCGTGATGCAGAGTCTATGCAATCTGCTGCAAGTGATTTTATACAACGCTACGGATGCCCTGATATTGTGATCGCCAATGCTGGGATTAGTCAGGGCACGCTCACAGAGTATGCCGAAGATAGTAAAATTTTTGAGTCTATCTTAGCAACTAATGTCACTGGCATAGTAAATACTTTTCAACCATTTATTACTGTCATGAGAGAGCAGGGTAAAGGTAATTTAGTCGGGATTTCAAGTGTAGCAAGCTGTCGCGGGCTTCCAGGAGGAAGCGCTTATTCTGCTTCTAAAGCTGCTGCAAACTCATACCTTGAAAGTCTACGTGTAGAAATGTTTAGAAGTGGCGTTTCCGTAATAACAATTTGCCCTGGTTATATTATTACGCCAATGACAGCCAATAACCCATTTCAGATGCCTTTTATTATGACAGCAGAAACTGCCGCAAAAAAGATTGCGCATATTATCAATCACAAGAAAATATTCTCTGTTATTCCCTGGCAAATGGGAATTGTTGCACGTATTCTGAGGTTACTTCCTAATTTTGTTTACGATCGTCTATTTAGCATTATGCCTCGTAAGCCTAGAGGATAGATAAATTTTTTCCAGCAAATTTTCTGAGGTAAAAATGGCACTTAAAGAAAAAGGACTTTTTGGAGCGGGTTGCTTCTGGTCAGTAGAAGCTTTTTTCCGTAAAATTCCTGGTGTCAGTGAAGCAACATGTGGTTATTCTGGCGGCCTTACTAATAATCCTACATATAATGATATATGCTCAGGTGAAACCGGTCATGCTGAAGTTGTTCAGGTAGAATATGACCCCACACAAATCACTTATGATGGAATTCTGGATGCATTCTGGAGTTGTCATAACCCAACCACTCTCAATCAACAAGGCCCGGATATAGGATCACAATACCGCTCAGTAATATTTTATTTTACGGAGGAGCAGAAGATTATAGCGCGCTCTTCTAAGATAAAATTACAGCCAAAAAGATGCGAACCTATCGTAACGGAAATACTACCTGCTACAGAGTTTTATCGTGCGGAAGAATATCATCAGAAATACTTTGAGAAAAACAATCTCATAAACAATCATGACGATAATAGCTATTAGAAACCAAGCCCCTTCCTTTAAAAAATAAAAAATCAGGTTAAATGATCTTTTATTTCAGCGACACGTGCCTCTCTAATTTTTGCATTAATTGAATTTGATAAACAAGTAGGATCAGAAATAGTACTTGCAAGACTAGCCGCTATTGCACCACAATCAATTTTATTGGATACATTAAATGCTTCGCGTAACCATGTCGCCTGTGGATAAAGTTTATCAATGTAACCAGATCGCCCATGAAAATCGCATTCACAAGCGTGAATAAATTCCCCGAAACGTTCCGGCTTACGATATGCATCTACTGCTAACAACATATCTACTATAGTTGTTGGATTTAACTCTGCTATACGATGTACATTACTATGAAAACGTGCCACCAGTAACGAAAGATCACGACTTTTTTTAGGCGCTCTGATACGTTCGCACAGACTTTTAACTAACTTCACACTGTTTTTTTCATGTCCAGTATGGCTTGGCCATAAGTTCCTAGGTGTAACTCCTTTGCCAAGATCGTGAGTTAAAGCAGCGAAACGTACTGGCAGAGAATAATTTTTTGACGCAGCATAGTCAATAACCTGCATTATATGTTCACCCGTATCAATTTCGGGGTGCCATTTTTCTGGTTGGGGAACCCCAAATAATACATCTATCTCTGGTAAAATTCGTGTCAACGCACCACAGTCTCGTAGTACAGAGAATAAGCGAGAAGGTTCATTCTCCATTAGCCCTCGAGAAATCTCCTGCCATACTCTTTCTGGCACCAAAGTATCAACCTCACCATTACGTACCATTTCACTCATCAATAAAAGAGTCTCTGGCGCAACACGAAAACCAAATCTCGCAGAAAAACGTGCTGTCCGTAATACACGAACCGGATCCTCAGAAAATGCAGGAGCTACATGTCGCAATAAGCCCTCTTTAAGATCTGCTATGCCATTGAATGGATCAATAATTTTCCCATATCTATCTTTTGCAATTGCATTTATGGTGAGATCTCTTCTCGCCAGATCTTCCTCTAATGTAACTTTAGGAGACGCATAAATTTCAAACCCTCTATACCCACGAGAAACTTTACGTTCAGTCCTTGCCAACGCATATTCATCATGACTTTTGGGATGAAGATAAACTGGGAAATCTTTACCTACTGAACGATAGCCAAGTTTCTCCATCTCCTCTGGAGTTGACCCGACGACAACATAGTCATGATCTTTAGCAGGAAGCTGCAACAGCTCATCACGTACTGAGCCCCCAACCAAATAAGTTTCCAATGAGGAATTAATTTTATCGCCCCGCTCTGTCACGAAAATCAGCATACCGGCCACGTGGCGTATTATGTGCTAAGTATAGAGGTGCCACTTCTTCCAGCTCTGTAGGGTAGATCCCAAATATTTTTATTAAATCACTCTCATCATTACAGTCACATATACTGTCCGTCTTCATTGAAAGATAATTATCACGCGTCATAAGCTTACCTGGTAGAAATTCCAAACACATCGCTTGTAAATAGGATAGCCGGTCACCCAATCCTATAATACTAAGTTTATTTCTAGTTATAGTAGACACATATTCTACAAGTTGTCTTAGAGAGTAAATTTTTGGCCCGCATAAATTGTAGCTCTGACCGAAAGTTGCGGGAGTAGAAAGACTTGCTATAATTGCTTCCGCCACATCTTCTATAAATACTGGTTGAAATTTTGCATTAGGTGATCCTAGTGGGAATACAGGTAACCTCTTCACCAGATTAGCAAACAAATTGAGGAAAGAATCTCCTGGCCCAAAAATTACAGATGGCCTAAAAATAGTAGTTTCCAAATTTGATCCTATTATGATTTTCTCACCTTCACCCTTAGAGCGCAGATAGGCACTTGCACCGTTAGTACTAGCATGTAAAGCACTCATATGTAGTAAACGAGTTACCCCCTTTTGCTCACATGCCGCTACAATTTTTCTGGGTAACTCAATATGTGTAGAGATAAAATCTCCACCCAAAATACCAACTAAATTAATAACTGCGTCTACCCCAATTAACGATTGACCAAGCTCCCTAGGATCATAAATATTAGTTTCTATCACATCGACAGTTGGCAATACCAAAAGTGATTTAGCATATTCACGACGACGAGTCAGAATGCGCACCTTAATTTCTCGTGCAGCTAGCAGATGTGCAATATGCTGCCCTACAAACCCACTTCCACCAATAATGCAGATATTTTTAATTTCCATTGCGATCGTTTTTTCTCATATTTAAGTTATTTTATTTATTTGATCTGGGCTCAATTGTACCTAGACGATCTTTTAAGGTCCGTGCTTTATGTCCAAAGATGCTGGCATAGTACATGGAGTTACTCATGACTTTCTTTACATAATTACGTGTTTCTTTGAAAGGAATGGTTTCGGCATAAATTGCACCTTCCAATAATTCCTCACCTTGCCACTTCTTTGCCCGACTAGGTCCGGCATTGTAAGCAGCTGACGCTAATAATGACTTATTATCAAATAAAGTTAACACGTACTCAAGGTAATATGTCCCCAACATAAGATTAGTTCCCACCTGAGAGACAAGTTTTTTGCGATAATTTCGCACGCCTGATTTCTTTGCTATCCACTTAGCAGTAGCCGGC
>Ga0315322_10001993_pt1 | contig 15840 bp, 20 predicted proteins | sample M110021515metaG_FD_203461 | JGI IMG/M metagenome (GOLD analysis project Ga0315322, IMG submission 203461) | Ammonia-oxidizing marine archaeal communities from Monterey Bay, California, United States - M1 100m 21515 | ecosystem: Environmental > Aquatic > Marine > Intertidal zone | place: USA...
TGCGTTGATAAGACTTGTTAGCTGGGTGGACCAAAAAAACAATCCGATGGCTGAGCCAAAACATATTCCTGCGGGAGCGCACAATAAGAAATTACGCCAGGTAATTTTTTGTTTCTGTTTAAGAAGAACGTAAAGGCCCAAGGCGGGTACGGCAATCCATGACCGCCAAAAGGCCATAGTAAACCCGTGCACTTCAGAATCTGAAACAATTACGGAAGCGATAGCGATAAGTATGTAACCGAAGCTGCAAGAAATTATTCCAATTCGGAGTTCATTCGTGGGAGTGGATTCAGAGGGTTGAATATTGATAACGCGCTCAGTTCTGTAAGAGGGGGGGCAGAATAGCCTTTTCCAGATTAGTAGGATTTCTCCAGCCGTGTTTTGGGATGACCCAATTTAGGGACTTCATCTGCAAATAACTCAGGCATAGAAACAGTTTTGAGAACCTTTTCAGTCCTTAAGCCTAGAATCATAATGTGGGGCATGCTGAAAACTTTTATCTTGAGAACTTTTCCCTGGCGGGAGTTGTTGGCGAATCAATTGTTTTTGAGTCGGGGAATCCCCTGAACTATTTCGAGGCGATCGGCGCACCTCATCAAATTGAAAGAATCAACCTCAGTGGAAAGCTTTTCGTTTCTTCTCCGGATCAGTTGTCTCCTGCCGTTATTGTCGTGCCAGGAAGTTTGGGAGTCGGTGAGAACCATCTGGAGCACGCGGAAATGATTGTTTCTCAAGGCATAGCTGCCTTTGTGATAGATCCTTTTACGAATAGGAATGTGGAATCAACAGTTGCAAACCAGACCCCCTTTTCTTTCGCTGCGAGCGCATTTGATGTCTTGATGGCTCTAGAAACTATCGCTAAGCATCCAGCTATTCATCCCGATCGGATTTCCGCTCAAGGACATAGCAGGGGAGGATCTGCTGTTTTAATGGCAAGTATGCGCCAATTCGCCGATCCCATTATCAGAAGCAACCTTTATTTTGAAGGGGTTTATGCGGTGTATCCATGGTGTGGTCACCAATTTCTCAAGCCATCTGTTGGCCATACGAAGGTGAGAGCAATAGTAGGAGAACGAGATGATTGGCTGTCAGTTCAGCAAGTCCAATCCCAGATCCAAACGGTTGCACTTGCCGGTGGTGACGCTTCAATTCGAATCGTTAAGGGGGCATCGCATAGTTTCGACTGGGATGAAGAAGTATATGAAATCCCTGAAGCAAGTGTCGCTCCTGAAGCCCCAACCGTGTATTTGGATGCTACTGGAGCGATGATTGATCCTGTTACCGGAGAGACAAACTCACTTTCAACTGACCGAACGCATTTCTTGGCTGCAATTGAAGGTGGCTTTGGCAGGCGAGGCGCACATGTAGGAAGTTCTGGGGAGCAAGCACACATTTTCCGAGAAGACATGCTGCAATTCCATAAATCTGTATTAGGGGTTTAGGGCTTACTCGTTTCTTTCAGTATCTAGTCCACAATAGATTCTTGACAAGAATTCCTTCTTTTGTAGTCTTTTGAATATAGGCAGAAGAAAAGCTGGGGAGCGCAGATTGAGTATTGGTCAGAAACAAGGGCTTGTTGAAGTCGCTGATGGTATTCACGTATGGCTTCCCGCTGACGGTTCATGGGGGTGGAGTAACGCAGGATTAATCGCCGATAATGACCAGACAATGATCGTTGACACCCTTTTTGATCTTCCATTAACGAAAATTATGCTGGGAGAAATGGGGCGAGTCATTCCGACTGTCAAAGAGCATGTAGATATTTTGCTAAACACTCACGCTAATGGCGACCATTGCCATGGAAACGAACTTGTACCCACATCACGAATTATTTCGTCTGTCGCGACTGCTGATGAAATGTCTGAACTTCCTCCTGCTGCGTTAGCGGCGATGGTGCGGAGATTCGAAGAAGATGACTCTCCACTTGGACGGTATATCAAGCATGCATTCGGAGGTTTTAATTTTTTAGATATCACTATGAAGACCCCTACGGAAACATTCACAAAGAATATGTCGGTGACTATCGGGGATCTTGAAATTGAGTTGATTGAGGTTGGTCCTGCCCATACTAAGGGAGATGTCCTCGTATATGTCCCGTCACGCGGCGTGATCTTTACCGGAGATATTCTTTTCATCGAAGGGACGCCTTTGATGTGGGCTGGGCCGGTTGATAATTGGATAGCTGCTTGTGACCGTATTGCCTCTTTGGAAGCCGTCACTGTTCCCGGGCATGGACCTATTACAGGTTCTTCGGGTGCTATAGCAGTTCGCGACTATTGGGTCATGCTCAAAAATGAAGCGAAGATCCGGTTTGATGACGGCATGTCGGTTCGTGACGCGGTGAGAGATATTGACCTTGGAGCCTTTGCTGATTGGGGTGAAAGTGAGAGGATATACCTGAACGTGAATTCGCTTTACCGGGAATTTGGAAGTTCGGAAGTTGTCGAAGATGTCATGGAACTTTTTGCAGAGATGGGTGAAATTTGGGAGGGTGAACATGAAAATGAAAAATATTTTTAAATTCTTGAAACAAGAAAGAGATAAACGATCATTTTTTCTAGAAGATAAGGTCGTAGATTATATTTTTTCTAGTAGTACAGAAATAGACCGAGTACAAAAGTCGCTGATTGATGAGACTGCGAACTTGGGCTGGGTTTCAAGGATGCAGATATCGCCTGATCAAGGGAATCTACTGACAATGCTTGTGAAAGCGTTGCGACCGAACTTCGCGGTTGAGGTAGGGACTTTCACAGGGTATTCAGCTTTATCCATCGCTAAAGGATTACCGGCCAACGCAAAGTTGCTGTGCTGTGATGTTTCAGAAACATGGACAGATATCGCGAAACAGCATTGGAAGCAAGCTGGCGTGGATGGGAAGATTGACTTAATCCTTGCCCCAGCACTTGAAACCTTAGAGAAAATACCAGAAGGGCAAAAGATTGATTTCGCTTTCATTGATGCAGATAAAGGAAATTACATAAATTACTACGAGGCAATATTCAATCGATTGTCAGAGAATGGTCTTATCGTTGTTGATAACGTTCTCTGGTCAGGCAGAGTTGTCGATCACAGTATTAATGATGAAGATACGGTCGCTATACGCAATTTTAATCAACATGTGAAAAATGATGAGCGTGTTCTCTGCGCGATGCTATCCATAGGGGATGGTGTTTCCGTCATCCAAAAAAAGCCGTAAGAAATGCTTTCGTCAGCGCTTTACTCACGTGAATACCGAAGAAACCCAGAAGTTATTTGGGAAAAAATGCGTAATGACTTCCCTGTATTCTATGACGACGTCAGTGACATGTGGTGGGTGACACGGTATGAAGATGTTAAAAATATTTTCACCGATCATGAAACGTTTTCTTCTTCAACCTACGAATTAACAACTGGTCAGGTGGTGGGTCCAACGCTCATCTCTCGAGATGACTATGGTCATGTGGTTCGCCGGAAAATAGTGGCACCAGATTTTGTCGGCAATAGATTGAAGTCGTACGAACAGTTGGTTATTAACTGTGTGAATGAACTCATCGACCATTTCGCAGACCCCAATCAGGTCATGTTGGTAAGTGAATTCAGTTCCCAACTTCCTGTTGACGTTATTTCAGCGATTCTTGGAATGGATGGAGATGGACACCTTTTTCGGCAATGGGTCACAGCAATGATTATGGGTCTTTCAGGATCTCCTGAACTACGACAAAAAGGGCTTGATGCTAACACTGCTTTTTGTAGCCACATAGCCCCATTGCTCAATGGAGTTGATGATCCCGAGCGAATTGACCATGTAGCAAAAATCGCTAGAGCGGAGATTGAGGGTCAGCGGTTAAGTAAAGAGGAAATCACTGCGTTTTGCGGCCTTCTTTTCATTGCTGGTGGGGAAACAACTGATAAAGCTATAGCGAATATGTGGTGGAACGTCCTTACTCAACCAGATGCGTTACAAGCTATTATTGAAGATGAGTCGCTGTGGAGTAACGCCTTTAGCGAAACCATGAGAAGAACTCCGGCAGTAATAAGTGAAGATAGATTCACCACCAGGCAAGTAGAAATACAAGGTGTCGAAATTGCTGAAGGTGCGAGGGTACGAGCTTGCTTAGGCTCAGCCCATTTAGATTCTTCTGTGTACAAAGACCCGTTACGTTTTGATATCTTCCGTCCGGACCTACATCTTGGTAAAGAAAATCGTTCAGGAGTTTCTAAGGATGCTGGTCGAAGCGGCCACTTTGGCTTTGGATTAGGAAAGCATTTCTGCATCGGTTACGAATTAGCACGAAATGAAGCCGTGATAGGATCTCAATTAATCCTTGACCGTTTAGGGGCCCCACGTCTAAATAGTCAACAACAAGGACCGGTAATTCAAGGCAACTCCTTTTTCGCTGTTAAGGAACTGCAGGTGTCATTTACAAAATAAATTCCGTAAATTCCTTTAGTTGAATTAGTTGAATTAGTTGAATTAGTTGAATTAGTTGAATTAGTTGAATTATTTGATTGCGAGTATTTCGCCATGAGGGACAAGGAAAAACCCATCAGGTTGTCTTGCCCAATGTCTGAATGCTTGAGATAACTCATCTAATTTTTGTTGATCAGCTAGCCCCAGGCTAAGAACTTGTTCAGAAAAAGTTGATTTTTGGATACGTTCTGCCCATAGGCCTCCCCACCATTCACGCGTCTCAGGAGTAGCGAACGTCCATGTGGAACTTGAAACCGAAATTGAAGAGAAATCAATTTGTGACGCCCAAGAGAAAAGAAAACGACCTGCGTTTGCTTCAACATTATTTTTTCTTGTCATGTTCTGATACAGGTCCATCCACTCATTTAGTTTCGGGTTGCTGGGGGACCAGACCATCCCGCCGTAGTCAGCGTCCCGAATCGCGACAATGCCGCTAGGCCGGACAACCCGATGCATTTCCCGAAGGGCCGCAATCGGATCTTGAAGGTGCTGAAGTAATTGATGTGCATGAACAATATCAAAACTGTTATCACCGAAATCTAAGTTATAAGCATCTCCGACCTTAAAGGAACAATTCTTTTTATCTGATGGCGAAACTCCTTCGAGGGCTTTGGTAATAATGCCTTCGGATGAGTCAATGCCTACGACAGTTCCTGAACTCAGTTTCTCAGCGAAATCTAACGTGATAGTTCCAGGCCCACACCCAACATCAAGAAGAGTACTTTCGGATGTCAGGTAGGACTCTAGATATTTCGCTGAATTCTCTACACTTCTCCACGTATGTGACCGCAATACTGACTCATGGTGGCCATGAACGTAAATATCATCACTCATACTGTTAAGCCTTAATTTCTGTTGCAACTATCCAAGTCTACGAAGTTTGCTATAGCTTCTCTCTTAAATTAGTAATTTAACGAAAAGAGAGAATATGGCGGATCGAGTATTGGTAACAGGGGTGACAGGATACATAGGCCAGCATTGCGGAGCAGAACTCTTGCGGCAAGGATACGAAGTCGTAGGAAGTATCCGCTCCCTAGATAAAGCTGAAATGGTCCGCAATGGGATAGCGAAAGTAGCTCCGATAGAAAAACTTCAATTTGTTGAAACTGATCTGATGAAAGACGAAGGTTGGGCTGAAGCAATGGATAATTGCAAATATGTTCTTCATGTGGCTTCCCCTTTCGTTATAGCGAATCCAGACGACGAAAATGAAATAATCTCTCCTGCTGTTGACGGGACAATACGGGTCTTGACAACTGCAAAGGCAGCTGGTGTTGAGCGTACAGTAGTTACGTCTTCGCTCATAGCGATAATCGCTGGTAAGGAACCAGGGCACTATGGAACTGATTCCTGGTCAGATCCAGACGCTGAAATTGGCACATATGCAAAGAGTAAGGTTCTCGCGGAAAAAGCCGCTTGGGCATTTGCGGCGGAGAACAATTTCGACCTAGTAGTCATAAATCCCGGTGGAGTTATGGGGCCGACATTGACAGGGAAAGTTGATGGAGAAAGCCTTACGATGATCTCCGACATTATCAATGGCAAATACCCACTCGTTCCCGATATTAGTGTTGGCTTTATTGACGTTCGGGATGTAGCGAAATTGCATGTGAGTGCCATGACCGCTAGCGAAGCTGTAGGAAAACGTTTTATCGCTTCATCAGATGAGCCGCTTCACTTCACTGAAATAACAGGAATATTAAAGAACGCTGGCTATAAGAAAGCTTCAACGAAGCAAGCACCAAAGTTCCTACTCAGAATCATGAGTATTTTTGACGAACAGGTTAAAGGCTTACTTCCCATGGTCGGGCTTCGACAAACAGTGAATAATCGTGAAACGTATGAAATTCTTGGTTGGGACCCGATTCCGATGGGTCAATCGCTTGTGGAGGCCGCTGAGTCAATTTCATAGGTTCAAAAACGAAGGAAGATAAGGAATTATACGTACAGAACATAAACGCCTCACTTCGCTAACCTGACACAACGAATCTACGATATTATTCCTAACAACATTGAGAGACGCGATACAAAGGAGTCTATTCAACATGTTATTTCAAATTGACTACAAAGTTTTTGAAGCTAGTCGAGGTGATTCATTGCGGGCATTTGGAAGCTTTACCCAAGAACAACTCGAATCTTTACTCGATGACCACGGAGTGAACCTTATTGGACGATGGCACTGCCTTGGAGAAGGCACAGGAACCATGATTGTAGAAACGGATGATTTCACGAAATGCAATCAATTCCAACTTGCTTGGGCTGAGGTTTGTGACATGCATGCAAAGCCAGTCGTTACAGATGTGCCGGCCAGAGAAGCCATCCAAAAGCACTTCATGCAATAACTTTTCTTAAGAGAAGGTCTTTAACCTGATGGCACAAGGTGAATTAGTTTCGCTCTGTTTAGAGCACAAAGATGCTCTGAACACATTTTTGCGAGAGTTTGAGATATCCGAAGATGAATTGCATGGATACTTTATTGACCGGTCAACGAATATAGAAAAAGTTATTGCAACACTTGAAGCTTGGAATAGGGGAGAAGAACTCCCAGATGGTTGGGTTCCCAATACAACTTGGTTTTGGGAGAGCGATGGAACCATACAGGGCGTCATTAATGTTCGCCATCACCTTACTGCTTGGCTTGAAGAGAATGGCGGGCATATCGGTTACTCAGTTTCACCATCTCAACGCCAGCAAGGTGTAGCAACAGCAATGCTCAGATCAGCGCTTATTAAGTGCACAGAATTTGAGATTATGAAGGCTATGTTGATTTGCGATTCAGATAATGTTGGGTCAAGACGAGCCATTGAAGCAAATAACGGGATTCTACAAAGAGAAGAGAACGGCCAACGCTGGTACCTGATAAAACTCTAAACAGATTTTGTGCGGCTTAGTAGGGGGTTGAATCGCACTCGGTCTGGGATCTCGGTGGCGCCTGGTACGCCGCGTTCAATCATGAAGGGGCGAAGCGCTTCCATAGCTTTCGGTTCATCCCAGTGCGGAATAGTCGGATACATGTGATGAATGACATGGGTTTGCATCGAATGACATAGGAACCGCGGTGCAGGAATAGTCCAGAAGCGTGTGTCGGCGTAACGGCCGGTTTGTGTACCGGGTCGATGCGGTTCCCAAGCGAAGTACACGTAGATGTAAGAGAGCCCAATCTTTGAAGGAAGCCACCACACGAGCAAAGTCTCCAATGGGAATAGCACAACCATGACTAACTGTGTCAAAGATAATAATTTTGCAATTGGAATGCCCCGCAATATAGCTTCAGCAAATTTTGGATCGCGTTCTATATGATTCTGGAGAGTTTGTGCATCTCGGCGGTGTACCGCTACAGCTGGTTTCCACCAATGATCAGCACGACTTTGGTAGTCCACATCTAGGTCCGGGTCGTTTGTGTGGGCATGGTGCTTCATGTGCGTTGCACGTAGTACTTCATGTGACTGTTTCAATCCCAATAGCGATATTTGGCCGACGACGAAATCAATCCACCGCCACTGATCTTGGCGGCCTGACAAGTTACCATGCTGGCCCTCATGCGAAGGCAGGTAAGCCATGCTCATGCATATTGTGGCGACGACGAAACCTAGCCAGAGTGGAACCACTCCGGCAATTGTTAAAACTAAAGTGGTGACCCATAACATGGACTGGCCTATACCGATCACAATCATTTCCCACTGGATTCTCCCCATAAAGGAACGCGCTAAAGCTCGCTCAGCCTTGGGGGATAGATCAATAAGGGTTTCGTTGGTAGTCATAGCCAATACCCTCGGACATGTGCGACGAACCCACTAGCGAGGCCAATCACGAGTGAGGCGATGAGCAAGGTCGCATTATTGGCATGAGGCCAAATCCGCTGACTGATAGCAAAGAGAACGCAACCCCAGAAAAATAGTCCGAACCAAACCTTCCCCCATGTCTCGGAATGTTGAATTAGGCCCCCGATTACTCGAGCCAGACCGGTCGGTGAGGTTGTTGCGTTCTGTTGCTCCATCATCCAAGAATATGAGGGAATGGCTTTATTGGCAATAGTTTCAGGTCCAGAGGTTCTCTAGAGATTAAGTTCATCAATATTGCCATGCCAAGCAAGTTGACCACCGTCAATTGGAATGTATGTCCCGTTAATAAAACCAGCCTCAGGGCTAGCTAAGAAGCACACTAATTCAGCTACTTCTTCGGGATAGCCGAGGCGGGGGATCAATCCCTTCCCAGTCATGCTTTTCTCAAATGCTACAGGATCGTCAGCTTGCTTAATATATTCGGTAACCATAGACGTCGCGATTGCAGTCGGGCCATAACAGTTAACTCGGATCCTGTATTTTGCAAGATCAACAGCAAGGTTTTGCGTTTGTAAGCGGATCCCTCCCTTTGAAGTTCCATAGGCTATACAAAGCGGATAGGCAGACACTGACCCGACGGAAGCAGCATTAATGATCGATGGTAGATCACTCTCTCTCAGATAAGGCAATGCATACTTCGAACAAAGCCAAGGGCCAACTGCATTTACTTCAAGGACTTTTCGAAAAGTCTCCACAGTCATATTTTCCAGATCGCACATTAAAGGATCAGCGATCCCTGTTTCATGAATGCCAGCGTTGTTGTGCATGACGTCAATTCCGCCAAATTCATTTGCTGCTTTTTGCATCAGTGACTCAACTTCATCTGGGGAAGTGACATCACAATGAACGTATAACGCCTTTCCACCCTTATCACGAATTCCAGCAGCGACAGTTTCGCCAGCCTCATCTGTGATATCAGCTATAACGACGCTAGCTCCTTTGCTAGCAGCAACCTGAGCAGTCGCTTCACCAATTCCTGTCGCACCTCCAGTGATAACGAAACGTAAACCATCTACACCCATATTCCACCTCTTAGTTAGATCTTTGTTGCTGCAGCCTATAGACAACCAGATACGCGGTCAACTTGGTGTCTCTTGAATACTTCGCTCTGACTATTTGGTGTCAGAAGCTATTCTCAAATACCAATTCTGAAGAAAATCAACTATTATGAGATCGCTAATAAGTCACGAGTTCTAACAAGGGGGAAGACTATGAACGAAGAACTTGAAATAATGATTGACACCAAAAACGGTGAATGGATTGATTTGGGTTTGCCAAACAGTGAACCAGGTGAAAATGCGATGATGCTACTTCGGATCAGTGAAGAGAATGGAAGCTATACCGCGTTAATTAAATCAAAAGCAGGAACTGTTATTCCTCCTCATGTTCATCTCGGAGAAACAGTGGTTTATGTAATCCAAGGTGACCTCCAGTACCGGGGTGGCGTCGCTTATGAAGGCGGATACATCTACGAACCAGCTGGGGCAATCCATGAAGCCACCAAGCATGACACTGATACCATTTACTTCGTTCATGTTGCTAATGGGGCCATCTTCTTGAATGAAGATGGTTCAGAAGGTGAAGTATATGATTGGCGGACCGTGAAAAGTATCGTCGATGCACATAATGCAGCGAAACAAGAAGTTGGAGCAGCGTAACAATATTTAGATCCAACTTTTGAAAGGCGATGATGGGGAAAACCATTCTAGTTACTGGGGCAGGCTCAGGATTTGGGCGCGGTGTTAGTGTTGCTTTAGCTGAACGAGGCCATCGCGTTATCGCTTCGACTGAAACCGAGGAGCAAGCTACTGAACTTGCTGCTGCGCATCCAGAGCTAACCGTAGAGAAAATAAATATCACCACGGATGATGTTGAGAAGGTAAATCAGTGGGAGATAGATGTTCTCATTAATAATGCTGCAATGGGGCAAACTGGGCCAATGGCCGATGTCCCCATGGAACGGATACGTGCCATTTTCGAAGTGAATGTTTTTGGAACATTGTCTATAACCCAGAAAGTTCTTGAAGGGATGATCAACCGAGGGTCTGGACGAGTAATAGTCATGTCCTCAATAGGGGGCTTGCATTCTTTTCCTTCGTTCGGCCCTTATAACATGACCAAGCATGCTCTTGAAGGAATGGGAAAAGCCATGCGGATAGAACTTGAACCTCAGGGGATAGACGTCACCATGATCAACCCCGGACCTCATGACACGGGATTTAACGACTCAATGGCAGAATCAATGTGGGAATGGTTCGGGGAAGACTCTTTGCAATCACCGAATATGGAAATGTTTACGATGATGCGCACAGCAGCGGTAACAGACCAAATGGACCCAGAAGCTGTAGTTGACAAACTTGTTGAATTGGTTGAAGCTGAAACTACGCTTCAGAACAACATCGTTCCAGAAGATGGTATAGAAGAGCTGAACGAGGCAACAGGCTTAGGCGAGTAATGAATACACAACTTATTTCTTTTGGGGAGGGAATATGGCTGCAATAGAGAATAATCCATATCTAGGGAATAAGAGATACCACGATCTCTATCCAGAAATGGGCACTGGAGAGGTTTCCACAGAACCCTATTATTCTGAGGAATATTTTGAACTTGAACGCGAGTACTTATTTAAGAAGGTTTGGATAAATGCGTGCCGTCTAGAACAAATTCCTAAAGCCGGTGATTACATAGTGAAAGAATTGCCGGTATGTGATACCTCGGTCATTGTCGTGAGGAGAAAAGACGGAGGTGTTAATGCCTTCCACAACGTGTGCTCTCATAGGGGAAACAAGATGGCCTATGAAGACGCTGGTAATGTCCGATCATTCAATTGCCGGTTTCATGGATGGACCTATGACCTAGAGGGAGACCTTGTAGTAGTTCCAGATGAAGAGAATTATTTTGACCTTGATAAGTCCTGCCTAGGACTGACGCCTGTCAGCGCTGGTGAATGGCAAGGATTCGTCTTCATAAATGTTGACCCAAACCCTAAAGAGACATTAAGCGAATATTTAGGGGATCTTGCGAAAGGACTCGATGGTTATCCATTTGAAGAAACGTCCGGACAGGTATTCACCTTCGAAACTGTGGTGGATGCGAATTGGAAATTAGTTAAAGACGCATTCCAAGAGGTCTGCCATACCCCATACCAGCACAACCGGTCACTACCTGACGCATATATCAGCGAATCGAATCCTTACACGAGGTTTATCGATATGGCTGTTGTTGGCCATCATGCACGAGCATCGCTTTTCGGAAATATGGAACATCAACCAAGCCCTCTCGCTATGCATGCCTATAGTCATGGAGCGACAATTGCCAGCGCGTCGATGGTTGATGGTGATGAAGTATCTGCTGCACTCGCCCCGCCTGGAATTAATCCGACGGAGAGCAGCGACTGGTCCTTTGAGCTTCAGGTATTTTTCCCTTCATTCTTCTTAGCTGTAACGCAAGGAAGCTACTTTACGCATCAATTCATTCCACTATCTGTAGATAAAACACATTGGTTCTCAACTACATGTTTCCCAAAATCTACTACTGCTGCTGAACGATTCAGCCAAGAATATGGTCGCGTGATGTTCCGAGACATTATGAATGAGGATGGCCGGCAAATAGAGGAAACGCAGGCCATGCTGAAATCAGGCGCGAAAAAGACATTTGTCCTAAAGGATGAAGAATTATTCGTCCGGCAAGGCCTATGGCAAGCCCACAAAATGATTGTTGAAAACGGGGGGTTACCGGAATGATTGACTCAGTAGTCCTTCCAAGTGGTTTCGAAGACCTAGCGGAATGGGAAGAATGGAATCTTGAAACAATGGAGGAACGAAGCTACAAAAGGTCGGTTTCTTCTATGGAAGACCTACAGTCTTTCTACGATGCGATGCTTCTACGTATGGATCAGATTTTAAGTCACTTAGTTACTGTTCCTATGTCTGATGATATGAAACCAGAGGATCGTAATCTATTGAACATTTCGAAATCTATGGCTGAAGTAGCTCCTGCTGTTGAACAATTCTTTGAACCTACGATCTCATTTGGGTTTGACACGACGCGTTGGGAACACGGCCCAGAATAATATTGAAAAAGTTATTAAATCTGATTCTTTTTTAACCTTAAAAGTTGTGCTTATTGCATAGATGGGTGAGCGGAATTAGGAACTATACGTTTACAAGGTCTTGCATGAAGTGCAAGTTCCTATCAAATCAAGTCGGTGGCTATCAACGACATAATGAAATTGGTCAGCGACCTGTTGAAGTGAAGCCTCTAAAGCCCTTTCAACATTATCTGATAAATAGAAATCAAGAATTTCACCGCAACATGAACAAATAACATGGTGGTGGTGGTCGGTAAATTGTTCAGCTAATTCATATCGTGCGTGGTCATCGTTTGTGATGATTCGAACTACTGCTCCTGCTTCCTCTAATACAGCGAGATTACGGTAAACACTTGATTGCGCAAGTCCATTGTCAACTTTCAATATTTGGCTGGTAGTGAGTGGCTTTTCCGATAGTCGTAGAATAGAAATTAAGCGACGTCGGTTACTTGAGTAACGCTGACCGATTGATTGAAGTTGTGATGCTACTGACTGATTTAAATCTACTTCGGTAGGGTTGCCCATTTCACTATATTACTTTATAAAAGTCAGAAAGATCTTATTCCTTCTTCAACATGAGCTGGTCCATGGGTGTGATGGGGGTCATCGAGGAATATTTTTGAACCAACACGCATCTTGTCTTCCCCAAATGCAGTACGTAAGTTTGCTTCTGTTAATACTTCACCTGGAGCACCTACGCAGCATGGGCAATTATTTAACAGCAGGACTTGATCTGCACGGCTTGCGTCACTGAGATTATGGGTAGTGATCACTACCGTGCGTCCAATCGCTACTTCTTCAGCGATTATTTCAAGGATGATGTCTCGAGAAATAATATCAAGCCCGTTGATTGGTTCATCTAACAGCAATACATCGCTTTGTTGTGCCAAGCCCTGCGCAACTAGGGTTCGTTGACGTTCCCCTCCGGAAATTTCATGTAATTGTTTGTTAGCAAAATTAGTAAGGTTGAGGCGCTCGAGGGCATTATCAATAGCGTTATGGTCATCGGCTCGGAAACGTCTAAATGGGCCTCGCGTTGAAAAACGAGCAAGTGAAACAACATCGCGAACACTTATTGGGAGGGAATTATCTACATCTGTTGACTGCATGACGAAGGAAGGGGATGGGCCAGCAATCTCAATTTCTCCTGAATGTACGTCAACTGTTCCTGCTAAAGCTTTAAGAAGGGCTGACTTGCCTGCTCCATTAGGTCCGATGACAGACAGTAGTGAGCCTGAAGGGACTTCAAGATTTACATCGGTTAAAGCAACGGTATTTCCGTATCGGACTTCTAGGTTGCTAGTTGTTATGGAGTTAGGGCAGGGTTTCATAATAATTATTAAAATATATTGCTTTAATGTGGCAAATCAGACTCAGGCTTGTAATAATGAGAATCATTCTTATTATAAGGAGTCTAGTATGCTTTCCAAACCGACAAAAAAGTTAATCTTAATTCTTACGACTTTATTAGCCGTTGCCTCCTTGGTACTCACTGGGTGTAGTGATGATAATTCGACAGAGGCATCTTCGTCGGAAGAGAAACCAATGATTGTGGTAACAACAAATATTCTCGGAGATGTCGTTGCAAATATCGTTGGTGACAATTTTGATGTTGAGGTCATAATGCCTTCAGGGACTGACCCGCATGACTTTCAAGCTTCAGCAAAACAAGTTGCCAAAATAATGAACGCAGACCTTTTGGTAGTTAATGGTGCGAGCTTTGAAGAAGGCATGGCTGATGTGATCGAAGCCGCTGAGTCAGATGGAGTGATGATTTTTGAAGCTATTAGTTTCGTTACTCAGCTAGAAGGTGATCACGATGATCATGAAGGCCACGACGATCACGATGATCATGAAGGCCACGACGATCACGATGATCATGAAGGCCACGACGATCACGATGATCATGAAGGCCACGACCATGGGGGTATTGACCCGCATTTCTTCACTGACCCATCACGCATGGCTCAGGTCGTAGAAGGACTGTCGAAATTCCTAGTCGCTAACTTTCCTGAAGTCGGAGAGAGTTCTTTAGAGTCCGATGCAAATGCCTATTTGGAACAATTGGAGAAGCTGGATGCTGAAGTAGAGCAAACTCTTTTCGCAATACCAGCCGATGCAAGAGTCCTTGTGACAAATCACTCGGTCTTTGAATACTTTGCCGACCGCTATGATTTCAAAATCATTGGTTCAATTATTCCAGCCACTTCCACACTTTCTGGCGCTAGCGCTCAGCAAATCGCTAGTCTTGCCGAGGAGATACGATCTAACCAGGTAACTGCTATTTTCGTTGATGCTTCATCTTCAGACAGCCTTGCGAAAGCTTTGGCAGGTGAAGTAGACGGTGTGAAAATCGTGAACCTTTTCACAGAATCTTTAGGTTCCACGAATTCTTCGGGGTCAACGTATATTGATATGGTTCGAAGCAATAGTGAGGCAATAGCTAGTGCACTTCTAGACTAGGGAATACTATGAGTTTCCTTATCGATGCCTTTGAGCCAGCGTTCATGCAGCGGGCACTTATTGGGGGGCTAATAGCTGTAGTAGCAACATCTCTTGTCGGTACTTGGATTGTGTTACGCGGTTTAGCTTTCCTCGGAGATGCGTTGGCACATGGGGTGATCCCAGGAGTTGCTTTAGCGGTTCTCTGGGGTTTTAATCCGGCGCTAGGAGCATTTGTTTCGGCGATTATTATGAGTGGGCTTGTGACACTAGTTTCGAATCGAACACCTGTCCGTGATGACACTGCTATAGGGTTGCTGTTCGTCGGAATGCTTTCATTAGGGGTAGTGATCATATCAAAGGCGGGGTCTTTCAAAACTGACGTTGCTGTAGTCCTATTCGGAGATGCTCTTGGAATCACTGTTGGAGATATTCAGAATCAGATCGTCTATACAAGTATCGTTGCAGTCATTACGTTGCTCTTATACAGACCATTTCTCGCTCTGACTTTTAATGAAATGAAAGCACAAACATTAGGCATGCACCCGAAATTGAGCCAAGCAGCATTATTAGGACTTTTATCTTTAAGTATTGTTGCTAGTTTCCAAACGGTTGGGACGCTACTAGTCTTTGGCTTACTCGTTGCCCCTCCTGCGACTGCGTCGCTACTAGTAAAAAAAGTCCCTCAAATAATGGCCGTTTCGATGCTGTTAGGCGCTGTTGCTGTAGTCGCAGGTCTCGTCGTAAGTTTTCACTATGGCACAGCAGGTGGAGCTACGATGGCTGGATTCAGTGTCCTGCAATTTTTCATAGTCCTAGCGGGCCATGCAGGATTTAACCTTATACGCAATTCAAAGTCTTATGGGGAGCATAAAGAACGTATATCTGATTTTTCAGAAATCTCTTAACACCGAGATTCATGTGTTTACAGCGGTCTATAGAAGTGGCAATATGGAATTCGACACGGGGAAGTTTTTTATCAAAATAACAAGAGGCGAATATGAAATTTAGTTTGT
>Ga0315322_10001995_pt1 | contig 15834 bp, 21 predicted proteins | sample M110021515metaG_FD_203461 | JGI IMG/M metagenome (GOLD analysis project Ga0315322, IMG submission 203461) | Ammonia-oxidizing marine archaeal communities from Monterey Bay, California, United States - M1 100m 21515 | ecosystem: Environmental > Aquatic > Marine > Intertidal zone | place: USA...
GAAAGATAATACGCCTGCATGGGGATTTACCTTCGCCAGCGAACCCGCCTTCTGGTTGTCATTTTCATCCACGTTGCCCAAAAGCAATGCCTATATGTTCCGGGGAATATCCAGAAATAACAAGATTCAGTGAAACACATACTTCATCATGTTATTTATATAATTAGAATTTTTCTTAAGAAATCATGTTTTAAAGAGAGTCAAAGAACACATTTAAAATAATGGTATTGGTCCGATTTTTCATTAGATTTATGAATTCTCTGTGCACGGCGTTTAGATTTAGCGCATTGTATATCAGCTAATTCTTTTGCTTCTATTTCATTATAGTCAGAGGAATCGACATTAACAGACCCGGGCTTAGTTTCGACTATTTTATCTTGAGTTTTGTATGCGCAACCAATAAATACCGAGATCAAAAGTGCTGCCATTAAGTAAGTGATTATTTTTCGCATATGTTTTATATCCTTGATTCAGACTCCTGTATGGTTTTTCTTCTTGCTATAACGACGCCATCTCGAGTTGGATTGATAAAAGCATCAAACTCAGGATCATTAAAGATTAATTGGTTATGTTCCTTAATGGCCTCTGTCCAGCCAGGAACAAGGTCAATATAATTTTCTACTGCAACCCTCCCATGCCATAGTGTATTATCAGCAATATACAACCCGCCCGGGCTAATTCTATTTTTAGCCAGATGCCAAATTTCAGGGTATTGTCCTTTATCAACATCGTTGTAACAGATATCAAATAACCCTTCAGTTTTAGAAAAAATCTCCTGTGCATATCCAGTATGAAAATTAACTCTATTCCATAATTCTGTAGAACTAAGATATTGTTCTGCCTTTTCTTTATTTATAGGATCACCGTCACTACAAATTACATTTCCTTTTTCTCCTACTGCTTTAGCAAACCAATATGCAGAATAACCATACCCGCTACCAAACTCGAATATCCGTTTTGCATTAATGGCTCTTGCCATAGTTTCAATAAAAGTACCGACAAGGCGACCAATAATAGGAAAATTATTATTTTCGGCTTCTCTTTCCATTTCAGTAAGTACCGGGTGATCTGTTCGGCTCACTAAGCTACGCATGTAATCTTCAATAGCAGGATTAACTGGGTCTAAGGCTTTTGGGCTAGACATGGTCGGAGATTGAAGGTTGGTCATTTACTAACACTCCATAGAAAGACAATAAGAATTAGATTGATGCTTGCTACTGAACTTACGCTCAGAGCAGATAGTAGTCAATGTGATCGGGTATTTGTTAATAGACTGCCAGCCTAGTACTTATTAAATAACATTTTTGAATGTTACTTTGTTCGCAGGCAATTAATTATTCCCTTTATATGTGCTGCTACATTACGGCAGTAAAATCTAATATCTTTTAATAAATTAATATTGCTTCTGGATAAGTGTATATGGTGATTCGTTCTGTTTGTTTTTAATGATTTTCCCTGGGCCATATTCAATTACCTGATCATCTTTTAGAATTACAGAGTAATCTGTTCGACTCCAGGATAAGCCACTAAATATAGACCAATTATTGATTAGAAGATCAGTATATTGAAGAGCTTCATATTCTCCATTACGATGAAATCCATTGGGATTCCCTGCCGCAGCTATAACCTCTTTTTTTGTTAGGCCTTCTCGGAGGTTCCGCATGCTATTAACTGTAGCACACGAAGTAAGTATCAATACGGCAAGTAAAGGAAGAATAACAGACTTCATAAGTTGGACTCCGTGGGGTTGCAGGTTATGTATGTAATATATTGGAACTTAATCTTGTTAATGTACTAGATTCGGATTATTCACTTGTTGGCTTATTTTGGCAAGCGTTTGTGATGAGAGAATCTAGGTAGCGGAGCTTCGACCTAGGGGTGTGTGGTGTGAAGTAGGGGGGTACTACCCCCCACAAAGACTAAAAACCAGCGAAGTGGTAGTTGATACCAATCTTAGCAGTGTGTATTCCTTTGATGCGGTCGACAGTGGTCAATGGATTAACACCCCCTACATTAATACCTGAAGTATTCTGCGATCTCTCAACACCAAGGTAGAGGTATTCAACCTTGATAGAAATATTCTTGGCCTGCTCAAACCATTCTGACGGAAGGACTTGTTCGATACCGCCACCAATGCCATAACCTACGCTTGTTTTGTTACCAGAAGTTCTCAATAGACCACCCCCACAAGCAGGTACTGTACTACAATCGTCAACATAGCCACTTTTCGTGTTAACAAACACCGCACCACTCTTAACGTAAAAGAGGCTACGCTTATAAGCATACCCTAAACGACCGCCAATCAGACCATACGTACCACCAATTTTAGTTTTGTGACTATTAGCGGGAGAGTCACCAGCAGCTACTGATAAAGGGTCGGCGCTTGACCCTTTCATACCCATGTACCCTAACTCAGCTTCTATGCCGACTACATAAGGTGATTCCCCAAGTTGCCAATTATAGCCAACCGTACCTCCCCCCATAACGTTTGCCTTAGTATTGTAGCTATCATCAGGCCCATTGGTCCCTTTCCAAGTGTTTCCATTAGCATCTATGGGTTGACTTGTATTGACTCTAGTACCAGCAGCACCGCCAACAAAGCCACCCACATAAAGGCCAGTCCAGTCATGACGATCTTCAGGAGCATCAAGTGCAGTAGCAGACATCGCGACCAGTAAGCCATCGTAGGATTTACGTACTTCAGTAGGTACCAAAGTTTTTATTACATGGTCAGCAAGTGCATTACCAGATAGGAGTGCCAGTGAGATAAGAAGAGGAGCGAAACGAATAGACATAGTATGTTTTTTTTGTTGAAAACGTGAGCGTATTTTACAAGAATTATTTTAATGATGCATTTAATAATTAGATGGAGCTGCTTTTAAATAAAAATGGATATTGAATTTAGTAAAAATAAGGAAGAGTAGGGAGCTCATATACCGTTATTAGAGGTAGCCCGTATGTGATAGCTAGTACAAGACTACTCAATATTTTGAACCTGTTCACGCATTTGTTCGATTAGAATTTTTAATTCCATAGAAATTTTAGATAGACCACTATCTGCTGATTTTGAACCAATTGTATTAGCTTCACGGTTGAGCTCTTGCATCAGAAAATCTAGACGTTTACCTACTACCCCCCCTTTAGCAAGCACTCGTTCTACTTCGTCAAAGTGAGTTTCTAGACGAGATATTTCCTCATCTATATCAATTTTGCTGGCAAACAATACTAATTCCTGCCTTATGCGATCATCTCCGCTATTTATTATTGCGTCGTTTAATTTGGCTGTTATTTTTTCTTGAAATGCTGTTACCAATGCAGGGATAAGTGGTGCGGCTTCAGCTGTTAATTGGCGCATACTTGCCAATCGTTCAAGTAGAATTATTTTTAATTTTTCACCCTCTCGGGCACGTGCAGCAGTCAATTCATCTAAAGTATTTTGTAGTAACTCTTTACAAAGGTTGCACAGGTCATCAGTAGGTAATATTTCAGTTTTTAGTATGCTCGGCCAGCGGAGAATATCTGCCACGCTTAGGCTCTGTGAATCTGGCAAGGCAGTTTTCACCGTGTGATTCAATTCTAATAATCTTTGCAATAACTCAGTATTAATTTTTTGCGTTTCTTCATTAGCAGATAGCTGATTGAAGCTCATATAACAATCTACTTTTCCACGATTCAACTTAGAAGTTATAAGCTCACGCATTGAAGGTTCTAATACACGAAATTTGTCAGGAAGGCGAAATTGAATATCGAGATAGCGATGATTAACTGAGCGTAACTCTAGACTCAGGGCTCCCTGAGAAGATTCTTTCGTGGCTATTGCATAACCAGTCATGCTGTAGATCATAGATAACTTATCCGCTGAAAAGTTCTGAATACGTTAAAATAATGGATAGGTACATGTAAGCTATATTATCGCGAATTATGTACATACAATTTATGCTTTCTAATCATCAAATATTTTTGATGCAATTCACATGAAAATAATTCTATGTGATGAAAGAAAGTTTTCAACTTACTATACACTATCATAAAGGTTCTAATAACTATGCGCCCTAGTAATCGTAAACCGAATCAGCTTAGACCAGTTAAAATAACACGGCATTATACTAAGCATGCAGAAGGTGCTGTGATGATCGAATTTGGCGATACTAAGGTGCTCTGTACTGCTAGCATATCTGAAAAAATACCTTTTTTTCTTAAAGGCAAGGGGCAGGGCTGGCTAACAGCAGAATATGGTATGTTGCCACGCTCAACTGATGAGCGTATGCAGCGGGAAGCTGCCAGAGGTAAACAGTCAGGGCGAACTATGGAGATCCAGCGTCTTATCGGACGTGCATTGCGTTCAGTAGTAGACCTAAACAAACTTGGCGAGAGAACTATCCAGATTGACTGCGATGTAATTCAGGCGGATGGAGGTACTCGTACTGCCAGTATTACAGGAGCGTTCGTTGCGTTACATGATGCAGTAGAGACGCTGTTAAACAAACAGCTGATACAGAGCACTCCAATTCTAGATCATGTTGCAGCCATATCCGCTGGCATTTATAAGGGTAATCCGGTGCTAGACTTAGACTATATAGAAGATTCTGGATGTGATACTGATATGAATGTGGTAATGACGGGGAGTTCTGGTTTGGTAGAAATACAGGGAACTGCAGAGGGCGTTTCATTCAATCGTGAGGAATTAAATCATATGCTGGATATGGCCCAATATGGCATAGAAGATCTGATTACTATTCAGAAGAAAGCACTAGCAACCATCTAAGCCAAATATTAATCATGAAAAAAGTAGTTATTGCCAGTAACAATTCAGGGAAATTAAAAGAATTTACTCATTTGTTTGAACCTTTAGAAATTAAGGTATTTCCTCAGTCTGTATTCAATGTAGCTGAAGTAGAAGAGCCATTCCAGACTTTCATAGAGAATGCCCTGGTGAAGGCACGTCATGCCAGTAAACAAACTGGATTACCTGCATTAGCAGATGACTCTGGAATCTGTGTGGATGCGCTGAATGGAAGGCCGGGAGTTTATTCAGCGCGTTATGCGGGAGAGCCTAAATCTGATCAGCGTAACAACCAGCTGTTGATTGAAAACCTAAGAACCAAACAGGATCGTCGTGCACATTATTACTGCATTATCGTTCTGGTGCGTTATGCTGATGACCCACAACCTATCATAACTGATGGGAGCTGGTATGGCAGAATTGTTCTGGAGCCAAGGGGTACAGGTGGATTTGGTTACGATCCCTATTTTTATCTTCCGGATTTGGGAAAGACTGCCGCTGAACTTCCCATTGAGGATAAAAACCTTATAAGCCATCGTGGAAAAGCCTTAATGCGCTTGACTAGGTACATTAATGAAGAAGCATTAGGTGGCCTTGGAAAGGATTCAGAATAGTTAACCTTTTTAATGTAGAAGCCAGGAAGTATATTTTTCTGTTTGATATAAATTTACTATGGCTTCAATAATTTCTCCTTCTGATATATTTAACTCTCAAGCTCCGGAGCTGAAGCAGCTCCCGCCATTGGGCCTCTATATCCATATTCCATGGTGCGTAACGAAATGTCCATATTGTGATTTTAATTCGCATCAAGTTAATGGGAATGTGGATTCGCTAGAACATGAGTACGTATCCAGGCTAATCCGTGATTTGGAAATCGCATTGCCTCAAATCTGGGGCCGTAAAATTAGCAGTATTTTTTTTGGCGGGGGAACGCCAAGTCTATTCAGTGCTCGAGCAATTGATACGATACTGACGGCAGTAAGAACATTAGTACCTTTAGAGGATCAGATTGAGATTACTTTAGAGGCTAATCCCGGCACATTTGAATCAAAAAAATTTGCTGATTTTCATACTGCAGGGATTAATCGTTTGTCTATTGGCATACAAAGTTTTAATCCAACACATCTCCGTAATCTTGGGCGTATTCACAATGACAAGGAAGCGCGTCATGCAGTAAAAATTGCACAGAAGTATTTCAAAAACATAAACCTTGATCTGATGTATGCACTTTCCAACCAGACACTTGAGGAAGCAGCAGAAGATATTGAGGCCGCATGCAATTTTAATGTGCAGCATATTTCTGCCTATCATCTTACATTAGAACCAAATACATTATTTCATCGTTATCCACCACCCTTACCAGATGATGAGCTATCTGCAAATATGCAACTAATGATTGAAGAAAGGCTTGAGAGAAGTGGTTATATAAATTATGAGACTTCAGCATTTGCTTGCCCAGGATACAAATCAAAGCACAACTTAAACTATTGGCTTTTTGGAGATTATCTTGGTATCGGAGCAGGCGCACATAGCAAAATTAGTTTTGCAGACAGGATAGTGCGGCAGGTACGCTATAAAAATCCAAAGGAGTATCTTCTCAAAGAAATAGTAGGTATGAATTCTCCGAATGTCCTATTACAGGAGCAGCACGAGGTAAGTAAGAATGACAGGTGGTTTGAATTTTTAATGAATGCTTTGAGACTTACGGATGGATTTGAAATAGCGTTATTACAGGAACGTACTGGTCTATCAATTACGGGAATCCAACAACAGCTTAATGAAGCTGAGCAGCGTGGATTAATAATACGCAGTCATTCCCATATGGCTCCAACGCTAACTGGGAAGCGTTTTCTTAATGATTTATTGCAGATTTTTCTTCCGGAAAAATGAAATGGATAACAGAATTAATTACTAATATGAATTAGGAATCAATTTTTTTGAATACTAGATCCCAAACTTTATGACCTAATCGTAAACCACGTTGTTCAAATTTAGTTAATGGACGGTATTCTGGGCGCTGCACGAAATCTCTTGCTGTGTTGGTTAGACTCAATTCATTGCTCATTACTTCCAGAATCTGATCCGCATAATTATTCCAATCAGTAGCCACATGTATATAGCCACCTGGTTTTAGGTGCTTGCACAAGAGTGATATAAATTCTGGTTGAATTAGTCTTCGTTTATGGTGGCGTAATTTAGGCCATGGGTCAGGAAAGAAAATATGAATCCCATCAAGATATTCTTGTGGGAACATATTGTTCACTACCTCTACGGCATCATGTTGGACAATACGTAAATTAGTTAATTTAAATTCTTCAATTTGTTTTAATAAACTACCTATGCCTGGTGTGTAAACCTCAATTGCAAGATAGTCATTTTGTGGGTGTGACCTGGCAATGGAGACTGTTGTTTCACCCATGCCAGATCCTATTTCAAGGTATCTTGGGGCCTCTCTCCCATAAACTATTTCGAAATTAAGAAGATCTTTCGTATAGGGCACGCCATATTTCGGGAGCAAATCTTCATATGCACGACGCTGTGCATTTGAGACTCGACCTTGTCGGAGTACAAAGCTACGAATAACATTATGTTGTTGTGGCATTTAAGATAGAGAAAAATAAATCACGCAAATTTATTTTTGGAAATTGTATTATTTATTGGTGAGCTAGGACTAGCATTATATGTTGTTCTTTTTTTCATTCTTCCTGCTAAGAAAGCATCACGCCCTGCCTCTACCGCTTTTTTCATTGCCGAAGCCATTAATATAGGATTTTCCGCGGCGGCAATTGCAGTATTCATTAACACTCCATCACAACCAAGCTCCATAGCAATGGTCGCATCGGAAGCTGTACCTACACCAGCATCAACAATCACTGGAACGTTCGTATTATTAATAATTATCTCTAAGTTCCATGGATTCAGTATTCCCATACCTGAGCCTATTAATGATGCTAATGGCATTATGGCAACACAGCCTATATCTTCTAGTTGTTTTGCAACTATAGGATCATCCGAGGTATATACCATCAAATGGAATCCTTCCTTTACTAGAACCTTTGCAGCTTTAATAGTTTCTACGACATTAGGATAAAGTGTATCTGGATCGCCAAGTACCTCTAATTTTGCTAGGTTGTGGCCATCGAGTAGCTCGCGAGCAAGGCGTAAAGTACGTATTGAATCATCAGCGGTGAAGCAACCTGCTGTATTAGGTAGCAGGGTAAAATCTGATGGTGGTAGCTGGTCTAATAAATTTGGTTCATCAGCATTTTGACCAATATTAGTACGACGAACTGCGATGGTGATAATTTGAGAGCCACTAGCATCAATTGCTTCACGTGTTTGAGTAAAGCTTTTATATTTACCCGTTCCGACCAAAAGTCGTGACGAATATTCCTTGCCGTGAATAATTAGATTGTCCATGAAATCTTTTGGGTCCATTTACAGAGAGAAGAGATCTTGTACAGTAAGAGAGATCATCCTCCTCCTACGGCAACCACTATCTCAAGTTGGTCTCCATCTACCAGAATTTGCTCTTTAAATTTACTGCGAGGAACAATCTGACCATTATACTCAATAGCAATACGCTTATTATTTAGAGTCATTCGTTCTAACAGCTGAGTCACATTCAATGTAGACTCAAAGTGTTGTGTTTGACCGTTTATGATGAGTTGTATCATGTTAAAGAACATCCGAGAATCAGTTAAAATTGAGAATATAAACAAGATTTATTTTAGCACGCGATCGCGGCTCAATGTTAGAGTGGAGGCCTGTCCAGCTAGCGACGAAGGCTCTGTTCCCCGTGTTCATTCCTCTTAATTAGTGATAGGTCGTTATTTGAGATATGAATCAGACTTCCAAAATTTTGAGCAATAAACCGGATTTTAATTTTTCTTTTCAGATCATACATTGGCAGAAGGCCCATGGCCGACATGGTCTTCCTTGGCAGAATACGCGTGATCCATATGCTATCTGGTTGTCTGAAATAATGTTGCAGCAAACCAGAGTCGCTACCGTAATCCCATATTATCAGCGATTCCTACAGTGCTATCCTGATATCAAAAGCCTCTCATTAGCATCCCTTGACGAAGTTCTAGCTTTATGGAGTGGTTTAGGTTACTACTCTCGCGGAAGAAACCTACATAAATCAGCAGGCTTAATTGTAAAAAATCATGGAGGCAAATTCCCATCTGAGAGCAATTCTATAAAAAAACTCCCGGGCATAGGACGTTCGACTGCTGCTGCGATACAGGTTTTTGCTTTTGGAAAATGCTATGCAATACTAGATGGTAACGTGAAGCGTATTCTTACGCGGTATTTTGGTGCGGAGGGCTATCTTGGGGAGAAAAAATTAGATACATTACTATGGAAGAAAGCTGAAGAGCTATTGCCAGAGAACAAGGTAAATGGAGATATTGAGGCGTATTCTCAGGGGCTAATGGATCTAGGATCAACCATTTGCACCCGAAATAAGCCAAAATGTGCTGTATGCCCCATTCATCTTAAGTGCGCTGCATTGCAGAAGAACAAAGTAGGAGAATTTCCTGCAGCTAGACCTAGGAAATTGCTGTTGGTAAAAGAAACAACGATGTTAATGATAATAAGGCAGAAGGAGATTTTGTTGGAACGGCGTCCTTCAAAAGGTATTTGGGGCGGGCTTTGGTGCTTACCAGAAATGCCGGCCAATGAGGATATTTCTTTATATTGCGATCAAAAATTTGGATTAAAGATTAAACAGCTGGCTCATATACCATCAGTTGATCATTCTTTTACACACTTTAAATTACGGATTTATCCAAAATCAATGTTAGCTGACTCAAAGAAATTGGTGATTAACAAAGGTGAGCAGGAATGGATACCTTTCTGCCGAGTGATGGAACTTGGAATCCCAGCGCCAGTTAGAAGCCTATTAAACCTAAATTTTATTAAAGAATAAGCTCAAATAATGGAAATGTGGCAGGAGTGGAGAAAGAAAAAAAGAATTGAACTGTTAGCTTGCAGAGAAGCAGTTACTAATAATGATCGTACTCGATGGAGTATAGAAGTATCCAGTTTGTTGGAACATGGATTCCCAATTTTATGTAAAAGTACAGTTGGATTCTACTGGTCGTACCGTGGGGAGTTTGACCCCCAACCCGCAATGAGCGCTTTGCAAAAGCGTGGAGCAGTACTTGCTTTGCCTGAAATAGAAGGTAAAGAAAGACCGTTATGTTTTCGTAGGTGGTGGAAAGAAGCCCCAATGAAAATTGGTGCCTATAATATTCCTGTTACTGATAATACTGAACGGGTAACGGTAAATGCACTAATAGTACCAATGCTTGGTTTTGATATTAAGGGGTACCGGCTTGGTTATGGTGCTGGCTATTATGATCGTACAATTAGTGGGATGAATCCACGCCCTTTGTTAATTGGTGTGGCATTTGAAATTCTTCGGTTAGAGGATATCTATCCTAGGCCACATGATGTTGCTATGGATTTTATTGTAACTGAAGCAGGTATTTTTCAGGTATCTAAACAGGGTATATCAAGAATTTCTACAGATAAGTGTGCGTTAGAGAATTCCTAGTTTAGGAGAGGTTTCTTTGTAGTAAATTAGGGCGTACCGTTTAGATATGGACCAGTATTTTATAAGCTTTTTTTACCCCAACGCGGAATAAGGGAGTGTTCCACATTCAGGTGATCGAGTATTCTTGCAACTACAAAATCTACAAGATCCTGTACGCTTTCAGGATGATGGTAAAACCCAGGATTGGGGGGAAGGATAACTGCACCACACTGTACTAGTTTTTGCATATTCTCCAAATGGATAGCAGAGAATGGCGTTTCACGAGGAACTAGTATTAGTTTACGGTTCTCCTTCAGCATTACGTCTGCAGAACGTTCTATCAGATTTTGTGCTAGTCCTGCTGCTACTGCTGCTAATGTCCCCATTGTGCAGGGGCAAATTATCATACTGTCTGCTGGATTAGAACCAGATGCTACAGGTGCAAACCATTCCTCTTTTCCAAATACACGTAACTGGCCTTTTTCCGCCTTAAAACGTTCACTTAAGAACTCTTCTGACTCTTTGGTACGAGAAGATAGTGCTAATTTCATTTCCTGCTGTGCAACAATTTGAGCTGCCTGTGAGTACATTAGAAAAACATGATTTCCGCTGTCTAATAATTTCTCTAGGAGCCTTATACCATAAGGCATACCAGAGGCGCCCGTGAATGCAAGCGTAAATGTTCGTGGGGTGTTCTTCATTTTTTCAGGAATTTTTCTTTTTTTGTCTCTTTAGATGGTATTAATTTTCTTTATTTTCCATCTCTTGCTCATGTCTTTCAAGGAAATCTTTAGTGCTGTTTATACCACGTAATTGTAATACATAGTTACGTACGGCTGCTTCAACTAGAACGGCCAGGTTGCGTCCTGCAGCAACATGGATAATAACCTTGCGAATACTTAGGCCCATAATATTCTCATTAACATTCTCAATTGGGAGCCTTTCAAGTGCATTAAAGTCAGAGCTACTAGCTTTCTTTAGATGAACGATAAGGTTCAAATTTTTTCTTCTTCGTACCGCAGTTTCACCAAAAATAATACGAATATTTAGCATTCCAAGTCCGCGTACTTCAAGAAAATCTCGTAATATTTCCGGGCAATGACCTTCTAAAGTTTCTGGAGCTATACGGTTTAGTTCTACGACATCATCGGCAACGAGGCCATGACCCCGGCTCACTAATTCTAGTGCGAGCTCACTTTTTCCGACACCACTTTCTCCAGTAATCATTACACCCATACCTAATACGTCAAGTAGAACACCATGCATGCTGTCTGTTGGGGCTAGTACCCGCCATAAATAGGGGCGTAGCCGCCACATTATTTCTAAGCTAGATCGTTCTGAACATAAGATAGGAGTCTGGGTAGATAGAGCTAATGTACTTAGAGATTCTGGTATTGACACCCCCCCCGCGGCAATAATACATGACATTCCGCTCTCAGAAAGGCGTTGTATATTGTCTTCCAGCGATTTTGGATCGAGCTGGTTGAGGTGATCTGCTTCATCCTTACTTAATACCTGTATCCAATTGGGATGAATAAAATTTAGATGTCCAATTAAGCCCTGGTTGGTTTGGGAGACGGTTTCATGTATGAATTTCTTATCGTCACCTTCCGAACCTGATGTCCAAGTTAATCCTAGCTTCTCCCTATTTTCTTCAAATAGTCTCGATATGCTGATTTGGGGCATCCGGCGTCCAATTAGAAATTAGTTGATGAGTTTCTTCAGCATTCTTACATGTTAGCAGGCTTTCCCGAAAACTTTTAACACTGAACATTTGAGCTAGTTCGCTTAGAATTTGTAAATGTTGATCTGTTGCTTTCTCTGGCACCAATAAAATACAAATAAGGTTAACTGGTCTTCCATCTGGCGCTTCAAATAAAACTGGCTCTTTCATTCTAAGGAATGCAGCAGCAGCTTTAGTTAGGCCCTTTATTCTTCCATGTGGAATTGCTACGCCTTGGCCTAGTCCAGTAGATCCAAGTTTTTCTCTTGCGAATAAGCTATCAAATACCTTTTTTTGTGCAATATGTATATTATTTTCAAATAACAACCCAGCTTGCTCAAATACCCTTTTCTTACTGGTGGCATCTAGATCTAGGACTATATTTGATAGTGGTAATAGTTGTGTAATAAGGCTCATATAGAGAATCTATTTTAATTTGTTAAATATAGACATATTTCTAACCTAGTTAAGCATTAGATATAGAAATATTCTATCTATTCTTCTTGTTTTATCTATCTTTGGCCTAGAACTAATTTAATCCAAATATTCCGGTTCTTGGCGTTTAAGATTATTGTTATTGCGATGAATTGTATTTTTTTCTTTATTTTTTATAATCCTACGGTCTAGTTTTTCAACTAAGCTATCAATAGAGGCGTACATATTGGAACTGTTCGCTTCGACAAATATATCCTTACCGCGCAGGTGCACATTGGCCTCAGCCTTTTGGCTTAATTTTTCTACTGACAGTGTTACATTCATATCAATAATATTGTCAAAATGATTTTCTATTTTCACTACTTTGGCAGAAACATAATTACGCATAGCCGGGGTAATTTTTACGTGGTTGCCAGTAAGATTTAGATTCATTATAGCTCCTTAAATTAAGTTAATTCTCAAGTTGAGTATCACTATATTTAGTTCCATTCTGATTTCTATTATCTAATATTTCTAGTAAGTGGTTCTTGTTATTCATTCAATTTATTGATTAAATCTAAATTTGAATTGCTTCAATTTCGGTGTAAGTGCAAGGTTCTGCAGTAATTTAAATCGGAGAGTGGATATCATAAATTTTTTGCGTGTAAATTTTCAGAAGATTTATACAAATTTAATCCTTGATTCTATAATTTGAAGTGTTCTCCTAAATATACCTTTCTCACACTTTCATTACAAATAATTTCATCGGGTACGCCCTGAGCAAGAACAGTTCCCTCACTAATGATATAGGCTCTGTCACAAATTCCTAATGTTTCTCTGACGTTATGGTCTGTAATAAGAACTCCAATGCCGCGCTCCTTAAGAAAGCTAATAATTTTCTGTATATCCAATACTGCTATAGGGTCTACTCCTGCAAATGGCTCATCTAACAATATGAACCGAGGTTGTGTCGCTAGTGCTCGAGCAATTTCAACGCGACGACGCTCCCCGCCAGACAAACCGAGTGCAGGATTGTCTCTCAGATGACTGATATTTAGATCATCTAATAGATTATCAAGGTGTAGTTGTATCTCATCTGGACTATAGTTCTGTAATTCTAGGACCGCGCAGATATTATCAGCTACAGAAAGGTGCCTGAAAATTGAGGCCTCTTGCGGCAGATAACCCAGACCAAGAAGAGCGCGGCGATGTACCTGCATCTGGCTTAAATCGAGCTCATCTAAGGATATGGTTCCACCATCAAGTGGAACCAATCCGACGATCATATAGAAACAGGTGGTCTTGCCAGCACCGTTAGGTCCAAGTAGACCAACAATCTCACCGCTTGAGACAGAAATTGATACTTCTTGTACTACGTCACGAGATTTGTAGCTTTTCTTTAATTTGTTGGCTTTTAATTCACTCATTCTTGCTTCTTTTTCTTTTGCTGGATTACTGCGCGGACTCTATTTTTAGCATTTGTATTTGTTCCATTATTAACCTGAAAAAATTCTGTTTTTGATTCGTAAGAGATATATTCCCCATGCACTTCATCAGCACCACGTCTTAGCCTTGCTTGCTTAAAGAATTCTACTTTATCAGCCCTGCTGTCAAATTCCATACGTTCACCCCAGCCTTCTACATATTCATTCTTTCCTTCACTCTTTTGCCTGTAACTTACTAAATTTCCATAGGCTACAAAGCTTTGGAATCCATCTTTATCTTCTTCTATTTCCATTTTGTCTGATCGGATTATCATGGTGCCTTGGGTTAGTACGACATTTCCAGTAAACACACTCACTCTGTTTTCATTATTAGAGCGGCCAGTATTCTTAACTGTGGCACGATCAGATTCTAAATGAACCGGTTTGTCACTATCAGCACGTTCTGCAAGTACGGGATTTGCAAATAAAATTCCAAAGAGAAGAAATAAAGTGACAGGTCTCATAATTTACGGTTTATGCTAATAACTGAAGAAAATTCAGCGAATCTTGTCATGTATAAATCTTACGTCAGACAATAGATGAATGATGTGCGTATTATTATCAATCTCTATTCCAACTGTATTAATAATAGTATTATTTTGGATAATAGTAGCGGGCTTATTTGTTTTTGAAATATCATTATCTCGGTTTATGTGTAAATAACTAGTTGTCATAGTTGTTTCTTTTCCACCTACATCATAGCGGATTACTTTAACATTTCCATTTAGGTGAATGTCATCGTCACCGGACATATTGGCTTTATCAGCTCTTACCCGCATACCAGGTTTGTTCATTTTAGAATTAATAAGGCGAGGCTGTTCAAAATAAGTGGCGTCATTAGCTACATAATGTTGCATTTTTTCTGCTAGAAGTTTTTCGTGTTTTTCGCGTATATGGTCCACTCGGTAAGTTGAGAAATTTTCCATTATATAATCCGGTTTTTTTTCTTGGCCTTGTTCTTTTTCTCTATTTGGTTGTCGAACAGTCTTATCCACCCAGAATGTAAATAATGCAAGTAAAATAATTAGGATTATTGGAAATTTGTTGGGTAGACTATTGATCATATTAAATATTTATCTGATTGCGCATCTAGAGTGCCTTGTGAACGCATTATCATTTCACAGACTTCGCGTGCTGCCCCCTGGCCACCTTCTGAATTTGTAACGTAGTGCGCATGTTTTTTCACTAGTATAGGAGCACTAGGAACACAGATAGAAAGCCCACAGCGGGTCATAACTGGCAGGTCAATCAAATCGTCACCGACATAAGCACAAGATGACATATCAAGATTTAGTTTGGTTAGCAAAGATTCAAATACTTTTAATTTGTTCTTTTCACCCTGGTAGAGCAGGGTTATATTTAAATTATCAGCCCGTAGCTTCACACTACGTGATTCCCTTGCAGTAATAATGGCAAGCTCAACGCCACTGGCTTTAAGCATTTTCATGCCATGCCCATCTCGACTATTAAATGCTTTAATTTCTTCACCATCATCAGTAAGGTAGAGGGTGCCATCTGTAAGAACTCCATCCACATCAAAAATAATAATCCGAACGTTCTTTGCCTTTTCTATCACGTCACGCATTTATGCCTCGGCAAAGAGCAATTCTGAATTACCGTACAAGGTTCATTATTTAGAAGAGAAATCCTAATTCTTAGAAATTTTTGATCAAATAACATCATATTATTTCTAGTCGATGCCTAATTTTAACGTGAGAAGCAATCTGTTAAAAATTATACCAGAACTTTCTGGCGAGCCTTTTATCTTTAGTAAGAGTCCAATGTTCTAGTAGCAATTGGGAATATTTCCAATAGTTATACTAAAAAAATTTGAAAAAGAATGAATTTAGACAATATTTGTATATTACAAAGAAAGTATTTCTCTTAG
>Ga0315322_10002000_pt1 | contig 15815 bp, 19 predicted proteins | sample M110021515metaG_FD_203461 | JGI IMG/M metagenome (GOLD analysis project Ga0315322, IMG submission 203461) | Ammonia-oxidizing marine archaeal communities from Monterey Bay, California, United States - M1 100m 21515 | ecosystem: Environmental > Aquatic > Marine > Intertidal zone | place: USA...
AACCAAAATTGACCAGTTTTAAATTATTATTTATTTAATATTAGCATCCAAATATTTTTGAACTTCTTCAACATCCTTGTCTCCTCTACCTGAAAGAGTTACAACTATGGATTCTGATGCTTTGCCTTTTTTTGCAACTTTCATTGCTTCAGAAATAGCATGAGCAGATTCTAACGCAGGAATAATGCCTTCAGTTCTAGTAAGAGTCAAAAATGCATCCAAGACTTCCTTGTCAGTTGATGAATGATATTTTACTCGTTTAGTGTCTTTATAGTAAGCATGTTCAGGTCCAACACCAGGATAATCTAGTCCTGCAGAAATACTATGTGTTTCAGTAATTTGACCTTCGCTATCTTGTAATAAGTAGGTCATCATACCATGAAGTACCCCCTTACTTCCTGCAGATAATGTAGCTGAATGTAATTTTGATTTTAATCCTTTCCCTGCAGCTTCAACTCCAATTATTTCAGCACTTGTATCAACTAGAGGATAAAATGTACCAATAGCATTAGACCCTCCTCCAACACATGCAATTACAACATCAGGATCTTTATTGTTAATTTTTTTCATTTGTAATTTAATTTCATTTCCAATTACACTTTGAAAATCTCTAACCATAACAGGATAAGGATGAGGACCAACTGCAGAACCTAACAAATAGTATGTATTTTCCACATTTGTAATCCAATCTCTTATTGCTTCATTAATTGCATCTTTTAGTGTCTTAGAACCAGATTTTACTGGGTGAACTTTAGAACCTAACATATTCATGCGATAGACATTTTGTTTTTGTCTGATGGTATCTTTGTATCCCATATAGACTTCAGCTTTTAATCCTAATGCAGCACATGCCATTGCAGTTGCAACACCATGTTGCCCTGCACCTGTTTCTGCAATAATTCTTTTCTTGTTCATTTTTTTTGCCAAAAGTGCTTGACCTAAAGTATTGTTAATTTTATGAGCACCCCCATGCAATAGATCTTCTCTTTTAAGATAGATTTTAGCACCACCTAATTTTTCAGATAGATTTTTTGCATAGTATAATGGAGTAGGTCTTCCAGCATACACCTTAAGATAGTAATCTAATTCTTGTTTGAATTTTTTATCATTTTTGAATTTTAAGTAATTCTCTTCTAATTCCTCAATTGCAGGCACAAGAGTTTCTGGAATATACTTACCCCCAAATTCTCCAAATTTACCATTTTTAGGGTATTTCAATATGAGTTCACCAATTTCCTTACCTGCTCTACAATATTATCGCTTTTCATTATACTTGAACCTATCAAAAAAGCATCAGCTCCACACTTTTTTAAATATTGAATATCTTCTGAAGTATTAATACCACTTTCAGATAAAATTATCCGAGAATTATCATAACCAGATAAAACTAATTCAGTTGTCTTAAGATCAATGTCTAGTGTATCCAAATTTCTATTATTAATTCCAATAATATCAGCTTCAGTCTTTAATGCATTTTGAAATTCTTCTTTAGTGTGAACCTCAAGTAAAACATTCAATCCTTGCTTATGTCCATAATCAATGAATTCGTCAATATCAGTAAGAAATTTTTGATCAAACAAAGATTGAATCACCAACATATAGTCAGCACCAATTTTTTTTGCAGTATCAATTTGAATTTTATCAATCATGATATCCTTCATTAATAATGGAACATCAACTGCCTGTCTTACTTTAATAAAATATTCTGGAGAACCGTTAAACAAATGAGGTTGTGTTAAAACAGATAATGCCTTTGAACCACCTTCAATCATTTGCTTTGCAATACTACTAGGATCACCAATAGTTCTAATTTTACCTAAAGATGGCGATGAAAATTTTACTTCAGTAAGTAATGTTGCATGAGGATTGGATGCAATAATTTGTTTAAAATCTTGATTAGATTTTTTTAGATTTACATCAACGTCATAAACTCCATCATCAATTGCAATTTGAGAGTTATTTACTAATTTTTTTAAAATATTTTCAGCCATCAGTTATCTCCTTTAATTTTTCAATATCGCCAGTATTAGCCACAAATTTCTCCAATAAATTCATCGCCTTACCATCATTAATGGTATTAAGTGCAAGTTCAATACCATCTTCAAAAGTATTTACAATGTTTCCAACTAATAATCCTCCAGCTGCATTTAATGCAGTAGTTTCAATCATTGATTGATTAGCTGTATTGTTTAATACTCCAACAAAAGATTCAATTGCATTTTGTTTAGTTTCAATTTGAATATCATGAAGAGATGATTTATGTAAACCAAGAAATTCAGGATCAATTGAATTAACAGTTATAGTATTATTTTTTAAAATACATACACTATTTGTGGAACTAGTAGAAAATTCATCCATTCCATCATTAGAACGAACAGTCATTATATTTTCTACTCCTTTTCTTTTAAGAATTTGAGGTAACCTAGTAAGAAATTCATTTGAAAAAACACCAATTAATTGATTTTGTACATTAGCTGGATTTGATAGGGGGCCAAGTAAATTAAATGCAGTTCTACTTGCCAATTGTTTTCTAGCTGAAGAAACATTTTTCATTGCAGGATGAAATTTTTGTGCAAACATAAAACAAATTCTGTGATTTTCTAAAATATTTGCAACATCAGAAGGTTCAGCGTTTAGATCATATCCAAAGTATTCAAAAATATCCGCACTTCCAGAAATTCCAGAACTTGATCTATTACCATGTTTTGCAACAATACCTCCAGCAGCTGCAACTACAAAAGATGCAGTAGTAGAAATATTGAAAGTTTGTAACTTGTCACCGCCTGTACCGCACATATCAATAATAGTTCCTTGATTTTTAGGCGTAATTTTTAGTGATAATTCTTGCATTTTATCTAACATGCCAAGTAATTCATCATCAGTTTCACCTTTTTGGGATAAATTAGATAAAATATTCATATTTTGATCATCGTTTGTTTTACCAGATAATACTTCAGACATGATTTCATTCATCTGATCATAAGTAAGATCAATTTTTTGTTCTAATTTAGAAATATATTCTGAAATCATTTTTCTTTAACCTGTCTGATAAAATTACCAAGAATTTTTTTCCCATCTTCAGTCATAATGGATTCAGGATGAAATTGTACTCCCTGAATTAAAAATTCTTTATGTTTAATTGCCATAATTTCTCCATCATCATTTGCAGTAGCTATAATTTCTAAAACATCTGGAATTATTGTTTTATCGCCAACTAAACTATGATAGCGAGTAGCTCTAAAAGGATTTTTTACATCTTTGAATAATTCAGAATCAGTGTGATTAACTGGACTAGTTTTTCCATGTCTTACACATCCCGCATTAGTTACTTTACCACCAAATGCAGCAATTATTCCCTGATGTCCAAGACATACACCCAAAATAGGAGTTGTTGGACCAATATCTTTAATCACATCACTACAAATTCCAAAATATTTTTTATCTTCTGGCGTACCAGGGCCAGGAGAAATAATTATTCCATCATAATTATTGTCTTTAATTTGTGAAATTGTAATTTTATCATTTCTAATCACATCACATTCAACTCCCAACTCACCAAGATATTGTGCTATATTGTAAACAAATGAATCGTAATTGTCTATAATTAAAAATTTCAATTCGATGCCTCCTTTAATGCTTGAAGCATTGCACCTGCTTTGTGTTCAGTTTCTTTAAATTCATTTTCTGCAATAGAATCTGAAACAATTCCTGCACCAGATTGTACAAACCCTTTGTTATTTTCTATGAATATACTTCTAATTGCGATTGCAAAATCACAGCACCCATTATATGAAAAATATCCAACTGCACCAGCATATGGACCCCTTTCTTCTGCCTCCAACTCATCAATTATCTGCATTGCTCGTACTTTTGGAGCACCTGAAACGGTTCCAGCAGGAAATACTGCCTGAAATGCATCAAACATATCATTTTTTGAGTCCAAATTACCAATAACATGACTAACAATATGTTGAACATGACTAAATCGCTTAATTTGCATTAAAGATTCAGGATGGACTGTTCCATATTTACAGACACGCCCAATATCATTACGTCCTAAATCAACAAGCATTGTGTGTTCTGCTAATTCCTTTTCATCATGGATTAATTCATCAGATAGTGCTTTGTTTTTTTCTTCATTATCGGTAATCTTTCTAGTTCCAGCAATTGGAAAAGTTTCTACTTTGTCATCTGTAATTCTTACTAACATTTCAGGGGATGCACCAATAATTGTTTTTGAATCTTGTTTTAAATGATACATGTAGGGGGACGGATTTAATTTTCTTAATGTTTTGTATAATGTTAAATTATCACCTCTAGTTTCAAATTCAAATTTACGGGATAAAACTACTTGAAAAATATCACCATCATGAATGTATTGTTTTGCCTTATTAACAATATTTGAAAATTTTTCTTTATCCATATTTGGAGTTACTTCACTAGAATGAAATTCATCAAAAGAATCATTACTCATTATCAATTTATCAAATCTATTTACATCATGATAAAAATAAAATAATTTTTTATCAACATTGTCATACAATAACCCATCATCATAAATTCCAAATTCCATGATTGGTTGCACCAAATTATTTTCCTCAGAAATATTTTCAACTAATCTAATTGAATCATAATTTACAACTCCAACAGCCCCTCCAAGGTATCTATATTTTTGATCATTTGATTTTCCAAGTAATTTTTTTAATTCAACAAATGGATCATTGGTTTCAATTATTGTAATATGATCATTTTCAATAATTTCAACTTTATCAGAATAACCTTTAAAAATAATTTTAGGATCAAATCCCATTACAGATGTTTCAGCTAAAACCTCAGGTCCAGATAGAGATTCAAACAGAAAAGAATGAGAATAATTTCGAGATATTTTATTGTAAATTTGAAATTGATTTTCAGATAAATCTAGAGGTATTACTTTTGCATGTGCATTTCCAAAGGTGTCCACCCATAAACAAAATTTTCACTGTTTAATATTTAAAGATAATTGGTAGAAAGGTAAGATTAAATCAAATTAAATGGCGAAGCCCACTAAATTGCAGAACATTAAGAGATTTCCTCTTGTGGTCAGTCGTCTAAACGCCTGATTGCCTTTTTCGTTCTGCGGGGCTACGCACGTTATTTGTCAGCGTTTGTAACTAACAATGTATTATATTGTAAGATATACAATTATTTAATATTTTTATAAAAAAATCATAGATAATAACTATTTTATTGTAAATTTATAGTAATAAGTTATAAAAATATAAAATTTTTAACATTAAAGTAATATTCAAACATCAAAGAATTACGGTATAGTACGGTACCTTTATAGCATAGTTGATCGCTGTATGATCATGATGAAAATGGACAGTAGAACAATGATGCAAGACGCAAAAATAGAGCACAAAATTCAATCTTCTGTTTCAAAAGTTGAATGTTATGTTTGCGGAAAAGGATTAGCAGAGGGTCACAGTGTATCAGCAAAAACATTAGCAAATGGAATTGTGTTATTTTGTGATGTGCATTATTCAATTCAATAAAAAATATTATTTCAAGAGACTCAGATATAATTTAAATTTTTAAAAATCCTGGTTGTGGAATTTTATTGTTAAGAATCCGTTGTAATACAATTCTTTCATTTGAACCTCTATAATGCATCAATATTTCATTTGATTCATCTAAAAATTCTTTAATTTGATTAAGACAAGATTTTAATTCTTTTTTTAATTCAGGATTAGAATTATTTTGAAGAGTAAATAAAATAGATGAAATTAAGCCAAGCATACTAACAATAGATTCTAAAAATAAATCATAATCTTTTAAAGCATATTTGTTAAATTTATGAGCGTTTAGATCTTTAGAAATATCAATAAATATTTTCTTGCTATCTAATTTCTCTAATGCTTTTTTTATTTTAGTTTCATTTGTAAAAATTATATTATTAATAAATCCAATTTGGTCTGCAGTATCAATAAATTTTAATTTTGTATATGTGGATTCACTTTTGTACCCATGTTTTTTTAAATATCCAAATTCTTCCATCTTATCTAAGACATCAGAAAATTTACTTCTAGTGTATCTTTTTCGTTTTTCATCAACACAATTTTCCCACATATCAGTTGCATATGCAGTATCACCATTCATGGAATCTAAAATTGCTGAAATTGAAATATCCCTCATAATTTCTTGATAAAATAGCCCTATTTACGAGTTAATTGAAGGTTTTTAGACATTTATTTAAAAAATAGCATGTTCTAAAAATTAATTAATCAAATTTATATTAAATTCAAAGTATGGACACACCAACTGAAATTAATTCAGTATATTGGGATAGTAAAAAAAAATCATGGGAATATGAAGTGGTTCCAGTAGAAGAATATCATGGTGCAATAGAATGTCAATATTGTAACAAACCAATGTCACATAATATCAAAACAGGTGGAGAATTCAAAGTGGTTTATGTTAAATGTGGTTGTTCTCGTTCTAGTTAGAACTACATTTTGAAGAAATTGTTTAGGAACACTAGTGAACCAGTTAGTAAGACAATACCAAACATTACAAACAAAATACCCGAAATCTTTTCAATCCACAACATTTTTGATTTAATTTTTGTAAAGAAAACAAGGAATCGATCTATAGCAATTGCTGAAACTAAAAATGGAATTGCTAATCCTAATGAATAAACTCCTAGTAAACTAGCTCCAGTTACTACAGATGAGCTAGATGCTGCAATTGTCAAAATACCTGCTAAAATTGGTCCAATACAAGGAGTCCAGCCTGCACCAAATGCCATTCCTACAACAAGAGGGCCAAATTTTCCAGAATTTCTCTTTGACATATCAAATCTAATTTGTTTTTCTAATCTAGGAATTTTGAAAAGTCCAACCATGTGCAACCCCAATACAATTAGGACAACACCACCAATTCGTTCAATCCATTGCGTTGCATCAAAAAATAGATTTCCCATAAATGAGACAGTTGTCCCCAATAACATGAAAATTATTGAGAATCCTATGACAAACATTATTCCTTTAACAGTTGCAGTTAATCTTAATTTACTTCTAGTAACTTGAGAAGTCTCTTGTGATAATTCTTTTGCACTCATTCCAGTTATCAGTGATGCATAAACTGGAATTAAAGGTAAAACACATGGAGAAAGAAAACTCAAAACTCCTGCACTAAATGCAATTGCAAATCCTGCAATGAGTCCATCAGTGAGAATAGTTGATTCAGAAGATTGGTAGCTTGTTCCTTGGATTGTTGATTGTACTAAATTAATTGTGTCTTCAGAAACAGGGTCAAATGCTCCTTTCCATTGATGAACTATTTGCCCATCTACATCAATTAAAAATGATTCAGGAACTCCAATTGTTCTAAACATAAATTGAAATCTATTTTCAGGGTCTAACCATACAGGATAAGTTAGATTATCATCAGCCATTATTTGTATAATTACTTTTTCAAAACCAGGATCATCAATACTTACACCAATTATTTCAAAGTCAGAACGAGGAAACATGCTATGCAATTCACCCAATGCAGGCATTTCTTCTCTACAAGGTTCACACCATGTGGCCCATAAATTTACAAGAATTACTTTTCCTTGATAATCAGAAATAGAGACAGGAGCACCATCCAAAGTAATAGATTTGTAATCTGGTGCTTGTCTGAATTCTTGTGCATCAATCGAGATTAGTTGAGTATCTGAAAATGAAAATGCAAATAAGAAAATACCTGAAAATAAAATTAGTGTACTAGGAATTTTTTTTGATATTTTCATATTAGTTCAAAACTAATTTTCAGTTGTTACAATTTTAACAGAATTATCAATTTCTGTCCAAACAATTGAAACCAATCCATTTTCAGAGTCTATATTGGTAAGTGATTTAGCATCACTTTCATTAATTGGGTTATCTGCTCGGATTAATTCACCGTCAATGACTTGTGCAGTGAAAATCAATGCTTGTGTATCACCATATCTCCAGGCTTTCTCATTAGTAGAAAGTCCAGTTGCATCTTCCCATGTTAACCAAACAGTATCATCATTATCAATTGCAATGAATATTCTTTGTGGCGGAACCCAATCACCAGTTAAGATTGGCATTGGTTCGCTGAAACTTTGTCCGTTATCAGTTGAAGTAGCATAATACATTCCTTGATGATCAGTTGCACCAGTGTACCATGCAACATGCAAAGTTCCTGCAGAGTCTATTGCCATTGGTGCACCAACATGAACACATCCCTTAAACTGAAATCCATCATCGTTAATTTTTACTGGATCTCCAAAAGTTTTACCACCATCAGTTGATGCTGCAACTACCATGTCTCTAACTTGAGTATCACCAGAACCAAAGACTTTACGCCAAGAGACGTAAACACTACCTTCGCCATCTGCTGCAGTTTGTACGTTACAACAAGGACATGCGTTAGCATCAATTAATTTAGTAGTTTCAAATGTTAAACCGCCATCTAATGATTGAGTATATCTTACACCTCTATCACGAGACTTGTCTTTTTCCATATAACCAGTTGAATTCATTTTAGCTGGACCATCTAACCATGCCATGTGAATACCACCATGTCCATCAACAGACATGTGTTGAAAATATTTGCCAGAATGTAGTTCTTCTGCTCCAATTGTAATTGAAGGCTCAAAACTTTTTCCGTCATTAAATGATTGAGTGAAAATTAATTGTCTGTAATTTCCCATGAACATGTTTGGCTCATATCGTGAGTTGGCCCATGTTACATAGACTTCACCATTATCACCAAGTTGAATTGTTGGTGCTACACGACCGTCTAAGGCGACATTGCCATCAATCAAATTAACTCTAACTGGTTCGGAAAATGATTCTCCGTTATCAGTAGATGTTTTTAAGAAAATGTTAGTTTTTTCGTCAACTGTATCTTGGTATAAAACATAGATTTTACCATCATCACCAATTGTTACATTTGGTGCAGGTTGTGCTGCTTGCATACTTTGAGCAATTGTTGTAGGTGCTGAAAATAAATTAGCATTATCTAAAATTGAAACTTCTTCCTCAAGAACAACTGGTTCTTGAACAACTGGAGCAGGCAATGGACCAGATTCCGAGGACATTAAAGCAAATGCTGAAACCCCTACAGCAACAACGACTGCAATAGCTACAACTACAATTAGCTTATTCATGAATTTTTAAATTTAATTTAAATTAATAACAAAAATGGTACATTCTTCAAATGAACTGGTACAAGTGTCGTTTGTACCAATTTCTTTTTTAAAATAAAATTAAAATCAAATTATAGATTTATTTTGAATTCAAATAAAATTATAATTTACTTTATTTTATCTGCTATTTTTTTGTCGGGAACAATTGCCATGACAGCCCATGCAGCATCAATCCAAGAACCATTGATGTTTTTTTGTGCGAACAATCCTATTAGTAAAAAATACAATGTGGATGGGATTACAGCTGGCAATATAATGGGAGGTTGTAAAGAAAAACTTGATGGCTATTCTTGGGGAAGTAGAATCTATATCTTAATTTATGCTCCAGGTTGGAATACTGATTCAGATAAACTAGATGTTATTGGAAATAACAAACATAATCCAATAACTGCAAATTCCAGAGAAGGAAATATGTCACTTGAAGGCGATGGGTGTAATGGCTTTATTGAAACTGCGCCTGATCATGGTCTATTTTATGGTTCAATCAAGCTTTCAGGATTCAGACACGACGTAAATGGAGATGGTCGTCCTGACTTGTATGGAGGAAATAGATGTGAACAAAACACTTCTTCAGTCCTTGATGATGGTTCTGGAAGAGTGGAGGCAAAACAAGAAGGTGCTGTAACTGTCAATTTTGAGTATTCTGAAGAAAAGTTTGTTTCTAAAACTGCTCTTCATAGTTGGAGAGAAGCAACTCTAGAATTTGACAAAACAGAATATGATGTATCTGATGAGATACAGCTTACATTAACTGATTTGGATAATATGCGATGGCCATTTGATAAAAAACAACCTTATGAAATCCATGTTTATTCTGATTCAGATTCAGCTGGAATCCTAATGGATGCATATTGGGTACCTAATTACAAAGGAATTGTTCAGATGAATGGTTATTATCCTATTAAATTGAATTTGACTTTTGATGATGAAAGTAAAGACTCCAGCGCACCTTTGGGTTTTAGTTCTGGACTTCTAAGAGTATCCCCAGGTGATACCATCTATGCAAAATACTGGGATTACTCTTTACCAAAACCATACCATACTGATGATCAAAAAAAAATAGTAGCTACCACAAAAGTGAATAATTTAGCATTTGATACGACTATTCCATTGGAAGTAAGCAGTGAAATTACTGATAGTAGTGGTAATCCTTTACATCATTGTATTGAAGGTGAAAATGTAAAAATAAAAACAAATGTTTCAAATACGAAAGACGAACCAGTATCGGCATATATCATAACACAAATCAGAGATTCCAATAATGTTATTCAGCATTTGTCATGGTCTACCATCAATATTGCACCTGGAAAAACAAGTAATATCAACTCAGAATGGATTATGGAAAATGATGGAGTACATACCTTTGAAACTTTTGTATGGGGCAGTCTAGTGAATCAGAATCCCATTTCAGAACCACTAAGACTTGGGATATAAAATAAATTTTATTTTAATGCTAATACATTTGAAAAATGGGTTGATCTCGTAATGATTAACAATTATTGAATAGCGAAGAGATAATTATCAACAGTTAGAGACTGGTTTATTGGTGCAATAACAGATATTCTTGTACTAAATATTTAGATTATTTCTGGTGAGGATGGAATTGTTGTTTAATAGACTAAATAATTATTTAAAATAATAAATTGCGATCTATTTAATGTGAAAAAAATAAACCACTAAGTAATTTTTTTTAAATTTAATTTTTAACAAAAAGATAATTCTAAAAGTATTATCGAGTCAGAGACATCTCACGGTGTTAGCTGGAAGAGCCCAAAGCTCACATAAACTAGTTAATACACTTACAGAGTCTCCAAGGCGATGGAGACTGACTTTTTTTTCATTAAAAAAGAAAACATAGGCATGAATTATAAAAATTAATTAATTAAATTTTGATGGTCAAAATATGCCTTTAGATAAAATTGAAGACACGGAAGAATATGCTAAAACTCATGAATCATTAATTTTACATATTAAAAATAATCCAGTTGGATGTATTATAGAAAAAAATAATGAAAATAAAAGTAAATTTTCATTAATTAAAAAAAAATCAGATGTAAAAGCAAGTATCAGGGGATTCCTAAACAAGCATGAAGAAGCCGGTTTGTTAATGGGGTTTAAATTTAAAATTCAAATTAATAATGAGATATTAGAATATACAGTATACCCCAATGATGAATTCATAGATGCCATTATTCTTAATGAAATGATTTTTGTCATAGATAACAAAATGAAACAAATTTTTTCTTGTAAAATTTTAACAGATCAATTTGTAAAAACTAAATCAGAATTAGATAAATTTCAAAAAATATTGAATAAATGAAAATATTTTAAAATTAGATTTTAGATAAAATTTTCTTTTTCTTTTCTTGAAACTCTTTTGCAGTAATTATTCCAGCATCCTTTAATTTTGCCAAATTTTCTAATAATTCTAAATTTTCTTTTTTAGATGTTTTTAAATTCTTACCAGCATTAACAGTTTTTTGAATTTTAGATTTAGCAGTCTTTTTTAATTTTGAACTTATTTTATGACGTTTATTAGATATTTTTTCACTTATACTGTATCCTTTTTGTTTAGCCTGTTTAATAATTTCTTGAGATTTTTGTTTTGTTACATCATTAACTGAAGTATGTTTTTTTGCCATTTTACCAATTTCTTGAGTTTTTTTACGAGCTAAACGTGTTTGATATTTTAGATCTTTAATAATTTCATTTTTACTTTTTTGCTGAAATCGTCTTGTATATTCTTGAATTAATATTACTGGAAATGGAGAATATTCCACATCAGAATAGTATTTGATTATAGTGTCATCAGGTAATTTTTTTAAATATTCTTTAAAGGACGATTCAGATTTTAGTGCCATAGAATAGATCAAATTGATCATCATAAAAAGATTATACCAAAAGTAACCATGTTGGAATTGTAGATGATTTTATTCAGTCCAAATAGATTGTGTCTTTAACCATTTGATTAAATCAATGTACAGTTTACTTTTTTGCATGTTTAAAACACCAATTTCAAGATTTGTTGAGGATTTTACTGTTTTTGAATAATTGTCATATACTGCAAAAATAACTTTATCCAGAAACATTTCATTATTCATTTCTTTTTTAGCTAATTCTTCAGATTCAGTCATAGCAAAGCTAGCAAACAACACTCCATCAACCCAGTATGCATTAGCAGATTCCAATGAAGACATCATACCTATAAGATCATCAAGACTAAGTTTGATCATATCTCGAACATAGATTTTATCATACGGTTTATGCTCAAAGTCTGTCATGAAAATTCCTATTTTTTGACATTAATGAACATTATAAAAATTTTATAATGTCATTTTTTTAATTTATCATATGACCAAAACATCCAGTGATTCATCTGATCATGATCTATTTGTTACTGAATTCCCAAAAAATGATTTTGGAATTGTAGATTATCTACAAGGCAGAGTACATTTTGCATTAATGGATCAAATGAAACTTATGAGTAAATCAGGAATGAAACAAGAACAAATCAAAAATGCAATTATCAAAACAGTGACAGAAATTGTAGATAATTTTGAGCCTAAAATAGAATCAGAACGTTCTTGATTCCATTTTTGTAGATTCCATCATGACAATTTTATGACATTTACAATAACAGTTTGTATGAGGTAAATCATTATCAATTCTATATTTGCATTCTTTGGTATGATCAACCATCAATTTGAATACCCAACAACATATTGTAAAATTTGATTATCTATAAAATAAAGTTATAAAAAAATATATTTGCAAATTATCAAACGATTAAATTCAAAAGAATTATTCTTCAGATATTAACCAGGATGAACCTATTGCATCTTCCCATGTTGTAGAGTTATCATTATCATTCATAGATAGAGTAAAGCAATTTTGCATTTAAAAGAGATGAACGATTGATCAGTAGTAATCCTATGAATGATTTGATAGTGATTCTTTAAATTGAATTTGTATAATTTTGCTTAATTGGCCATAAATGATGATTGATTTTATTTTTTTGAATCTTCATCAGATTTTTTTTCTATATGTGCAGTTCTTTCAAAATAATATTCCTGCTTTTTCAAATCTTTTTCAGAAATAATTCTACATTTCCTCATTGGGACTAGTCGAGATATTTGCTCATAAGTAGTCATATCCCTAACATCAGCAGCATAAGCAATCTGTAAGAGAGGGGGTTTTTCTTGAATCATAGGTTTTGCTTGCTCATAACCTCCACTTTGAATCATTCCAGTTCTAAAAAGTCCAACATGCTCAGAACTTTTGGATATTTGAGGATCCTCATAACAACAAATTGAAAATTCACCATTTACTTTTTCAACAATAGTTAATCTAGTAAATTTATCACTCCATTCTTCTATTTCTTGTGCTATCTGTATTGCTTCTGATTTATCCTCAAAAACCGTAGATACTACCAGTCTATCTTTTTCATAAGCCCAAGATATTCCATAAAAATTTTCATGCCAAGTAATTTCAAACAACATAGTTGGAGTACATAGATCTCAAATTAATGCTTTCTATTTGAAAAATAGTTTTAATTTAAAGGTGAATAAGCCCAGAGCAAAATCCCGTTTGGTTTCCTTTAGAGCATTGCGCTCAGGGGGTTAAGGTGGACTTATTCCTATGATTTACAATAGACACTTATCATAATTAAGTATAATTTTTTTATGTAATTATTACAGATCATAATAAAAATATTACAGATCATAATAAAAATATTACAACTTTTTATCTGAATTTCATACACAGACAATGTTTAAGATAATTACAAAATAGAGTATTCTTTTTTTGATTCAACTAGATCTAACAACAAATTTTTTGGGAATGGATTAAACAAAGATTGATCCAAAATAATTTTTAAATCATAACGCAATGCCCAAGAGTACAACAATGTACTAATTTCAGAATGTGAAGCTAGTTCATTTTCAAATTCATCAATTAATGAATGATAATGAGATTGTTCAGATTCAGATAATTTTGATTTTACATGATCAAACATATAATCAAAGGTATCAACCATAGGAGTTTTTTTTACAGGAGAAGATAAAATATCATATGCAATTTTTTCAAATTTTTTAGAAATAATTTGAAAATCATCTTCAGTCCTAAAGATTAAACCAAGATCAGCAGTTAATTTTTCATCATGACATAAAAATAAAAGCATATTTTTTGAATAAAATTCAAATAATTTTTCAACAGATTGTTCTTCCAAGGATTCTCTTAAATTTGCTAAAACAAAGATTCGGGTAAGAAAATGTTCTCGAATTGATATGTTGCCTAGTCTTTTTTCATCCTCTTTTACCATGTTTGGAAATTCTGCAGATACGCCTTCAGAAAACATTCCTGAAGTTTTTTGATATCCTGATTGACCTAGTTTATGATATAATCGAACATCGGCAATACCACATGTTGGCGAATCACGCTTGAAAATAAATCCATCAAGATTATCAACAGAAGTAACAAATTTTTTAGTAAAATCATGCATTTCTTCAGTTAGATTTTTTTCTGAAGAAGGCTGATAGAGATTTTTTTTGCCATCTATTTTGACTAGCCGAATTGGTTTTCTTGGAGTACCCAATCCAATTCCAACTTCAGGACAAACAGGAACAAAATCCACAAATTTTTTCATATTTCGGACAAAATTATTATTTATTCTACTTCCATCATATCTGCACATCTCAAATTCTAGGCATTTACTAATACCAATAATTGGGCGCGAATAATTCACCATAATAATTTTCCAATATCATTAGTTATAACTGGAAATTGAAAATTCTGATAGTGCTAAAAAAGTCATTTTATAGAGATAAAACAAGAAGATACATTCAGAATCAGATTTTAATTGAATTAAAATGTAAAAACTTTGAATGATTACAGCCACGATTACAAAGTGTCAGAAATGTAATAATATTTGCACATGTAATTTTATTAAAAATATTAAATTATGTATTGAGTGTAGAAATCAATATTGAAATTATGAGAATAGAAAATCAATGTCTATTTTTTAACAAATCAGATTTTTTTCTAGATTTACTATTTCTAGGATGAGTTCTCAACATATATCCACAACAAGGACACCAAAGTCCATCCCATTTGATGAATATTTCACACGTCTGACATCGTTTTTGGTTATTTGAGTATCTATTCTTACCATCACTTTTTGCCTTATAAGAAAAACAGATTTCTTTACAAGCCATTTCATACACCATGTACATGAGTCTGTATACCTACAACATTTTGACAACAATTACAAATTGCATTAACTTTCAAACTACATTGAATACAAAAATCAAGTTCTTTAATTTCACATCCACATATTCGACAGAGTTTATTATTCATTTTAAATAAAAAAAGAACACTTACCTATTTGTCAGATAAAACAGATAAGATAGGCATTACATCCCATTCATACATGGAATAATTTAAAATTCCAGAACAAATTTGATCATATTTTTTGAAAAAATCATCGGCTTCCTTTTTTGTAGCCTCAAAAACAGCCATACCTGTGACATCGTCATTAAATGGACCAGACCACATAATTTTACCTGCACTTTGCCAATCATCAGTTAGACTTTGGATTTGAGGAGCAATTCTT
>Ga0315322_10002005_pt1 | contig 15801 bp, 4 predicted proteins | sample M110021515metaG_FD_203461 | JGI IMG/M metagenome (GOLD analysis project Ga0315322, IMG submission 203461) | Ammonia-oxidizing marine archaeal communities from Monterey Bay, California, United States - M1 100m 21515 | ecosystem: Environmental > Aquatic > Marine > Intertidal zone | place: USA...
TCTATACCAATCCGACTTCGAATTGGTCGAAAGTCATTCACTCGCATGACCCTGACGTTTACGTAAATTATCGAGCACCTATTAGCGGCCTCTATCGATTAACAATTGTGGCGGCGCAAGATGAGTTGGCAAGAAACAGCACGACCCGTTGGCGTGAACCTGGTAATGTTCGTAACACAGACGGTCCACCACGCACCGTTCCTTGGCCAGCCAACGTTTCCGTACCTGTATCTTATAACCTAACGAACCTCCCGGTCCGTTACGAACTCGGAACGGGCACTGGAATTGAACTTGAGCCAAATGATACTCCAGAACTGGCACAACCGATCAAGGTCAATGCAGACGGTTCTGATCAAAGATTTTCCATCCTAGGTAGTGCCGATGACATCGAGTATTTCGACAATGGGGATTTTGGTCGCAGCGGAGATGACTGGTATCGAATTGACTTTAACGGTACTGCGTCCCGCTTACTTACTGCTTGCCTATCGATTCCCGACCAGCAGGTGGCTGCCCAAATTCGAGTTTATCGAGTCCCACCTGAGGAGGCCGCCAAAGGACACGCTGTATACGTGCCAGGCCGTCTGATTCCTATTGAGGAATACACGAGGGGTAGGAACGAGAACGAGCGAAACCATCAACAGGCCGAACAACATCGAATCGCTGTGAACCGCACACTAATCCCGGGCGAGACGTATTTCTTACGGGTGGAAGCTAATTCTCCCGCTTACGATCTCGAGGTTCGGTGTGTGCAACCCGCTCCCTATAAAGATCCTCGCCAAGCTATCAGGCACGGCCTTTACGACCACATCGGTCAGGTGGACGCTTGGCTAACAAACCGTCCTCGAGGAGCGAGCGTAGACCGCCGAATACGGGACACTGGAAATCTCCTCGGAACCAACTGCATGAGCTGCCACACTCAATCCGGCGTGTGGGGTCCGGCAGTCCCGTTCGAAAACGGATATCGGCCCCTAAACGTTCAATTATGGCGTCACCTTATCAATACTTGCTATCAGTCTCTTCGTCCAACCAACGCCCTTAAAGATGCCGCCAATAATACGAGTCTGGCCCCACTCGACCTAGGCGACGGTCCAGCAGGCACCCGAGTTGCGGGACACGCTCTTGTGGCTTTAGAAAGAGCAATGCCGCCTCGCCAATTACAGAGCAAGCAGCAATTGCGCACGGCTAATTTCATCTTACAGTCGGCGGACCCGGGAGGTATCAATGCGGCTGGCCCCGGTGCCAACGTCGGACAAGGCGTTGTATACAACTACACCGGAGAGATCCTTGCGAATGCCTGGAAAAAACAAAAAGAAGTTCGCTTCTTCCGCGCACTCGAGGAAAAAGCAAACAAGATGCTCGGTATTAACGTCAAATACGTTGACGACCTTGGCCACCGAATTGAGTTCTATAAACGCTACTTCCCAGCTGACTATGTTGCCCAGGCAACGGAACTAGCCAACCACGAAACCGAACCAGAACAGCGTTCAAACTTGATTTCCAAAGCGCGGGAACTACAAGATAAAATCGACGCGCAGGTTCAGCATGATCTCGATCGACTTTTTCAAACCCAACTAGATGACGGTGGTTGGGGCTTCAACCCTGGTTCGCTTCAAGAGGGAAAATGGCAAACGCCTGACGGCACCATCTCCGACCCTAGCCCGACTTCGACCTCGCTCCTAGCCTTTCATGCTGCAGGGCTTCCGGCTGATCATTCCGTCGTCAAAGCAACCATTGATAATTTGCTGCGTAATCAAAAGCCGACGGGTATGTGGAAACTTGCTTCACAGACAGGCTTCGTCTCTACGAGTTATGCGTTGAATGCATTAGCGCGTTATTTCCCCGAAGATAAAAATCAAATTGCCGCAGACGATATAGAAATCCCGGAGGACGCCACCGTAGAGGAAATCGTCACCAGCCTCCGTCGAATTTATATTGATGCCACGCCAGAAACGGCTAAGTTGGCAGCTAGCTATACTTCCCACTCACTATCTGTGGTACGTTACTACGCGACTCTATCTTTGGGGGCCGTCCACAATCAGGCTTACGTTGACACTCTCATTGATTTGCTAGCGGATCGGTCGAAACAAGTACGTGAAGCAGCGCACTGGGCGATGCGGCAGACCTTGATAGATGATCACGGCTGGACTTCAATTTTATTTGCCGCCAAAAAGGGTGACGATTTCACACGGGAATCAGCGATGCGTGCCCTGATAATGCTCGTTGACAGCGAAATGCCGACATCCTCGCTTAATCACGCAGCCCTTACCGCAACGCTCGACCACGCCCTCAATGACGATCCCCATCCGGCTGTACGATCATGGGCCACTCGCAGTGCCTGGCAATGGTGGGTATGGAACCCAGTCACTAGGGGCGAGCTAAATAAATCATGGATTCGACTCCTTAGTCGTCCTGAGACCGAAGCCTTAACCGAACTGGCCATACGGTACCAAAGTCACGCATTGTTTGTGGTGAACGGCCATATTGCCAACGGCTCACGAGACCATCAATACAAGGAATTAGCAAACCTTTTTGTTGACTTACACAGTCTACGGGCTGAATTCAAGAAAACCGATCAGCAGGCCTATGCTCGTTTGACAGAACGCTTAGTAGCCATCGCTTCCACCTTCCACAAACAACGTGGCGGCGACGGTGGTCCCGGTCAACTCGGTTATACAACGACGTTCGCAGACGATCTGTTTGGGAATGCTGTCATCGATCGCCTGGCGACTCTGCAGGAAACGAACCCAGATGATTACGGGCCGCAATTCCTTGCGACCATTGAGGGTTCGGCGAATATTCCCAACGAGGAACTACAGCAAATCCTTGTGGACTTATCTATTAATGGTCCCGAACACATTCGACCTTTAGCGTCTGAGTCCATTAGTGACCCACGCTTAGTATCGCTGATCGCCGTACCCGAACAACTAGAACCAATGTTAGCCCAACTTTGGCGCGGGGCTATGGACCCCCCCCGCCGTAAAGAATTGTCCGAACCCATCTTAAAGATGATTGCCAAAGTGCGGTGGATTATCCCGAAAAGCGAGGAGCAGAAAGACGAAATTCTCCAGTTCCTTGTTCCCAATCTTGATGGCTATCTGACGGATGCGCAGATAGCCGCACTCCAAGACGATGCCGAAAAAGCAGAGGCGGTGAAGCTTCGAGACGCCATTTGGTACGTCGCAGATCGTCTTGGCCAGGCAGTTGCCGAAAATCCCGACTTGCATTTCGAAAATCTTGTTAACGCCTTTCCACAAAGTATCGAAAACAATGCGCAAGCTCGTTACTGGATGCAAAGTGTCCCCTGGGTGTTGGAATACAAGACGAAGTTGCCGGAAGTAGATAACGACCCGAACACTTTGCCTCCCGTCGATCCGTATGAGGAGCTTCGAACACGCGCACTCATGGTATTCCTTAAGCAACTATCCACCAACGCTGATCCACGAACCCGAAAATTGGCGGTCGATTTGGCTAATCAAACCTCTATGAAACGAAATCCAGAAATCCTCGTCGGACTGGAGTCTCTACGAGCCTTCGAAACGGACAAGAAAGTATTAGAGAATGCCAACAAGGTACTCTCCCAAAGCCAAGGCGCTTTTAAAACATCACTCCTAACTGCCGTCTCCAAAGAACCCGACCATGGCTTTGAAGAGGTAGACGGTATGGTTCGCCTTCCTGACGATTTCTTCAACGATGTCGTTTATTTCCGTGATTATGTAATGCCTGAAATGACTAAAGTCCTTCGCGGTGACGAACGATCCTGTATGATCTGCCATGGCGAACCTGGACGAGTCCCCTCTCTTGAACTGTATCCACCTGATCAGGTTGGCTTTTTGTCTGTCGATCAACTGCTGATCAACTATCGTATTCTTCAACACCGAGTCAATACGGCGGACATCATGAACTCCAAACTTATTCGTAAGCCCCTAAATGTACAAACTGGTAAGGAGGATGGGCATCAGGGTGGACGTCGCTATCAGCCCAATGATCCCGGTTACCTCATTCTCAAACAATGGGTCGAGAACCAGGTCAATATCCAGGGAGCTTATGGGCTACCCGAACGAAATAAAAAGTAATAATTCGTCTATCCGCGGTCTTTGCCCGAATGGAACGATCTGCATTTCGGTATGCATTTACCACTCATGAAGCACTGTCTATTGCAGGTTGAAATGGCGTTTCGCAAATTTGATATATTGTTCCCAGTCATAGGCTGTCGCGTCATGCCCCCCAGTGCGGACATGATACCCAATGTAATCACCGGTAGGTGTATTAACGGCAGGTTGTTCGTTGACAACGGTTCCCTGCTTCCCAAATAGCTCATAAACGCTATTTGCCTGCAAGCCGCTTAAAAACTCGCCTTTCGGGTCAGCCCAAACATCTTTAACAGCACTCGCAATATAAACTGGCCGAGGTGCCATTAACGCAATCAGCATGTGTTGGTCGACTGGAATCTCGTGTTCCAAATCATTGAAGTTATTAAAATTGTCACAGAACCAATGGGGAAACGAGGTATTAATTCTCTTGACCGTTTCGCCAAACACCCGGCGACTCAGGGCAGCTCCGCCGCAGCCAGAATCGGTAGAAATGACGATGGCAAAACGCTCATCTTCGGCGCCTGCCCATAAGGACGTTTTTCCGAGGCGTGATAACCCTGTAAGTGCTACACGCTGATGATCAATATCGTCGTCAGTCTCAAAATAATCCATCATCTTGCTGAGACCCCAGGCCCATGTAGCTATCGATCCCCAATCGCCTCCTTGGAGGTTCCGACTCGAAGCAAACAGTGAGTGGACTCCATTTTCCCAACTGTCATCAAAATCAGGATCAATGTCACCGTAGTAGGCGGTCGCCAGACCAAACCCATTATCGATCAGCATTTCAGCCTGCCAACGAGACGCACTTTTACCCCGCGAACCTTCATTAGCTTTATTATTCTCGTGACCAAGGCGGGCATCATTACGAGCCCACTTTCCATGGACGGCGACTTCATTTTCGGTGACCACGGTATGATTGCCACTGAAATTAAGTCCTGTAAAAATAGGAACCCCGGTCTTCTCCTGAATCACGGATTTAGGAAGATAAATCAACACATCTATATAAGGCTCTTCGTCTCTGGCGTTTAGATACAGTCGAACTTGTCGCCGTATGGCCTTTCCGCCTAATGCTACATTTGATTCTTCCAAAACGTCCCATTTCATTTTGACTTTAACGTCTTGGGGAATTATTCCGTAAACATGTTCCTGGAACAGCTCTAGGACTTCAGCACGTCTCTTTTCTTCCCATTCCTTAGCCGTTTTTACGTTGGTTCCGTCCAGGAACGTCAAGGTCGCCGGCAAGGTATAGTCGGGGACCTCAGCCTCGTTGTAGTTAAACCCGGCTGGTTGACCTAGGGCGATTGAAACACTGCTAAACACGAGAACAAACAAGATTTTATTCATCTGGCTTTTTATCCGATAACTAAAGATCAATATTCCTTAATATGAATCATTTTAATACTATCTTGTGTCGTAAGCTATCGAACGAAAGGATTCCAAGTTGTGTCAATCAGGACAGATGTTCTCGATGATATTGAAAGGCTTGCTCAGACCAACGGTAACTTGGTAGAAGTCGCACGCGACCTGCTCAAGTATATCGACGTCCCTACGGCCAACGATAGACACAATGTCACTAGTGAAAGTATTGTCCAAACTTTTATTGAACGCTATAAAACGGACCTTTCAGAAGAACACTTCACCTATTTACAGCATGTCCTCGGTCAGAACTTCGAGGTTTCGGACGATCTCGTAGTTGTTCATGAAATTACCCCCTCCACAGACGATCCTCATAACATCACTTCCTTTCTAGCAGATGGTGGAATCGGCCGAGTATGGCTCGCGCAAGACAAACAAGTGCAACGAGAGGTTGTCCTCAAACAACTTCTGCCTAGTTACCAAGACAGGGAAGGGGCTAGGACACGATTTGTGCATGAAGCTCAGGTAACGGGCAGCCTCCAACATCCCAATATCGTCCCAGTCTATTCCATGAACTGGGATAATGGCGATTCACCCTTTTACACCATGAAGTACATTCGCGGTGAAACACTCGCTCAAAGACTAGAGGACCACCATCGGAAAACAAGGACGGAGGCGGGCGACTTTCAATTATTATTGTCAGGCTTTCTATCTGTTTGCCAAGCCATCGCCTATTCGCATGAGCAGGGAGTTATTCATCGGGATCTCAAGCCTGAGAATATTGCCATTGGAGAGTTTGGTGAAGTCACGGTACTTGATTGGGGACTTGCAGAGCATATTCAGAATGACAGCTCGGCACGACTAACAACAGGCGTGCTTGGCACGCCTAATTACATGCCTCCGGAACAAGCGTCCGGACAAGGAATAACCGACCGCTATAGTGACATCTATAGCTTGGGTGCGATTCTCTTTGAGATCCTTTGTGGAAAACCGCCCCGTCACCCATCCTGCCAATCGCAGGGTCTCTCGACCCTCTTGGAGTCGATCGTCGCGGGAAACATCCCCGACGCAACCACCAACTGCCCGAACAAGTTAAAGAGTCTGGGTTATATTGCTAACAAGTGTCTCAGTTTAGAACCAAGCTCGCGCTACCTCACGGTCAGTGAGTTAATCACCGACATTCATTCTTGGGAAAACGATCAGCCACTAGTTGCCAAACCAGACACTGCCTTAGCATCCCTCCACCGTACCATACGCCATAAACGCAAAGCGATTTTCGCCTTGTGTATCTTATTACCTATCATCACCTTCGTTCTTGCTGGTTTTATCACCAAATACAACATCGAATTTACCAATCTCCAATCTGCCAAACGAGAAGAGGTATTAAAGCAGGAAGAGCACCTCAAAGTGAAGCAGGAACTAGCGACGGCCATCAGGCTATCCGCGAAAGCCGAGGCACACGCCGAGGCGAGCGCTCTCTCCGCAAAAAACAACTCGCGATTAGCTGCTGAAAGCCTCGTCGTATATCGCAAGGAACAGTTGCTTGCGGAACAAGCTCAAAACGAGAATCGTGTCGCCACGCGGACTGCCAACGATGCGGAAAGTACAACCCTTGAGGGTCGCAAGAAAAAGCTCGCTGCAAGAACCATCGCGCTCAACAGTAAAGCGGCCGCCGACGCTCTCAAGAGGCAGATTCAGCTACAGGTCTTTGAAACACTCTCGCGGAATGCTGACAATTCAGCTAGTAACTTACAATACCATCGCGCATTGGCATGGACCTCTGCCGCCATCCAACAGGCTCAAACCGCGAACTTGGGGGCACTACTGCAGCTGCAACGACTAAAATACGATGCCTTAAGAACAAAAATCCCCAAACTCCATTCGGTCAACTCCCACAAGTTGCCGGATTCCGGGTTAATTCACGACCCAAATGCTGACTTCATCTATCTGACAACGATGGATAATTCGATCCCGTTGGCATCTCCTACCATCGAAAAACGAAGCGTTCACACACTACAGACTATCTGGGAACAACCCATTACAGGCACTTGCATCGCGCACGCTTTTCACGCCGATTCCGCCACACACTGTGTCGTCTATCAACCCTCAGCTGGTAATGCAGCAGTAGTATTTTACGACACCGAAAACGGAAAACGACAATCGAGTGGAACACTCGATCTTCCATTGCCTATCACAAACCTATATTTAACTGCCGAGCGACTAGTTTTTGTGGAGGAGCATAGCCTGGCGATTTACGACCGCCGATCTTTAGAGTTAATTAACCGCACACCGTCCGGCGAGTATCCCATTTACGCCAGCGTACTTTCACCAAAGGAGAACCGAATTGCGACAATCCACGGTCGGCATACACTTCGCCTCTGGGACGCTTCAGAAGGGCTTCTGCTATCAGAACCTTTACAAAGTAAACCGGCCATCATCAAGTTTAGTTTTCAGCCCCTATCTAATCACCTCCAACTTGTCACAACAACGGGCGAACAAATATTAGTGGACGCGTCCAATTTTGTTCCTAGCCCCATCTCGACTTCACAGCTACCACTCTCGGTAAATGAGACTGTGACACACGCTGTTTTCCACGCACATCAATTATTGACTGCCTATGGAACGTCCTTAGGTCGACTTCTTATTAGTAATTCCTCCGGCTCCTTAGCTACTGCCCCAATTCAATTACCTCAACCCATCACTGGCCTTTCATTAAGTAAAGATCAGCGGATGCTATTAATTCAAACCGGCGAGTATATTGCTAACGTTTTCGATATTGCGCAACGAAAATTCATCTGTCGCAATTTGGAACATCCCTCGAGGCTAGACGGTTTGACGATTTCTCACGACAATCGGTATCTACTGGGAAATCTAGAAACTGGTGAAATACGAAAATGGGATCTCGCGATCTCCAGCAATCCCGCTGCTAGAATTTCGATTGGCGTTGGCTATATCCACTCCCATTTCCGTCACGACAAGATTATTTCGGTGACGGCGTCTGGCCTGACCGAATTACGAAACGCTGGTCCGACATATGAAGTCTTAGATACTTCAGGAACGCGTTTACCCATTAGCGAAAATGACCGATTCATACCATATGACAACGGATTTTTCTTTGTCGGCAAACAGCGAATCGCATACATCTCATATGACGATCACAAAATCACGACTGGACAACAGGTACTAGTAGCGCCAGTCAATGCCATTGCCTTCAATGAACAGACTGGATCGCTTGCTCTCGCCCACTCCGATAGAACCATCAGTATCTATTCACCGAACGGCAATCCGGTCTACAAACGGTTAGAAGGTTATGGGGTATCTTACGAGGCCATTGACTGGGGTTCTCCGGATTCACTTCTCGGAATGAGGACGGATCCTAACGAGCAAGTGACGCACGTTGATCGCTTGGTAGTTGATGAAGCCAAGATAACCCACATGACCACCCTGCCCGGCACCGGTTATCAGTTCATTCAGGATACTGATCGCAACACAGTCATTGCCAACAAAGTTGGAACCGTCTTTCTACCCACGAAAGACAATGGATATACGGCACTCGGCGGATTTGCTGCTGGTTTACATAACCGACATCTACCAAACCCGACCGTCGGCTTTACCAAGAACGGCTACGCACAGCAGATTCACAATGGTACTATTTTGAAATATGATATTGTGGCACCTGAGGATGTAACGCCAACAACTGCAACTGGATATTTTGCAGTCGTCGCGGATGATAACGCGACACTTTACCGTGTTGGGGATTCAGAAGCGGTTTCACCTCCAATTCATTTAGGAAAAGCACCCAACTCGATCGATCTGGAAGCTACCCCTCATTCCATCCGCCTGATCTCAGCGACCAATTCAGGTATCCACGTCTATCATCTCGCTACTAGCGATTCATCCGCTTTCCCGATAAAAGTTGAATCGAATGCCTTAACGGGAATGATCGCTATTAACAACGGGTACCTAAAACGCAGCGAAAATGACGCCATGGATGCGTATGAATCGTTGACGCAACCATTGGATGGCAGAGCCCCCTCCCCCCTCGAATGGTTGCAGGTTCACTCATCCCGAATTAATCGTGAAGATTGGTCTACCATATTGGATGCCCGGAAATCGCAGTGGAAGAATAATCTGCGTCTAACGAGTCAACAAGCCACCGGATTGCTTGACAGCCTTGTTTTAGCACAAATTGGGGCCCGAGAATATCGGAACGCCATTTCAACTCTACTGCAGGGATTTTCCAGGTCGAAACAGAACAAACACTTGTACCAAGCGTGCATGCTTTCGCTATGGCTACAAGACACCGCTTTGTCACGAAAAGCCTTCCTCGCATTCCAGGATCATACCGATTTTACGGCGCCGCAAGAATTCGTTCGCTTTTCGCTCGCTGCAGGACTTTATGACTCCCCACTGGATCTCTCTTCGCTGGACGAAGCCTATTCTCGAATCAAATCGACAAGCACGACCAATCCTGTCGTGTTGCGGGCATTGCTGATAAACGCGATACGACTGCAGGAATCAGCCAGCATACAGGAGTATCTTCAGCGACTCCTTCAATCAAGGGCACCAATTCCACTTCGAAATTCCGGTTTAGCAATCGCGCTGCAAAACGCACCGGCAAGCCCTAAAAACAAACGGCTACTGGAAAGCCTACAACACAGCAAAACCTTAACGCCGGCTATTCGGGAAGGGAACCCGGGGGCCAACTGGACAGAGAGATGCGTGATAGAAATAACGTTACGTGACCTTCAGCTATATTTCGAGGAGACTGTTAATGAATGACACCAAGTTAAAACTTCTCCTCCAACGGCACCTGACTTCTCCCCTTAACGATACGGATTTCTTACGTGAACTCCGACAACTCACGAAGGTAACAGAACTGGAATTCGACGAAACTCTGGATATCCCAACAGAGCTATCCACGATTCTCACCGAGCTATACACACAACAAATTCACGCGGATTTGATCGTACAAATCAAACCTTCGTTGACTGCAGCCACAATTAACCCAGTTTCGAGTTTGTTACGGACCGATGTCCCGGGACAATCAACACTCGCCCCATCCACTGCCAAACTACCCTCTGTCACGTTGGGGGCAACAATTTCACGTCCCTCCCAACTGGAAAGGATCGAGGAACACTCTATCTATTCTTCCAAATCTTTGATAGGGGAAACACTCAACCTCGGTGACGCCTGGCTTGCTACCGACGACATTTTGCATCGACAGATCCTCCTTCGGGAGTTGGACACCCAATCGGATAAGGAAGAAGATTCAGTACAGGATTTTGTACGCGAAGCACAAATCGCAGGCCAACTGGAACACCCTAATATTTTGCCCGTCTATTCACTCGCCTGGTCTCCAGATAATTCTCCGTATTACACGATGAAGTTCCCGGAAGGAATTACCTTAAACCAACACATTGAATCTCTTCACGAGAATCCGTTATCCATAAACCGCACGACGTTACGAGAATCGATACAGATCTTGCTATCGATTTGCAATGCAATTTCCTATGCCCACTCCCGAGGCGTGTATCACGGGCAACTTGCATCGGACGCAATTTCATTGGGCGAATTTGGCGAGGTTTTGGTGATGAATTGGGCCAATGCCGCCATTGTTGATGCGGACGGGGATTCAGTCGCATTGTCCAAAAAGGATCGAACGGCCATTGCATCCCTTTTATACGAAATTGTGACGGGACTCACACCTGATCCCACCGAAATCAACCAGTTAGCGAGGCTACCAGCCAATGTCCCACCTCCCCTCAGATCCATATTGCAACAGGCATATATCGACGATTCTCGCTACAACGAATTATCAGATTTTGCCACCGACCTCAGAGCATTCTTGAACGACAAATCCCTTCTCGCCCATGATGACACCCTGGCTGAATCGGTGACACGCTGGGCACGCCATCATCCCATGCATGTGTTGTTTGGAACGGTCACACTAGCATTGCTAACTTTCAGCTTACTTACGGAGACATATATTCTACGAAAGGCAAACGACGAGGCGCAGGACACATTGAACTCAACACAAGAAATAACACGCCTGCTCTTAAACGACAATGAGCTCATCGCAGGAGAGAAACAAACACAGGAAGAAGCTGCCACCACCGCTTTATTTGCATTAGAGGAAGCGAATCAACAACTCGAGTCCGCCCAACGAAGTAGTCAGGCCGCATTGCGGCAACGGGATCTTTCTCGACGCCTCCGAGATGAAAGTAAAGCATTACGAAAGCGTGCCGAGGATAATTACGCGGAAGCCAAGAAACAAGAAAAGTTGGCCCTAACACTGTTAGAGCAGGCGGAAGCCGCCAACCTCGCCGCACGCAAGGCTACACTCCAAATCCGCAAGCAATCCATTTCCACACTGGAGCACCAAATAAGCCGACAGTTACTTAGCGGTCGCAATGATCTCGCCAGCCAAAATGCCCGGGCGCTCTACCCGTTACTTACCGAAGAAACTCACACTTCGATCCATACACCCTCTCTTCTTAAGGCACTCACAAGTTATTCATACATTCATCGCGACCACAAAGCCACGAAGCTTGAACTACCCATTCGCAATATGACGCCCTGGTGCACTAGCCCCGAGCTACCTATCGCGATTACTGAATACCTCCCTAAAGAGTCTACTACTAAGTTATACGTCCTTGACCGTGATCTACAATACTCCCACGATCTTCCGGGGGAAGTCGTATTTCATTCGCAGGACCAAGAAAGAATCGTCACAATATCCAACGGTGACGCGGAGGCTTTCGTTGGGATTATCAAGGGAGACAAAATTACATTTGGACGGCTCCCAGATCATTGTCGTACGGCTACGCTAGCCCGTGACCGAATCTATGTGGGCCTTGCGAACGGCCATGTATGCACTTTTTCAATCAAGGAATTAACAACCTCTCCACCTATTGTCACCCTACCCGCACAACCTACACGGCTTGCCCTCTCTCCGGATGGGACTTTGCTAGCGTGTAATTTTGAAACGACCCTGCAAATTTTCAACTTGCGCGATAATACTTTAGAGCGAACCCTCACTCTGCCATCAAAATGTCAACAACTCTGGTTTCCATCTAATAAGTCGATCGCGTTATTAACTGATCAGTCTTTTGTGAATGAATATCTTTTTGACAAGACCGGCACTCGCCGAATACGTTACCGACCGCCCTCCGATGACCGGCAACTTGTCGATTCTTGCAGTCATCTCGACACGCGTTATTTATTGTTTGCCAAGGGAACGCTCGTTCGTTTATCCAAAGACCTAAGTACGAAGAGCGTCTACCTCAACAATGCTGTTCATTCCACTTTCCTTCATGCAGGACCGTCTTGTCTCCTGCTTCGGAACCGAGATGGTATCGTTTCCTTCATTGAACCAGCCACGTTATTCCCAAACAGTACTCCAATCATCCTGAAAACTCCCATTGTCGCAGCTACGCGTAGTGCGTCCACCGTCACTCTCGCGTCTGCCGGCGGTTTTGTGGGACAATATGAACAGCCTATTAACTCGGCTAGCAGACAGATTGTGGTTTCGGCTAAAACGAATCAGGTTGAGTTGACGATGAAGGGCGATCCTTTGGTAAAGTCCTCTGAAAACACAATCTCAAAGCTATTACCGAATGGTGAACTCAAGGATAGCTACCAACACCATGCTCCGATTGTCGCCTTTAGAACTTTGGGCAACGGTACGTACATGGCCGTCACGGATGACAAACAGATTACCCTCATCCAAATCACGGAGAATGGTGACCCCCAAAACAGCCATACCCTACCGCTCAGCGTCCAACTTAATACATTCGCACATCACCCGACCTCCGGAACCGCACTCCTGTCCAGTGAGGATACCCTTTACCATTTTCTCGGCCAGCAGACCTACACATATTCTCACCCGAACAAACTAACCGGGCTCATTTCGATCACGCTTTCGCGCGATGGGCTCCAAGCGTTTCTTACATCTAGCCATCAATCTTCAGAGGGCTATTTGATTACGCTTTCGGAGATATCCTATAGTTCATCGCACGATTTTGATGGTTTCATTCGAAACGTGTTTTGGGTACCCCAACGGGAAAGTTTTCTATTAATTTGCACCAAGCAAGACGGTTTAGGCCAACACGAATTAATAGAGCTAAATGATAGCGGAGTGATCTCGGCAACTTCATTGCCATCTCAAGTCAAAAATGCCGTTTTAAACACTCAGAATAATGAATTAATCATTGCTACTACTGGAAAAGAACTCTTCCGCTACTCAACGACGACCCATCAACGCTCTGAGGCAATCAAGTTTGCTTTTTTCACAGACGATATGCAGTTAACAAGCGATAACAAAGCTGTACTTCTTACTACAAACAATGGACTGTTGGTTTTAGATCCAAACACTCTGTCACCTTTAACGCCGATGCATAAGGGAAAGTTCCTGCCCCCCGTACTCAGAGGGAACGGTTACAACATTCTTAAGCGAACCACGACCGGATTAACAATAGTTGATCACGCAACCTTACTAGGCGCCGGAATCAGTCAGGAGCAGGTCACAATGCTATATAGCCAATAAATAGGTGCTATAACAATTCCCGTGGCACAACACCTTTTTCATAAAGGTGGATAGGGCGTCCGGCGAGACTAGGGTAAGTGTCCTCAGCTCGAAGTCCTAGAGCATGATAGATGATAGCATTTAAATCTGCCGGTTTGATCGGACGTTCCACTGGATGCTCTGCTTTCGAGTTTGTCTCGCCGATAAATTGCCCGTGTTTGAATCCGCCTCCCGCGATCACAATACTTTGTGCTTGCGGCCAATGGTCGCGTCCAGCATTCGCATTAATTCGAGGCGTACGACCGAATTCACCCGCCGTTACTACCAATGTGTCCTCCAGCATCCCTCGATCAGACAAATCTTTTAAAAGCACACCGACAGCTCGATCGTGACGAATCATTTTATCATTCAATGCTTTTTTTATGTTACCGTGGTCATCCCAATATCCAGTGTTAAGAGTAACAAAACGGACTCCCGCCTGGATAAACCGTCTCGCCAACAACGCCTGTTCGCCCCACCCGGGACCATAGGCTTCGACCAACTTCGGGTCCTCTTCTGACAGGTCAAATGCCTTCCGCGCACGCCCGGATAGAATGATTTCTTGTGCTTGGGCATTCATCTCATCAATACCTTCAAAGGTACCTGAACTGTCAGCTTCCCGTCGCATCCTGTCAAACTGTTTCAACAGCGAAACGCGGTTGACAACACGTTTTTCCGAAAGCCCATCTACTAATGAAAAACTTTTATCAGATCCGGTTGGCAAACGACCCGCTTCGTTGCCGTAACTATAATCACCAATGCGGAACGGATTATGATTGACGCCTAGAAATGCTGAGCCATGAAAACCGAAACCACCGTCGTTGATATTAATCCCACTGGGAACTCCACTCCGGCGTGGTCCCAACAGATAAGAAGAAACAGATTGCATCGACGGATTACGGGGGATTCTATCCGACCCTGTGGCGCCTGTGTAGCCGGTGAGCAACCAATGTGCAGCCGCCCAGTGATCTCCATTACCATGCGTAAAACTACGAATGACAGACACCTTGTCCATAACCTGAGCATGATGAGGTAATAACTCGCTGATGCGGACCCCGGGAACCTTGGTATCCACCGATGTCCAAGGGCCACGAATTTCTTCTGGTTGGTCCGGCTTCATATCAAACGTATCTAGTTGGCTGGGCCCCCCATGCTGCCAAACCAGAATCACCGAACGCTTCGACTGTTTTGAAGCGGTGGCGTGAGCTTCCGCCTTCATCAGGCCCGCCAGAGACATGCCACCCAGACCTAATGCACCAATTTGCATCAACCGCCGACGCTGCATGCCGTTACAGTATTTACCTGTGGTTTTTCCCAAAATTGATAACACGAGATCGTTCCTTTCTCAAGTATTCCACCGCCTACATTTTAGGGTGACAGAGCGGGTTACTACAATTGCATTTTTACTATCGACATCTTTGGGATTCCTCGAACACAGTATTACTATCGAAAGAAGGGACTACTACGATCCCCCCTGGAGAGCAAAAACGCTAATAAATCAAGAACCTCCTCCTCATGCAGCGTGTTTAAAAGCCCGTCAGGCATTAGCGAGTTTTTTGACGCAAATTGCTCATCAATCATCTTGGTATCGACCACAGTGAAATTACCCGGGTCCAACATATTTGTCTGAACCATAATATTATCACCTGATAAATTTGCCACCCGGCCTGTAATCACTTTTCCATCTAAGGTAATAAATGTCGTCGCCGAATACTGGTCGCTGATTTGCTTGTTGGGATGCACAATCGACTCAATTAAGTCTTTAACATTAAAACGCCCGGCCACTGT
>Ga0315322_10002006_pt1 | contig 15792 bp, 12 predicted proteins | sample M110021515metaG_FD_203461 | JGI IMG/M metagenome (GOLD analysis project Ga0315322, IMG submission 203461) | Ammonia-oxidizing marine archaeal communities from Monterey Bay, California, United States - M1 100m 21515 | ecosystem: Environmental > Aquatic > Marine > Intertidal zone | place: USA...
CTTACTGGGCAGTGCTCAGGATGGTGGGGTTCCACAAGTCGGTTGCAATTGTTGTACTGACCTTGTGCCAAGATATCCAGTTTCAATTGGATTGATAGATGCAGAAGGCGGACGCCATCTGTTCGAAGCTACAAGGAATCTTGGTGAGCAATTGCGAATTTGGGGTACTGATTCAGTAGACTCACTATTCCTTACCCATGCACATTTTGGCCATGTAGATGGTTTAGGTTTATTTGGTAAAGAGACAATGAATGCACAGGGTGTTGCTCTTCATTGCTCAAAGAGTATGCTAGACCTTATTGAGAGAACACCAAATTGGTCCATACTACTATCTCATGGGGTTTTCAATCCGAGAACTGCCGCCTTTGTACAGTTACCTGGGGTGAGTGTTGAAGCGATTGAAGTTCCACATCGTGCAGAACTTTCAGATATGCATGCTTACTTGATTAAGGCAGAAAAGTCACTACTCTTTTTGCCTGATCACGACACTTGGCAAGAAACACTTCGCGAGCATGACTTACGAGCATGGCTCAATCATCTCGAGGTTGATATTGCATTAATTGATGGGACATTCTTCAGTGCTGATGAACTAAAGCATAGAAGCCAAGGAGATGTCCCTCATCCTCCTGTTGAGCAAACATTACAGATGCTTGGTGAGAGACGAGATGGTGATGGGGAAGTAGTCTTCATCCATCTAAACCATACAAACCCGTTGTGTAGAGATGATACGCCAGTGGCCGAATTAGGCTGGAAGGTTGGCAAAGAAGGAATGAAATTCTTACTTTGATTACGATACCATTTCTATGGTGTATTCTAAAGAGATTAATTCGATTGTATAAGCGACTTCTTCACCATCGTCAGTTGTTTGGCAACCAGTTCCTCCACCAGTATTGACATTGACTGAAATTCCGAGAGAGTGTTCTCCAATTCCAAATAATCCATCCAACATCATCATAATTTCAGATTCACTCATGTTGCTTACTGTAGTTCCTACAATACTGGAGTCGTGCCATTCTAAGATTACTGAATCTCCGGATTGGGTTGGAGAGGTTTGCTCCAAACCAGAGTGCATCAGATTTCCTGAAACATCGTCATCCTGTGGTGGTTGAGCAATAGTACATCCAAAGCCTTGTTGAGCTTCGTCGTCTGTGAAGGTTAGAGTCGCTCTTACTCCAACGATATTTTTACCATCTATTTCTCCACCAGCAGCATCTGAATTGACCATAATATCTGTTGTATTTCCATCAGGCACATATGTTGAATCATCTGCGATTGCGTGATAAGAATAAATTCCCTCAACTGAGTAATCTCCAACTCCACCTAGTGCTGAAGATGAAGATGAAGAATCAGGTGCTGTAGCGAGATAAGTAGCTTCAAGGCCAGCGAATGGAATTATGATGGCTGCAGCAAAGGTTCCAATCTTTTTACTATCTGGCCAATTGAATCTTCCCAGTGATGAAACATCTGGTGTTCGCATTGCGTTCATAATGAAGTGTGCTGCAAAGGCTGCGCCCATTCCTGGTACTGAAGGGAATACACCATCTGCATCGGCAACGGATTTCCAATCCATAATAGCCGGTAGCATCGACCAAGCTATAACTGCAATAAATGCTGAAGACATCATAACAATAGAATGAGTAGAATCTGGTTTGTATCCCATCCATCGAATAATCAGCAAAGGGACAAATATGCTTCCTAGTCCATACACTGCTAGTACTACTAACTTGAACACGGAATCTCCGCCTGGAACGTAAAGTCCACCAATTGAAATTGCAGTTGCGAAAGCAGCGACAACTAATGTGACCTTCTTTGTTGTCTTGTGGTCTTCTCTCCATTCTGGTTTGATGTCATCGGTAATCGCAGCAGTGCAGGCTAGTACCTGACTGTCTGCGGTTGACATAGTTGCTGCGAAAATCGATGCAAGAATCATACCAATACCGATTGCTGGCATTGTATCCATAGCCAGCATTGGAAGTCCTAATTCTGGATCAAAACTGTCAGCCTTTGGGAACAGTACACGACTTGATAATCCAACAAAGGTCATCAAGATAATGAATGGAGTCTGCCAAACGAAGAACCAAACCATTGCTTGTTTCCTGTCCTTTTCTGAACCGAGAGTCATAACTCTGGACACTACTTGTGGCTGGCCTGCGACTGCCAATCCCCCAAGTAGGAAAGCAAAAATCCACAGCGAAAATCCAAACATTAGGTCAGGTGGCATAATATTGGTTAGGGCCGTGTCTTGAGACTCAAGGCCAGAATTCATCCCGCTAAAACCTCCAACTTCTCCTAATGCAATCCAACACAGAATCATAGAACCAACAATCATCACACATGATTGAATCGCATCGGTCCAGATAGATGCCCTGATTCCTCCTGCGTAGCAGTAAGCAACAACCAGTACGAAACCAATCAATATTCCTACAAGTTCAGACCATCCCATCATTACTAGCAATGCTTTACCACCAGATGTTAGTTGGGCTGCAGCATATATGCTTAGGAATAATACTGAGAGAGCAGCCGCCAATTTTGCTTCTGGCGAGCCTGCCTTATCACCCACAAGAGATGAAAGTGACCTAACATTTCTTTTGTGTCCTTCCTCCTGAATGAATTTGTATAACCACATCCATGCAACTAGTTGGCCCAGTGTTGATGCAATCGCCAGCCAAATTACATTGTAGCCCATCACATAAGTGAAACCTATTGCACCGATGAACATGTAACCTGAGTTCCATGTACTAACTGCAGAAAGTGCTGCAAGAGCAGGATGCATTCCACGTCCTGCGACCAAATAATCATCAGTTGTATCCTTCTTTACACGAATAGAAGCCAAACCTACTCCTGCAAAGAGTAGCATGAATGCGAGAAATGAAATTACTATCCAAAATTTCTCAGAAATCTAAATCACCTTAAGTTAATACTTCCAAAAGGCGATCCTGTTCAACAGCGCGTCGTAGTTCCATAGCGATTCTTCGACCACTGGAAACAGGTTTTCTCCATGTAGCATTACCATATGGGTGACCCACAGACATGTGTACATTTGTTCCACCACCTAAACGAGGAGCAACGTCATAGATTGCATAATCCATGTCTTTGTCGATACATGTCTGTAAGCAGAATGGCCCAATAATTCCTGGGTCATAATGCTCCTTGGATGCTGTAATGAATTTCTCACCAAGTTCGAATGCTTTCTCCAGTAGAGATTCTCGAATCGTTGCTGTATTGTGTCCAACAACTGTCATTTCAGGAATCTGCTGATGTGCCGGCATAGTCATTTGTTGAGGTGCTGGCAAGCGGACGTGACCATCGAGAGATGATTCAAAGCGCCAGTCAACGCCGAGAAGTTCGAGTTTTGGCATCTCTTCTTCAAGGGGTGAATAGAAGAAGTTGAGGTTGAATACTGGTCCGATTACATATTTCTCAATACGTGCGCCATCAAGACTAGCCTGGTCAATTATTCCTTCCTTTAGCAGAGTCTCGCTCTTTTCACAATACTCCTTGTATGATGCACAAGTAAAGAATCCACGCTCGAGTTTCTTTTGTGCATGGTGTAATTTGACTATTACTAAACAATCAATGTCCTGAGGGTCTGCGATAGCTTCAGGATATGGTAGTCCTGCTTTGTCAAGAATCCAATAGTAATCCTGTTCCTCAGTCCTTTCTTCCATTCGAAGCATGTTTCGAGAACCAAACATTGGAACATGGAAGTTATTCTCCACATCTTCAATACTAGAATAAGATGTGAATGATCTATTAGGAATGTATACCACATTTCTTTTTCGCATTTCTTCTTGCATCTTTGGCTGCATAACATCATTGAATGAATCCATCACAATTGATTTGTCGACCATTCCTCTGCGAACTCTTCCGGAGGATGTTCTTTGAGTTTTGAAATACTGAGAGTAGGTCTTGTCTCTACCTTCTTGGCAATATGCTACAGTCGGAAAACCTTCTTCGATTGCCCCATCACATATGTCTAGAGCAGAGTGACTTGCAGTCATACCAACACGTAATTTCAGACGCTCGTAATCTTCGATGATACCGGCGATTTCGTCCTTATTTATCATGCGTTTACTCCTCCCTGATTATGATGCTATACGAGATGGCTCTTGTAGTTAGTCAAACCTTTGAAGTTGCATCAATTCATCAGTAGTTAGCGTATCTCCGCTCATCAACTTGCTCATCAAGTCTTGAACTTCGACACGTGCTCCACGCTGGTTATCACCAGTGACAGCCCCACGCATAGCACGCAGCATGTCTTGTATTGAGTGTAGGCACCTTAGTGATACGATGTAGAAGTGGTGTGCTTTGTCAGCCTCTTTCTTTGATTTACGGAGTTGGCGGTGGGCGGATTCTGCTTGTTCGCGCTGTCTGTCAACTTCCTTATTCCATTGTAGCATCAATTCATGCGCCTCTTGCGCTGCAACTGCTGCAGTCTGGACCTCTTCATGGGCGGCTTCTTGTTTTGCCATTGCTTCACGAAGAAGTTCACGAGCCTCTTTCAACTCACCATTTGAGCCTTCAGAAGTCTTCATTTCACGGATTTTGGAAGAGATTTCTTTCATTCTCTTCATGACTTTCTTTTCATTTTGCCCGGTATGTTCTCCACGCTCGAATTCGCTTTCTAATTTTTGTAAATCTCTGCGTAGAGAGTGGATAGTGACCTTTTTCTCTCTCTTACCACGGTATCCAGATGAATGGTCTTCTTTTTCAGGGCGTTCGGAATCAAGCATTGATTTTGCTTGCTTGACCTCTTTGTTAGCATCGGAACGGATCGATTTCTTTTCACGGACCAATTCGTTCATCTGTTCACGGATTTCACGCTGTTGGCGGACATTCTGGATGAGTTCACGAACTTCTGCATTTAGTTCGTTTCGGATGACGGTATGCTCTTTGGTACGAGAATTCCAATCATCACGAGTAGTGCGGTACTGAGTTGCCTTTTGGTCTACCAGTTTACGCTTTTCATCTAGAATTTCCTTTATCTCTGCCATTATTCTACGCACCTGTTCGCTGTGTACTCCCGTACTCTAGCGACTGGGCGACTGACCTGTCCCATTTGAAGCCTCCCTACGGGAGGATTTCACAAAAAGGGTAGAATTGCCTTACAAGCATGTGCAATTTTCATTCTTGCTTTGCCTAAATTACTGCTACTTGGACACTGCACCACAATGGTATGCCCTGATTCTAAGCGTGATGCGATTACAGTACACTCCTCTGCGACAATTGTGACCAGAGGTGAATCCGGGTTTAGATCAAGTATCGCCGCCATTGTAGTTGGTTTGAATTCATTTGAAGTCCTTTCCAAAGTGAAGCCCTCTGTATCCAATAGAGCTGCAGAGAAAATACATTCACCGTCGACTAAATCCGCAATTACCGTATTTGCCACAAAATGGCGTGGACAGTGGCAGATGATGACTATTTGCATTAGATATTTCCGCGCATCACATAGCCAATACCGGCCTTATAATAGCCACTTAATGATCCAATAACCTCCAAGCCTCTTCTTCTATAGAATTCAATCGCATGTTCATTATCACCTCTGACTTCAAGTTGAATCTCGGTATGTCCATCAGCGCGAGCAGCAGCCAGAAGGAGTTTCCATGCTTCAGAGCCCAGTCCCTTACCTTTGTAGGTTGAATCGATTGCAAATGCGACAACTCTTACCCTTGCTTCACTAAACTTGTTAGCCCACAAGAGGCCTCTTAGCATTCCATTTTGGTCACGTAAAACAAGATTACCACCCCATACGGGAATTGGTAAGTTTTTCACTGAAGTTTCAGCGTATCTTTCACCGGTTTGGTCGAGAAACAATTGTTTGACTATTTCGATTGTCAATGGATCCAAATCTTTGGGATTTGGTCCTTGTTGCCAAAGTGCCTCCATCGAACCACCTGGCCATTATTCACCGTTCTTTCTTCTTATATTGGCCACGAACGCCACGGTTAGAGCCAATTGATCCAAGTTTACGCATACCTGCTTTCTTAGCACTTACACGCTTTTCCTTCTTCGCTGTAGGTTCAGTTCCTATTGTGGAGAGAAGACCAGAAATATCGCCAAGAGTCATAGGTCCAGAGGATTTAGCAGTTGAGCCGGATTTGTCATTACGGTTTTTACCCTTCTGTCGATCTCGACCCTTTCCACGGGATTGGCTTCCGCTCTTTTTACGAAGCCAAGCCTCTAATCTTCCAGATTCACGGCGTAATTTATGCAAATCTCCACGCCTTTGGCGCAAAGCACGCTGGATATTTTGCGTTCTGCGGTCATAGGATTTCGCTTCCCCTGCATTGATATTCTTGTCTTTTAGTAGCGGTTCGGATTCCAGAAGCTTTGTAGTTGCTTCATCGTGTTTAGTCTCAAATAATTTGAGTGTTTTGATTTCTTTTTTCTGTTCCGTTACTAATACAATAAAACGCTGATGAAGTTCACTTGCTTCACGTGCCTTTCCATGCATTGCTTGTAATTCTAGGAACCAAGAGAACTGTACCTTTTCACGAGAAAGTGAAGGTACTCTGTGTATGTCAATTTCTTCTGTCAGACGGGAATATACCTTTGCTAATTCATCCTCAATCATGTGGATTGGTAGAATTATATCTGAATTGATTTTATCTCTTGAGGTTTTCACACTATCAATTTCTTTATTCCTTTCTTTTAGGTTGATAATGATTGATTTATGCTCTTTCCGCAAATCAGAAGTTTCCTCAATAACTCCACGCATAGCCTTAGCCATTCTTACATTCGATTGACGCTCAGAATCAAGGGCTTCGACTACCTTTTCTACTTCACTCATTTCGATTTTTGTCTTTCCAAGCATTTCTTTGACGAAATCATCTGATTTATCTCTAAGGTCGTGGAATATGTCTGCAGGTTCCATGTTTTGCAATCGGTCAGGCTCTATTGTTTCACAGATCATTTTCCATGATGTCCCATCTCCGAATAATTTTGCAGCACGCAGTAATTCATCTCTGATTTTCAGTTCCCCAACTGCCCTTACAACACGGCAAAGGTCATGCTCTGGATTAAATGGGTCTTCAATCGATAGATGATGTTCACCCATACGAGGTGGTTTTTCCTTCTTGCTGTTTACAACATCTAGGGCAGATGGTGTTTCATTCATCCAACCTTTTTGATCTCTAGAAAGTGTACTACCATTTCTAATTGAAATAATTTCATTTTCCCAATCCATCGTTGCATAGTCATGGAAGAATGAGTACAGTAACTCTGTAAGAGTAGTAGTAGCAGGCGAGTCAATCTTAGCATCTGTATTGATTGTAATGTCGTATTCCTTTTCATCAATTTCGACGATTGTTCTATCTGTAGAGGATTGTAGATTAGGAATAATTCCCGATTTGATTAGGTGATTGATTACCAATACAGACCATGCATATGACGAAAAAGTACCACTATGTGCATCTGAAATATTTCTGTGCAACGCCCAATGCTTAACACAAATGGCAAGTTTTCGTACACGTTCATCTTTGTCCGCATATGCTTTCAGTAAACTAGTATTATGTAATGCAAGATTATTATTTATTGAAATATCAACTTCCATTCCACTACGTGGATCTGTAAACTTGACAATAGGGACAGTTGCTCTAGTTAGTGCTTGAACTGATTCCATTCCTTGTCCGCGTAGCATTCCACTAATACGCTTGACAATTTTCTTTTGATCAGCTCCAGGTAATTGTAGACATAAATCTAAATCTCCTGTCTTGAGTGAAAGTCCACTTTCAGATGAGCCAAAAGCAGTCAACTTTGAGCCCTTAAATTTCGATGAGATACTCTTTTCCAAATGATTTATCAAACTATCTTTACGCTTGATATCACCAGTGTTAAACTTGTGATTCGAAACAGTATATCCAAGTGGCTTGTCATAAGCAGCAAACTCTTCTTTAGTTGGAGTCGCCATTTCTAATGTGCCAATAATATGGGAATGGAGGTTGCTGAATAGATTAACATCCTCAGGAGAGAGTCCAGTAATCTCACAATTACCGCTCATTCTTCTTCACCTCCAATTTCTTTTTTCGCTTCTACGGATCTAGAAATCTTCCTTTCCTTCATAATCGCTTTAGAGGACTTACCACCATTGCGAACTCTTTCAGCATCGATAACCAAATCTTCGAAATCTTCTCTCTCGACCCTTGTTTTCCAAAATTCTAATGCATCTTGACTAGAGCCTAGCGCGTCTTCTAGTCGCTTTGTACGAGAGGTAGATCTTCGCCTTACTTCTTCCCAGCGAACAAAGTCTTCTTGACTTTCAGCGTTAGCTCCAACGAGTTCAACCATTGCATCATGGGCTTTTTGTGCTGAATCAATTAAATTCCTTGCTTTAGTTCTTGATTCATTCATTTCTTTTACCAATGGTTGTGAAGAGGTTCTTTCAGAAACCCATTCTTCATGCTCTCTAATTAGAGATTTCATTTCATTGATGAATTTCTCTTCGGTTTTGTGAGTGCCAGCACTTGTTTCTAATTGGGTCTCTATCGACTGTAATTTCTCAGAAAGTTTGTCCTTAGCCCACTTTGGGTCGGGATTTTTCATTCCACCTTCAGTAATCAGTTGTTCACGAATTTCATTAGAGCGTTCAAATAGAGTTCTTGCTTCCTTTTGAGCAGCATTTCTCTCTTTCTTTAAATTTGCAACTTTGGAATTAATATCATCGCGACTTTCTCTAGCAGATTTAGCCTTTGGTTCGGCTTCAGCGAGTTCGATTCTACGGGCTTCCAAATCCTCTGGAATAATGTCAGCCAATCTTTCCCTGCGGTGCAAAATAGCTTGCGCCAATAGTTTAGGTGAGACGGCGAGAAGGTCGTTCGCATCCATTGGAATCAATGCGGCCACCTGCCTCCCTTGGATAAAGGCTACGACCCACCCTTAAGGGTGGGTGAAGGTGAAGAACCCCCAAGCCCCGAGGGGGTTACATGCGGCGAGCCGTTGTAGTGGCCTTTTTACTGGCGTTAACCATGGTTCCCGTTGCACAGGCAAGTGGTGGAGTTATCGATTTAGTCACTATTAGCGGCAATGGTGAAGTTGGCGCGGGCCCAATCGATGTAAACCTCTCAATACTCGGCGTCGGCGGTGTAAATTCTGCCTCGGTTAATTGGAGTGCAACTTTAAGTGACTCTGAAGGAAATCTCATAGATTCAGATAGTGGGAATTCACTGGTCGATGATGGTGTAACTAGTTATGTGGAAACAATGTTGGGTGACGCTCCACTCGGATATTCGAATTTGACTATTACGCTAACTGGTGACATCGGAACCCCTGGTGCAAATCAATGGATAACTTACTCTGAAATAATTCAACGGCTTAGGCCACTCGATATTTCCGTAGGTGAGCCAACAATTACCGGAGTTAACTCTACAGGGGTCGAAACCTCGAACTTAACAATTAATGATGGTGATTTTACCAGAGTTGATGTTCCAGTTATCAATGATGGAGATATTACTTGGAATGGATCACTAAATCTAACCTTAGACCAATTACAAGTAACTCCTGTAACTGTTGACATTGATCCCGATTCATCGTTGATAATTTCATTCTATACCGGACAACTAGCAGAGGGTGCACATGATTTAGTCGCACAACTCAACGGGCCCTCAGATACAGATTCTAGTGATGATTCCGTTTCACTGCAATTCCAGGTAGGGCCACCTCCTCTGCCTGAATTAGTACTATCTGTCCAACGCTTGAACGAACCGGAACCTGGTTCAAGTATCTCTTGGAATTTATCTGCAACCAATATAGGTGAATCCCAATTCGATGGACTACTAGTTTGCTTGTTTGATAGTGATGAGATTTTATCAGAAGGTGTTTCTATTCCAGTTTCAGGAACTGTTTATACAAATGTTACAATGATCTCCAAGCCGGGCCAGTTACATTGTGGTACAGAAGATGCAAGAACATCATCAACTACCAATGCAAGCGATTCTGTTTTGATGGATTCTGCAATATTTATCGGAGCGGGCCACTCAACACCAACTCTACTCGGAGGTCCTTGGCATGCTGGCGATGAGGTTACGCTTTCGATTTTACTTCGTAATGAAGGCAATACAATAGGTAATGCTAACATGCGTATTGAGATTGATGGAGCAGTACAAAACGGAACTCCGACCACCTTGGAAGACGGAAAGGCAGGAGAAGTAAGTCAAGAATTCACTTTTGCGTCCGCAGGTAGCCATGTAGTGAATTGGAGCGTCAATAGTCCAGATGGTGCAGTTGATTCGAATCTCTCTGGTAGCATCACTATACCAGTACTAACCGCACAGACTATTATTATGGATATCGAATCGATTTCGATTGTTGAAGAAGGAATAGAACTTTCTTGGTCAATAGATTTGTCCGAAGGCAGAGATAGAATCGTAAATCTTAATTTTGGAGTCATAAAAGATGGATTAAAAGGAGATACAATTACTGAAGAAAGAAATTTACTTTCCGGAATCACATATGGTTCAATGGTAATTGGATACCAAGACGGACAACAATCATTTGCTAGCATTTCAGTTACAGATTGGACAATTGGTTTCGGATCATATGTTGAGGATACAGAATCGATTCCAGATTATACCTTTAATCCACAAGTAACTGTAAATCCTATAACGCAACCTAGCACGCCAAGTTCAGGCTCCCAAGTTACTGTTTCTTATACACTGAGCAATACAGGAGAAGGTACAATCCCTCCTGGCCAAATTGTAATTACTGATAGCGAAGGTGAAATTTTATCGTCAATAGCAACAGTTGGAATGGAGGAATCTTCTCGGGATGAGAGTGCCTTAGTAAATTGGCCAGAAGGCGATAGTGTGAAGCTGATTGTCTCTTGGCATGTTGCTGCGATAACTGTTAGTGATGAGGCGATAATTACTTCTGATTCTGTGGAAAGTGAAAGTGATGAATTTACTATTCCATGGGGCGGCATACTTGGTGGATTAGTATTAGGGATGCTCTTGATTTTTGTAATTAGAATAAAGTTTGCTCCGAAAAAGGAAAAGGTTGAGAAGAAGAAGGTCACTAAAAAAGAAGAATCAAAAGACGAAAAGGTCGAGGTCGCATGCCCTTCATGTGATCGAAGATTACGCGTTCCAAGCACATACAACGGCGGAGTAAGATGTCCTGAATGTGAAACTCGATTTGATGTAGAAGCTGAAGTTGAGGAGCCTGACGAAACTGCGGACGATGAAGTTGATGACGAAATCGAAGAATCCAGCAAAGAGTTGTGGTCCGCATCTGATAATGATATTCTTGCTTGTCCAAAATGTACAAGGAAGTTGAAAGTTCCGTTTGATAGACGGCCAGCAAAAGCACGTTGTCCGGCCTGTGAAACGATTTTTGAAGCAAGGTCAGAATGACATATATTCAATTGTGATGACTAGGGTGGTATGTGTATGGGAGCCGGTCATTTTCAGGAATTCGAGGATGAATACCTAGAAACACTCTATGATTTTCATGAAAAATTCCCCGGTCAAAGGGTGCGAAATGGTGATCTTGCAAATTACCTCAGCGTCTCTCCAGCATCAGCTACTGAGATGGTTCAGAGATTAGCAAAAAATGGATTTGTAGATTACATCCCTTACAAAGGAGTCAGCCTAACTCCGGATGGTTTAGAGCATGGTATGATGATGAAAAGACGTCACCGCCTTGCCGAAGTACTTCTAACACTTTTACCATTTGAAGGGGATGTACATGCTACTGCTTGCCGATTGGAACATGCCTTTGATGATGACCTTGAAGTATGTATTTCCCTACTACTTGGCAATCCTAAAACCGACCCTTCTGGAAAAGAAATACCACCTGCGAATTCAAGAATATCTGGTAAAATAAAACGAAATACTGATTTGTGCATTCTTAACAGTTTAACTTCTCCGGGAACAGGTGAAATAATACTGATTATGACTACAGCAAATGCGAGAGATATTCTCTCCCAGGCGGGCATTAAAGTTGGATCTATTATCGAAAAAAATAGTGAAGGAATATTCTGTGATGGTATGCAATTAGAAATTTCAAATGAGTTGTCAGAACGAATAGTGTTGCGGTGTGTAAAATGAATAAAAAGTTAGATCAAATACGCGCCAAAGAAGAAAAATTCCACGGAATTGACAGCCAATTTCTTACAGAAGGGCTACGACTGGTTTTGTTGCTGCCGGCCTTTTCATTACTCTTTTTCTTTGGAGCTTGGGCATACAAAGGAACAAGTCCAGAATGGTGGCTGGAAAATTTAGAGCCAACAGTTGGCTTTGATTTTGCCACTTGTCTCACCCTTATCGCAACCACAATTTTATTGGGATTTTGTACCGGATTAAACATTCACCGTCACAGAGTTCGCCTAACTAGAATGGTGTTTAGGGCTGAAGTGGCTGCCGCTGCTGAATCGCACCGCCCCGTTACTAGTATGCATGGCTATGCTTCAGTAGATGGTCTAATCTCCCGTACAATGGCTAGTCATAACACGGCCTTATGGCTGGGGGTTTTAGCAACATGTTTGGCGTTTTTAGTGGCATACTTAGACTCAGAGTCAGAAATAGGACAACGTGGATTACTAGCAAGTTCCGCATTGGTTACTATGGCGATTGGACAGCACTTGTCTACCCGTAATCGCAAATTCAACATGGTGACTAATGATGGTCTTCTAACCGCATATTCACCACCATTACATCCTTCAACTTTGGAAATGGTGTTTAATGATATGTTACGAACACAGATGGACCCTTTATTGTGTAGTAAATTTGATGATTTTTTGCTAGACTTTGAGACCCATATACGCAAAGAAGTGGGGCGAGAATTTGCAAGAGAGAAGTTTTTGATGCTCATGCACCGACGTTACAAAGGTAGCCTTGACCGTAATACTACCAACATTGAACTAGGCGAAATTCTAACAGATAAAGGAGTGCTGGAAATGCTTGAGCATGAGGTATTCACCGAAAGTTTGTGGGATTCCTTATTCGACCAGTCAATATCATCATATCCTGCGTTCTATAGGCTAATTGAGCGATTAGAACAGGATTTATCAATCGGTAGAAAACCAGATATGGATGATTTACTATTCGATGTAGATTTAGAGAATATTGTCACAGAAAGAGCCAACTTATTCTGTTATTTCCACAATCTTTCAGATAAAGAAAGGCAGGTTGTGCTACGTGTCAATTCACCAGACTTCAGACCACATGATCTCTCTCTCAGGTATAACTTGAAGCCGGGACAAAAGTCTTGGTGGCCTGATGAAGTAGTACCTTTGTCATCTGATGGTGACGACGATCAACTAGGACGGATGGCTGGATTACTCCAAGATGGAACTCTTGCTTGGCAGAATCTCTTGCCAGAGAGGACAGGAGAGGCTACAGTCGGGATTCGTTTGGAAAATGTGAGTGGTGACTTACTTGTGGGCCGTCAAATAAATGTCAGAGTACGACCAGAATTTGTAAATTGGCTCCGAAATACTAGCTCTTTAACAGCATATTTAGTTGGAGGAATCGGGCTCGCTGGAGCAATAATTTTCCAATTAATTGCCGTTTTAGCATCTGCTTAAGATAAAAATTTCTAATCGTAGCATTGAAAGTCAAGATGTCGTCGCAGAAGTCATGGCAGAGCATGCGAATGAGGAAACTCGTCCTGACTCAGATTTGCGCGACCACCTCCACCAGATGGAATCCAAAGTGCGCAAATTACGTGAGGGGCGTAACAATCACAATGAGCAAGCAAAGCGCTTTGCTGATCAGCGTAATGCCATTCAAACACAATATTCTGAGCATCGCGAAAAAGTTGACTTAGCAGTGGCTGAAGTGAAGGTAATTCGTGCTGAGCAGAATATTCACAAGGAACGACGTAATGCGATCCAAGCTCAAATCCGTGATCTAATCGGTCAGGCTAAATCCCAGCGTGGCAGCAAAGATGAAAAGAAGTCGGCATCATTTGAATTCAATAAATTGTCACTTGAAGTTGACAACATGGAAAAAGTGTTTGAAACCCGTGGTGGAATGTCTCCGAAGAAAGAAAAAGAAACGATGTCGCTCATCAAAGTCATGCGCCGTCGTATGAAAGAATTAGAACCTGAGGTAAAGGAATTACAACTAATCAAAGTAGATTTGTCCAATCGAGATGAGGCAATTGCGACTCTAAAGGCTGAAGCAGATGCTGCCCACAAGCAATTTGTCGAGTGCCTTGAGAGAATTAAGGGTATGAGAAAAGGCCTAGATGAACTATTTGCACACAGAGATTTCTTGAAAGGAGAGGGAGATCGTTTCCACAAAGAATTCGTGGCATGCAAAGAAAAAGCAGATGAAGTCCATTCTAAAATTACTGAATTAATGAAGGAAGTTAATGAAGCGAGAGATAAACTGAAGATGGCTCGTGAAGAACGTGAATCCTGGATTACAGATCATAATGAATTGATTTCCAAAGAAATGAAAACAGGCGCAGAAGATGCCAAAGTTGCAGATTCAATGGTCGATCATCTTCTTAGTGCTGGTAATTTATCATTTGGCGGTACAATGTCTGGGGACAGAGATGGTCTTGGTGTAAAGAAGGGGCGTTCTGAAAAGAAGAAGAATATGCGCCGTATCAACATCGCAAACCGTGGTAGGAAGTGATTCTATGCTTGGCATCATTATGGCCGGGGGCCAAGGCACCCGACTGATGCCACTTACGGCAAATAGGCCGAAGCCAATGGTTCCTGTACTAGGGCGTCCAGTAATTGATTATGTTAAGGATGCAATGGTGGCATCGGGACTATCAGAAATTATTGTCACAACCGGATATCAGGGTGAGCAACTGATTGAACATGTTTCCACTTGGGATATATCTAGTCGTGTAAATCAAGAAGATTCACCTATGGGGACTGCAGGAAGTGTACGCTTACTGTTTGATGATTTACAGGAAACATTTGTGGTTGGATCAGGAGATTCAGTTGCATCCTTTGATATTGCTGATCTGTTAGAAGCACATCGAAATTCGGGCGCTAAAGTAACAATGGCATTGTGGAGAGTAGATGACCCTACTGAATATGGAATTGTAGGACTCGCTGATGAAAACCAAGGTAAAGTTGACTCCACTCTAAGTGAAGGTTACATTTCTCGATTTAAGGAAAAGCCAACACCAGAAGAAGCATTTTCTAATTTGATTAATGCTGGATTATATATTATTGAACCAGAAGTAATGGAATTGGTTCCAGTTGGTGAAAAATATGATTTTTCCAAACAACTCTTCCCCGATGTGCTTGCTCGTGGCTGGCCAATGTACGCTAAAACAGTGAATGGTATTTGGTTTGATGTGGGACATCCGTTTGAGTTACATAGTGCTCAGATGGCATTAATTGAGGGGAGAGATGTTCTACCATTTCCTATGCCGGATGGTGAAGTTTTACCAGATGGATCTTTCATCAGCAGAACCGCATCGGTTAGTGGCCATGTTGAAAAATCGATAATTCTTGAAGGTGCATCGGTAAATGGTGCTGCTGTAAATTCCGTGGTAATGGCTAATTCTCGGATAAATGGAGTCTCAGAATCATCAATAATTGGTGAAAACGCAGTTATCGATTCAAGAATCCAAAATTGCGTTATTGGGGATGGAGTACACCTTATCATCGATCTTGAAAATGAGCGTAGAGCGTAATTTGGGTATGCGGGCCGGGGTGTGATTCTTATACCTAATTTAGCGCCCATGCGTTAATGAGCATCGAGGGAGATGGAGAGCCGGTCCGCAGTTATGACCGCTCATGGGGTGAAATCGAAGAGATGTTAGAGAAAGCAATCTCTCGACGCGAAGAGTGGAAAAAATGGTTTTCCCAATGCCGGTCAGACGGTG
>Ga0315322_10002009_pt1 | contig 15783 bp, 15 predicted proteins | sample M110021515metaG_FD_203461 | JGI IMG/M metagenome (GOLD analysis project Ga0315322, IMG submission 203461) | Ammonia-oxidizing marine archaeal communities from Monterey Bay, California, United States - M1 100m 21515 | ecosystem: Environmental > Aquatic > Marine > Intertidal zone | place: USA...
CCATCACTGATTGCTATCTCAAACATTAATCTGAGCGCTACATCTGCTTCATGAATATCTATAACCTTGGCAGAGTTCTTTTTTTTAAATAAATTTTTTATCATTTATTAAGTTATTAGTTTACGTAAGTGATTTCTTGGATACGTAAAAAATGTTCCAAGAAGTATCATAAGATCAAGTTGCACTGATTTATTTTCAATATATATTTTATCTACTTTTGCTAATTTTAAAGGATTGCTCATATCATACCCAAGAACTTGAGCCAAGCCAGTAATTCCCGGTTTAATAGAATATATTTCTTTCAACAATCTCTCATTAGTTAACTCAAATTGAGATGGTAGTCCGGGCCTTGGCCCAATTAAGTTTATATCTCCTTTCAAAACATTTATTAATTGAGGAAATTCATCCAGCTTAATCTTTCTAATAATATTTCCGCAGAAAAGCTTATGCTTTTGATCAAGTTGATGAGTACCTGTGTTGGGAGTATTTCTTTTTAAAGTTCTTAATTTGATTATTCTAAATACTACCTTATTTTTACCAATTCTTTCTTGAATAAAAAAAATTGGCAAGCCATCCTCAATTATTACCATTAAGACTGCTAAAAATAAAAAAGGAGAAATAATAAATAGCCCAAGTACACAAATAAAATTTCTAGCTAATGTAATAAATTTTTTAAGAATCATTATGTGAGGTAAAATAAACAATTATTTTAAATCATTAATATGAATATTGCTTTAACTGGCTCATCTGGATTGATTGGATCTAATTTTGCTGCAGATTTAAAAAAAGCAGGCCATGCTATATTGCAAATATCATCTTCTAATTCAGATCATAAAGAACATATATACTCTTATGATGAAATCAAATCTAAAAAATTATCTATCAACATAGACTGCATTATTCATCTTGCATCCATTAATTCAAATTTAACTCAAGAAGAAATCAGCCTAGAAGTTGCTCTAGCAAAAACAGTAATTAATTTGATGGAAATTTTAGATTGTAAAAAAATAATTTTTTTTAGCACGATCAAGGTTTATGGTGATAATTCCTTTGAAAAAAATATATTTACTGAAGATTCAAACTTAGATCCAATTTGTAATTATGGCAAGGCAAAGCGGGAATGTGAAAGTGTAATCACTCAATATTCAGAAAAAAAACATATCAATTATACAATTCTTAGAATACCTCCATTAATGATAAATAATCCAAAATCTAATTTAGGCACATTATTTAAACTTGTTCAGAAGAATTTCCCAATACCTACATTTAAAATTGGTAATAACAATCAAAGGAGCTTTTTGTCTTATAATTTTTTATTGAGCGTTGTTCAAACAATGCTTTTAGATGATCAAGGAAAATCAGCAAACGAAATTTTCAATGTTTCTGACTCCCAACCTATTTCTACAAATGATTTGTTTCGAAAAATTGGGATTAATCTTAATAAAAAAGTCTGGCTTATTTATCTTCCTCACTTTATTTTTAAATTTATGATGAGTATAAATCGATTACAATTAACTCTCATAAGGCTATATGGGAACTTTTATATTTCTAATGCAAAACTGAAAGAAGCTTTTTCTATTCAAGATAGTATTTAATTAATATGTATATTTTATAAAAATGAACTTAATCGGTACAAAATTAAATTCCTTGCAGCGCACATATAAAACTATTTTAGTTCTAGCCAATGATTTATTTTTAGCATTTGTATGCTGGATGGTTTTTGGGCCACCAATGGCAATTATTATTTCATCTGAGTTTGCATCAGATCTTTTTACTGTTTTGCGTTCTCAAATCTATTCATTTCTTTTTCCAGCCTTTCTTTTTTTATCTTATTTTTATTTTTTTGGATATTACAAATCACTAATAAGATTTTTTGATTCTAGAGATTCTATATTACTTTGTGTGTCTGGTTCCTTGCTTTTTGGATTTTCATGGGCCAGTATTTATATTCTTCAATTTGATCTTATAGCCACAAGTCTTTTGACGGTTGTGGTTCTCCAGGGTTTACTGCTGTCCGCTGTTTTGTATGCATTTATAAACATCTCAAGAGATGTTGCTAAATATTTTTTATATCCATATGAGAAAGATAAGAATGCAATTCCTATTGTTATTTTTGGCTCGGGTGAGTCTGCAAAAGATTTATTAAATACCCTCCAAATTGATGCATCTAAAAAAGTTATTGCGATTTATGACGATTCGCCAACTTTTAAAAATTTGCAGATTAATAACATTCCCATTATTTCAACTTTTAAAAAACTTGAATCTTTAAAATTAAGACATACTAATCTCCAGGTATTTCTTGCTATACCTAATATTCAAACTGAGAAAAGAAGAAAAATTATTTCAGATTTAGAAACTATTAAAGTTGCAGTAAGAACTGTTCCATCACTTTCTGAGCTGATTTCAGATCAAAAAAAAATGTCAGATATTCAGGAACTTTCCATTGACGATATCTTACCTGGAGCAAGAATTTCTAACGCAAGTATTGGTGATGCTTTCAATAAAACATTTTTTATTTCAGGAGCAGGTGGGTCAATTGGTGCTGAAATTACAAGGCAATTACTTGCAAGCAATCCCAATAAAATCATACTATTTGAGCTTTCAGAATATAACCTCTTCAAAATAGAAAGAGAGTGCACTGCAATCAAAATATCCAAGAACCTGGATACAGACATCATTCCAATACTTGGAGATATAAGAGATCGAAAAAATCTTAATTTTGTTTTTAAAAAATATAAGATTCATCATGTTTATCATGCTGCGGCATATAAACATGTGCCATTGGTTGAAGATGGAAATAATATAGCTAAATCAGCTGAAAATAATATATTAGGTACATATAACCTAGCGCAGGAATCTGTTGAATCTTCTGTACTCTCATTTGTTATGATTTCCACTGATAAGGCTGTTAGACCAACAAATGTAATGGGAGCTACAAAAAGGTTTGCGGAAATAATTATTCAATCAATTCATGCTGCTAATCAAAGAACTAAATTTTGCATGGTTAGATTTGGCAATGTTATTAATTCATCTGGCTCTGTCATTCCAGTTTTTATTGATCAAATCTCTAGAGGCGGACCAATTACAGTAACCGATAAGGAAGTGATGCGATACTTTATGACTATACCTGAAGCGTCAAATTTAGTTCTGCAAGCTGGTGAGATGTCTGAGGGAGGAGAAGTATTTATTTTGGACATGGGTGAGCAGATTAAAATTTATGATTTAGCTAAAAAACTCATTCATTTATCTGGAAGAAATTATGCTGATGATGAGACTCAGGATGGAATTCAAATTGAAGAAGTTGGCTTAAGGCCTGGAGAGAAAATGTATGAGGAGTTATTAATTTCTGGCTCGGAATCAACAACAAGCAATGAAAAGATCTTTAAGGCAACAGAATCTTTTGTTGAGATAAATGAGCTTATGCCTATTTTAAAGCAAATGAGAGAGCATATCTCTGACTATAATAGTCAGGGAATTTTAAACTTATTGCTTGATCATGTGGAAGGGTTTCAAAGATGAAAAAAAATTATTACTTAGCTTTCATATATATTCTTTTTTCAAATTTTATTGCAGCTCAGAATGTTGATGAACTAAAGATACAAGATGGTTTCAATATCGCAGTCTTTGCAAATGATTTAGATAGTCCTAGGCAAATGGCTGAGGGTAAAAATGGCACAATTTTTGTCGGAGAAAGAAGTGGTCAAATAGTAGCTTTAATTGATTCTGATAATAATGGACAAGCCGACTCTAGGATACTTTTAGCAAATGACTTAACTTATTCTACTGGAGTAAGTATTTATGATGGAGATTTATATTTCTCTGAAATAGATAAGATTTGGAAAATTGAAAATATTGAAGATTTGATATCAAGCAAATCTAGCTTTAAAGAAAAGCTACCAGAAAAAACTTTAGTCTTGGATGGTTTGCCAAATGATACATGGCATGGCTGGAAGTGGTTGCAACATGATAGTGCTGGCAGTCTGTATTTTAATGTTGGAGCTCCTTGTAATATTTGTTTGTCAGAAAATTCCCAGTATGCATCAATATTGAGAATTATTGATAATAGGGTTGAGAATGTTGCTAAGGGAGTAAGAAATAGCGTTGGTTTTGCATTTCATCCAGAAAATAAAAAACTTTTTTTTACTGATAATGGAAGAGATTGGATGGGAGATGACATGCCCTCATGTGAATTAAATAGATTGGATGCAAATGGCCAATTTTTTGGATATCCATTCAAACATGCAAGAGATATAAAAGATCCAGAATTTGGAGAAATGAATCCAGGTTATGATTTCATTGATCCAATATTTGAACTGGGAGCACATGTAGCACCTACTGGAGTTGCCTTCTATGAAGGAGCAATGTTTCCGGGCAATATGAAAAATAATTTATTCATCACACTGCATGGCTCATGGAACAGCTCAAAGAAAGTTGGTTATAAAGTTTTGCGTATAGTATTAGATGATGTTGGTAATGTTGTTAGCTCTCATGATTTTATAACTGGATTTCTCAGAGCTGGCAAAGTAATTGGGAGACCTTCTGCACCATTATTTTTAGAAGATGGAAGCCTTTTAATTTCTGACGATAAAGCAAATCTTATTTATCGTGTTTCCTACAATCAATAAAAATGAAAGTTGGAATAGCTGGCTATGGGGTTGTTGGCAAAACTAGATATAAATCTATACTTCAAAATACCTCGTTTGAAGTAACTGCAGTTTCAGAATCTAATTTAAAAGCACAACAAGGAATTCCTAAAGGAGTAACACTTTTCAATGACTACAAGTCCTTAATTAACAAAGCAGATATTGAAGTAATTTTCATTAGTTTGCCAAACCAATATGCAGCGGAAGCTGTATCTCTCAGCATCAATAGAGGATTGCATGTGTTCTGTGAGAAACCTCCTGCAAAGACTCTTGATGATCTGTTGGAGGTTAAACATTTAGCAATTAAAAATCCTAATTTAAAATTAATGTATGGCTTTAATCATAGATTTCATCTTTCTGTTGAAAGGGCTAAATCTATAATAGATAAAAACACTCTTGGAAAAATGATTAATATGAAAGGAGTATACGGCAAATCTCAAATGATCAGCTTTAATCAGACAGATTGGCGAACAAAAAGAGATGAAGCAGGGGGAGGGATTTTATTGGATCAAGGTATTCATATGCTGGACTTGATAAGATATTTGTCAGGAGAATCTTTTACAGAAATCTTTTCATTTATAGACAATGCATTTTGGAATTTTGATGTTGAAGATAATGCATATATATTAATGAAATCTTCTTCTGGTGTTGTTGCACAACTTCATTCATCTGCAACACAATGGAGACATATTTTTTATTTGGAGATTACTCTTGAAAAAGGATCCTTGATTCTTGAGGGACTTTTAACAGGCTCAAAGAGCTATGGCGAGGAGCTTTTAAGAGTTATTTCTTCAGACCCTGAAATAGATAGAGGAATGCCAAATGAAGAAATTATAAAATATGATGAAGATGTTTCATGGGATAATGAAATAAAATATTTTGCTAATGCGCTGAAAGAAAATGCGCATATAAAAAGAGGTAGCATTGATGAAGCTATTAAGACAATGACACTAATAGAGGCTATATATAAAGCAGATCCAATCTGGAAAGAAAAATACTACAGTTAGATTTAATATCATAATGAGGCAACCTGAATTAAATTTTTGTTTAGATACTGCAAAATCTGCAGCAGTACTTGCTGGTCAGTTTTTAAAGAAACATCAAGGGAAATCTCTCAAAATACTTTCAAATGATGGGCGTGATATTAAGCTCCAACTTGATTTAGATACAGAGGAAATTATCAAGCAGCATCTATCTTCTCAAACTTCATACTCAGTTTTAGGCGAGGAGCTAGGGCCTTCTGACAGCCTAGGTGAATTTTATTGGGTGGTTGATCCATTGGATGGAACTTCTAATTTTTTAAGGAAGATTCCCATAAGTTGTGTATCTATTGCCCTAATGCAAAATATGAAACCAATTTTAGGCGTTATTTTTGATTTTAATCATGAAGAAATATATTACGGCCATAAAGACTCTAAGGCATACATTAATAATAATGAAATTAGAGTTTCTTCTTTAATTTTAAAAAATGAGTCTACTTTGATAACTGGGATACCTGCAAAAACCACTTATGATGATATCGAGTTCAAAAATATGATTGCTGACTTTCAAGCTTGGAAAAAAATTAGAATGATCGGTTCAGCAGCAATGGCAGCTGCTTATGTTGCTTCTGGTAAAGCTGAAACCTATCAAGAAGATGGAATTTTTTTATGGGATGTAGCTGCTGGAGCTGCCATTGTTGAGGCTGCAGGAGGCAAAGTGTCTCTGACTAACTTCCAGCATGATTATAGAGTTGATGCTAGATTTTCAAATAGCAACATCGAAGAATAAGTTGAATACTGAAGATATCATTGCAGTTACGTCAAGGTCCTTTTCAAAAAATGATTTTTTAATAAATGAATTAAGAAATCTCTACTCCTCAATTATTCTTAATAATTCAGGAGAAACTTTGAAAGGAGACAAGCTCATAGAGTTTTTAAAACCTGCAACAAAAGCGATTATTGGCATTGAAAAAATATCTGATTCAGAGCTTTCTCAGCTCCCAAAACTTAGAGTTATAAGTAAATATGGAGTTGGTTTAAATAATCTTAATTTAGAACTACTTAAAAGTTATAACATTAAATTAGGCTTTACTGATGGAGTAAATAAACAAAGTGTCGCTGAGATGGCTTTAACACTGATTTTAACTGGACTGAAAAAAATTAAAGCAAATGATGTTGATATTCTTAATGGAAATTGGTCTCAAGAAAAAGGTTCAGAGTTTTTTGGCAAAACTATTGGCCTGCTCGGATTTGGGAATATTGGCAAAAAATTATCATCACTCATTCAACCATTTAATTGCAACATCTTATTTTTTGATGAAAAGGATTACACCGATAGAGATATTAGCAACATTTCTATTGATTTAAATCTTAATCCTAAATTAATTCGTCAATTACCATTGGATTTAGTTCTATCAGAATCAGATATTCTTAGCATTCATCTTCCATTGAGCAAAGAAACAGCTAATTTGATTGCTGCGCCTGAGTTTATAAAATTAAAATCAAGTGTATGTATTGTAAATACTGCACGGGGAGGCATAGTTAATGAGGAGGATCTTTATAATTTTCTAGATAAAAATCCTACTGCTTTTGCAGGCTTTGATGTTTATGATGAAGAGCCAGCATTTAATAATCCTCTATTAAAGTTATCAAATTTTTTTGGTACGTCTCATAGGTCAAGCCTTACAACTGAGGGAATTAATGCCATGGGTATAGCTGCCATAAATGGATTAGATGATAATATAAATATTACTTAATACATCAAGTCTATGAGCAATCTTTCAATCGGCACTTGGCAAAGCCTCCCAAATGAATCAATCGCTGAAATATTTGCTAAGGCAGGTTATGAGTGGATTGTTATAGATCTTGAACATAGCTGTATAAATATCAATCAAACAGAGCAACTTATTAGAATAATTGATTTAGCTGGATCCAAGCCCTTTGTAAGGTTATCGAATCATGACCCCGCACAAATTAAAAGAGTGCTTGATGCAGGGGCAAAGGGGATACTAGCACCAATGATAGAGACGCTCAATCAAATAGAAAAAATTATTTCTGCATGTCATTATCCTCCTAGAGGCTCAAGAGGGATGGGTCTTGCAAGAGCTCAGGGGTTCGGTGAAAACAATCTGAAGCAAGATTATATTTCAGATAAGGCGAATAAAATTGAGATTTATGCTCAAATTGAATCCATTAAGGGTTTGCAAAACTGTAAAGAAATTTTCTCTCAAAATATTACAGGTTACTTTATTGGCCCATACGATCTCTCTGCTTCGCTTAATAACCCTGGAGTATTTGATTCTGATGAATTTAGTGAGGCCGAAAGCACAATTTTATCTGCAGCCAAAAATGAAAATATTAAATGTGGATACCATCTTGTTGAACCAGAAACAGATCAAATAAAACTGTTGCAAGCTAAGGGCTATGACATGATCGCTTTTAGTGTAGATATTCGAATGTTAGATATTGGCGCTAGATTGCCATTCGTAAAATAAATGGCAAATACTCTAGGGGTAATTCCCGCAAGAATGGCTTCATCTCGGTTTCCTGGAAAGCCGTTAAAAAAAATTTTAAACATACCCATGCTTGCTCATTGCTATGAAAGAGCATTACTTTCTGGAGCTTGCGATAAATTAATTGTTGCTACACCAGATCCAGAAATTATTGAATGGAGTCAATCAAAAGGTATTCCCTCAGTCTTAACAAGTCATATTCACCAAAGAGCCACAGAAAGAGCCAAGGAAGCTTTAGATATTCTTGCTGAAAAGGGACGCAGTTACGATTTGATTCTTTTATTACAGGGAGATGAGCCACAAATCTTTCCTGACGATATCAAGAATTTAAAAGATTCATTCTCAGGAAGAAACCTTGAGGCAGTAAATCTAATTTTTCCAATTACCCAAAATGATCTTGAAGATCCTAACGTTGTAAAAGTAGTGACTGATAATAATCTAAACATAAAGTTTTTCTCTAGATCACATATTCCTTTTAATAGCATCAAAACTTTCAGGCAGCTGGGCATGATCGGTTTTACAAACAAAGCTTTGCAATATTATACAAAGTTACCACCTACTGAATTAGAGGAATTAGAGTCAATAGACATGATGAGATTCCTAGAAAATGATTTTTGTATTCAAGGTGTTTTATCTTCAAATCCTATACTTGGGGTTGATAATCCAGAGGATATAATTAAGGCTGAAAAGATGATGTTAGGCGATAAAATTGTTCATCTTTATAAAGAAAAATATACATAAAGTATGAAAAACATTCTTGTTATTAGTGATGGAATACCTGGACACTTTAATCAATCAAAAGGAGTGGCTGCACTGCTTAAAAACCAGCATCCTTCCAAAACAAGAATAGTTGATCTTCAATTCAAGAGTTACTATTTCAGAGGTTTCATAACGGTTTTTTCGAGGTTTTTGATGAAGTTACCAAGCTCCTTAACCGCAAAGATAACAACAATACTCTATAAAAAAATTGATACTAGCGGAGTTGATCTGATTATTGCAGCTGGCGGAAAAACAGCACCTTATACAGCGGCTATCAGGATTTTAAAAAGAATTACAGTTATCCAACTCGGATCTCCTAGAGGATTACACTCTTCTTTATATAATGCTCTTGTAACAGTTGAAAGATATTATGAGGATTCATCTAATATTATTGCCTCTATTACCCCAAGTCTATACTCACCGAAAGTTTGTGAGCAGGCCGCTAAAGACAAAGGTCTAAGTGAGCATCTATTATTTTTAATCGGAGGAGAAGGCATTGGATATTTTTACAAAGAAGATGAATGGAAATATCTTATCAATACTATCAAGGAGTTATACAAAACTACCAATCTTCCAATTACAATAGTTACTTCAAGAAGAAGTGATCCCGAGGTAGAAAAGAAAATTCAATCAGAATTACAAAATATCCCTCTAGATTATTCAGTATGGTTTCATCAAGGAGCTAAAAATTTTAATTTAGCAGCTTTATTTGGCTCTGCTAAAAATATATTTGTTACAGAAGATAGCGCAATGATGATTTCAGAGTCAATAAGTAGTGGCAAACCTGTGACAACACTTTTTCCCAGCGGAATCAAATCTCCGATGAGATATAAAGCCCATATTCAAAAATATTTAGATCTTAATTTAATCACAAGAGAGTCAATAAAACATTTTTCTATTAAAGATATAGAAAACTCCTCTAAAAATGTTCAAAACCACTTATCTAAATTATGCAATCAACTTGAGGAGAGGATTCAATGGCAAAAGGACTAGTTTGGTTTAGAACTGATTTAAGGCTTGATGATAATCCTGCATTAAATGCGGCATTGAATGAAAACGAAGAAGTTCTAGCGATATATATTTTTTCTAAGACGCAGTGGGAACTTCATAATGAATCAAATGTTAAACATAATTTCTTAATTAATAATTTAACTCTACTAGAGGAATCGTTAGCAAAATTAAGCATTCCACTCATAGCGATTAATACTGAATCATATAAAACTTTACCGAAAGATTTATCTTCATTTTCTGTTGAGCAAAAAATAGATCATGTATTTTGGAATAATGAGTTTGGGTTAAATGAGGCTGATAGAGATTTAGCCTCAATAGAGGCCTTGAAGAAAAAAAATATCGAATCATCATTATTCAATGATCAAGTTATTTATGAGCCAGGTTTTCTTAAGACGGGCCAAGGGAAACCTTTCTCAGTTTTCACACCGTTTAAAAGAAGGTGGATTGAAAACTTTGACATGAATTTTTTGGATATAGCAAAGCCTTTAAAGTTAAAAAAACCTTTTCTAATTCAAAGCAACTTATCTGCTTTAAAATTTGTTAAAACTCATTCAGCAAACATTGATCTTTGGCCTGCTGGAGAAGATGCGGCTCAAGAGAAACTTGCAAATTTTCTTCAATCAAAAGCCAAGTCCTATAGCGAATCAAGAAATTCTCCGATCGTTGATGGAACAAGCAGAATTTCACCATATTTAGCCCTTGGTATTCTCTCACCTAAGAGATGTATCTTGGAGGGCTTAAAATTAAATAATTTTGAGTTTACATCAGGTAATAAGGGAATTAGTAAGTGGATTGATGAAATTATTTGGAGGGAATTTTATAGAAACATCATGCATTCATTTCCCAAAGTAAGTCAGAATCGTCCTTTTCAAGACTATACAAATTCTATTCAGTGGAGATATTCCGACAACGAACTCAAAGCCTTTTATGATGGTAAAACAGGCTTTCCTATTGTTGATGCAGGCATTAGGCAAATGCTTTCTGAAGGATGGATGCACAATAGGTTAAGGATGGTCGTTGCGATGTTTTTTACAAAAAATATGCTCCATGATTGGCGGCTAGGAGAAAAATTTTTTATGCAGAATTTGATAGATGGAGATTTTTCTTCAAACAATGGTGGCTGGCAGTGGAGTTCATCAACTGGAACAGATGCAGCTCCTTACTTTAGAATATTTAATCCTATCACTCAATCACAAAACTTTGATCCCAAGGGTTTATTTATCAAAAAGTTTATTCCTGAATTACAAGATATTCCTGTTACGCAAATCCATCAACCACAAGAAGATCTTTTTTCGTCTAGTGATTACCCAGCACCTATACTAGATTTAAAGGAGTCGCGTCTTAGAGCTATCCAAGCATTTAAAGATTCTCGTGAAGCAAGCAATATCTAAGTAAGTTATTTATTTTCAAAATCAATACTGGTGATAATTAAAAAACATCCGTTATAATTAAACTCAAATTTTAGCGAGGAATTATTATGGCCGATCATCTTAAATTTTATATTAACGGCAAATGGGTTGAATCATTAGGCTCAGAGACTATTGAAGTGATCAATCCTTCTAATGAAACTGTGATTGGATCTATATCAGCAGGAACAAAAGAAGACATAGATGTTGCTGTAGAAGCAGCAAAAGAGGCATTTCAAACTTTTGGCTTTTCTTCTAAAGAGGAAAGAATTGAACTGCTTGAAAATATTATTTCTGAATATGAAAAGCGTTCAGAAGATTTAGCTAAAATAATTTCAGAAGAAATGGGTGCACCATTGTGGTTGTCTAATGTGGCACAGGTTACCTCAGGCTTATCACATTTCAAAGATACTCTAGATATATTAAAAACTTTTGAATTTGAAGGAGTAGAAAATAACTATTTAGTCAGGAAGGAACCAATAGGAATTATTGGAATGATTACTCCATGGAATTGGCCTATGAATCAGATGTGTACAAAGGTAGCTTCTGCCATTGCTTCAGGATGTACCATGGTTTTAAAACCAAGTGAAATCACTCCATTTTGTGGAATTATGTTTGCAGAAATTTTAGATGCTGCCAAAGTTCCAGCTGGAGTTTTTAATCTTGTAAATGGTATGGGTCCTATTGTTGGTGCTGCCCTTTCAGAACATAAAGATATAGACATGATGCATTTTACAGGCTCAACAAGAGCTGGAGTTGCTGTAGCTATTGCCTCTGCTCCAACAGTAAAGAGAGTGGCTCAGGAGCTTGGCGGTAAATCAGCTAACATTATTTTGGATGATGCAGATATTGAAAAAGCTACGGAAGCAGGCGCTAATCATTGCTTTATGAATACTGGTCAGTCATGTAATGCACCAACAAGAATGTTGGTTTCTTCTAAAAATTATGACAGGGCTGTAGAGGCTGCTGCTAAGGTTGCAAATTCAACAATAGTCGGTGCTCCAGAAGATGAAGGGGTAAAAATTGGACCAATATCTAATAAAGTTCAGTATGAAAAAGTACAAAGATTAATTCAGATTGGTATTGATGAAGGTGCAAGATTAGTGGCTGGAGGATTGGGGAGACCTGATGGACTCTCAGAAGGATATTTTGTAAAACCAACAGTTTTTGCTGATGTGACTAATGATATGACTATTGCAAGAGAAGAGATTTTTGGTCCTGTGCTTAGTGTATTGAAGTATGAATCTGAAGAGGAGGCTATAGAAATTGCTAATGATACTGAGTATGGGTTAGCTGGTTACGTTCAATCGGGTGATGAAGACCATGCGAAAAAGGTTGCTAGAAAAATTAGAGCAGGTCAAATCAGTATTAATGGGGGCTCAAGAGGCCCAGCTGCGCCTTTTGGTGGTTTTAAAACTTCTGGAAATGGAAGAGAGCATGGTTTATCTGGTTTAAATGAATGCTTAGAAACTAAAGCCATTATAGGCAATTAATAGCTATTCAAATAAATCAGGCTCTTTTTGGGTAATCATGTCATATAGTGGCTGAAAGCTTGCCCATGCTGCCAATTCGTTAGCTATGAACTCTCTTGTTTTAATGGCTGTTTCATGAGGAATTAACGTTGGTTTGCCTGCTGCCTCTGCCATTAGCTGAGACTGACAGCAGCGTTCAAGAGAAAAGAAATACCATAAAGCAATATCAATAGAGGAGCCTGTAGATAAAATTCCATGATTCTGCATTAGCAAGACTTGCTTGTCACCCAATGCGTTAGCAATTCTCTCACCTTCGTTAATATCCTCTGAGACGCCTGAAAAATCATCATAAATTGCTTGCCTTTCATAGAAAGCACAAGAGTCCTGAGAAATAGGATCAAGAAATTTACCAAGGGTAGAAAAAGTTTTACCGTACATTGAATGTGAGTGAGCAGCCGCATTGACATCTGGTCTTGCCATATGTAGGCGAGAATGAATTGTAAATGCTGCTATATTTACTGATCGATCACCCATAACGACCCGTCCGTCATGACTGACTAGTAATAAATCAGAGATTTTGATTTGACCGAAGTGAACCCCAATTGGATTGACCCAAAAATGATCAGAAAACTCTGGGTCCCTAACTGTAATGTGACCAGCTACACCTTCATCATATCCAAAATGAGAAAAAAGCCTAAAACCTGCAGTAAGTTTTTCTAGCTCATGCCTTCTTTTTTCTTCAATCGTTGAACATTCAACGGTCTGATTTATCCCTTTTGGTTTTTGAGGAAGCTTTCCTTTGCTAATATCTATGCTAATTGGTACAACTTTTGCCATAATGAATTCCTTAGAGTGTAAAATAGTTTACCCAATTATGGAGTTAATATGAAATATAGAATTGAAAAGGACACCATGGGAGAGGTTAGAGTTCCTCAAGATGCTCTATGGGGAGCGCAAACTCAACGTGCTCTAGAAAATTTTACAATTAGCGGTATTAAATTTGCTTTCCCTTTCGGCAGAAGCTTTATAGAAGCCCTTGGAATTATCAAATATTCAGCCGCTGCTTCTAATCAAAAACTAAAATTACTAGATGCTAGAAAAGCTAAGGCAATAAGAATTGCTGCTAAGGAAGTTTTGTCTGGCATTCATGATAATCAATTCCCACTTGATATTTTTCAAACTGGTTCCGGGACAAGCACAAACATGAATGCAAATGAAGTTATTGCAAATCTAGCCTCAAGAAAAGCTCGAATAAAGATAAATGCAAATGATCATGTAAATATGAGCCAAAGCAGCAATGATGTAATACCAAGCGCAATTTGCATTTCTGCATTATTAGACACACAAAGACTTTTACTGCCATCGTTAGATCACTTAATTAAAATAATTGACAAAAAGGCTATTACTTTAAAGGGTACAGTGAAGACAGGCAGAACTCATTTAATGGATGCTATGCCAATAGACTTTTCACAAGAGTTATCTGGGTGGAGTGCACAACTAAAAATAGTTAAGATATCTATCCTTTCAGCTTTAAAAGAAATATCTCAATTACCCCAAGGTGGAACAGCTATCGGAACAGGCATCAATGCTCATAAAGATTTTGGAAAAATATTTGCCTTGGAGGTAAAAAAAATATCCAAACTTGATGTCAAAACATCTGGAAATTATTTCAAATCTTTAAGTTCCCAAGATTCAGCTGCTCAGCTTTCATCTTGTGTAAAAAACCTAAGTTTAGTTTTGACTAAAATATCTAATGATTTGCGTTGGATGAATAGTGGGCCATTGACTGGACTTTGTGAGATAGAACTTGAAGCATTGCAACCTGGCAGCAGTATAATGCCTGGAAAAGTTAATCCAGTTGTTCCTGAGGCTGTTGCAATGGCGTGTGCAGATGTAATTGGCAATGATGTAACAGTGTCTTTGGCAAGTCAGTCAGGTAACTTTCAATTAAATGTTATGCTTCCGGTGATTGCATATAATCTTCTTAAAAGTATAACTTTAATGTCAAATGCGATGCCCCTTTTAGCTAACAAAGCCATCAAAACATTTAAAGTTAATCAAAAAAATATAGATCAATCGCTTGCCATGAACCCCATTCTAGTCACCGCATTAAATAGAGAAATTGGTTATGAGAAGGCTTCAAATATTGCAAAAAAAGCATATAAAGAAAAAAGGCCCATTGTTGATGTTGCTCATGAAGAAACGGGATTGCCAATCAGTAAGTTAAAAAAATTATTGAATCCAGCAAAGCTTACTAAGGGTGGAATATGAAAAAACTCTCAGAAAGAACTTGTAGCGCATGTGAAATAGGAGCCCCGCTTGTATCAAAGGAAGAGCAGGCATTACTTTTAAAAGACCTTAAAGGCTGGCAAATAGATAATAAAGATATTTCAAAATTGGTAAAATTTTTTAAATTTGATAACTATAACCAATCTATTGAATTTGCAAATAAGATTGCAGAATTAGCAGATTTAGAGGATCATCATCCAAAGATTACTGTTGAATGGGGTATTGTAGGATTAGAATGGTGGTCTCATAAAATCAAAGGGCTGCATATAAATGATTTTATTTGCGCTTCGAAGTCAAACTATTTATATGAGTCTAATTAAGATAAATATTTACCACTAAATTACTTTCTTTAATTCTCCTTCAATAGCTTTTTCTCCATCTTTAGGAGCAAATCTTTTAACCACTTGACCGTCTTTGTTAACAAGAAACTTAGTGAAATTCCATTTGACTGCCTCTGTGCCGAGAATTCCAGGAGACTCGTGCTTGAGATATTTAAATAAAGGACTGGCATTTGAGCCATTAACCTCAATTTTATCAAACATCTTAAATGAGACATTGAATGTGAGATCGCAGAATGATTGAATCTCTTCATTGGTTCCAGCTTCTTGGGCGCCAAATTGATTGCATGGAAAGCCCAGCACTTCCAAGCCTTGATCTTTATATTTTTCATAGAGACTTTGAAGGTCTTTGTATTGAGGAGTAAATCCACA